>Ga0197142_1001892_pt1 | contig 18874 bp, 16 predicted proteins | sample GBS60_MetaG_FD_148614 | JGI IMG/M metagenome (GOLD analysis project Ga0197142, IMG submission 148614) | Sediment microbial communities from Great Boiling Springs, Gerlach, Nevada, United States - GBS 60_MetaG | ecosystem: Environmental > Aquatic > Thermal springs > Hot (42-90C) > Sediment...
TGTCTGTGGCTTCCGAGCCTAATGAAATAGCCTATGTGAGGGAAGGGAGTATTTGTACCCTTCTCTCTCTTTCCTCCATATAAATAGCATCCTCTGGACAAAACCTGGCACAGACCCCGCAGCCTATGCACAACTCTTCCTTTCTCTCAATCCTACCTTTCTCTCCGATATTGAGACTACCCGTTGGGCACCTCTCCACACATATACCACATCCCGTACACCTTTCTCCCTCTACCACAGAGAGATGGTGAGTAATATTTATAAGGGGAAAAGCCCCTTCTTTCCACAGCCTAAAGGTATCGCAACAATCCTTACAACAATTGCAAATACTTGTCTCAGGCCTGTCTATCAAAGAATTGGGATGGTATGCCTTGTGAATCAAGCCTGCCTCCCCTGCCCTTTTAAGTATCTCCAAGGCCTCCTCCTTGGTGACCTTCCTTGCAAATCCCTGTTGAATAGTATGCCTGGCAGATTTGCCAAAGGTAAAACAGTTCTCCAAAGGTGCATGGTACTCACAAGAACCACCCAATACCATCTTCTTTTGCCGACAAAAGCAATGCCCAACGGCAATATCCTCGAATTTCATTATAATCTCTTCCACAGACTGACTTGGCAAGATCACCTCTTGATACTCCCCAACTGACCTATCCACCTTAACTACCTTTATCTTTTTACCATCCTCCCTTTCTCTATGCACCACTGTCCTGTCTGTGGGTGGAAGCTCTGGTAAAACTTGTTTCAAATTTTCATAGTTTGCCTTGAGTTGCTCCTTGATTTCATCAACTAATTTTTTAAAGAGTCCTGCCAATTCCTTTTCTTCCTTAGAGTGTGTTAAAGGTTTCATGAATCTATATTCCATAACACCCACACTCATAAAAGGCAGCAATCTAAAGACCATAACACCTTGGGTATTTGGCTGGTTAAAAATCAACCCTTTCTTTGCCAATGAATCTCCTAAGGCTATGATTGTATCTTCATCAAACCCAGAGTTTATCTTTAATTCTTCAACGGTTTGTGAGGATTTTTTCTTGAAGGCACATATGAAATCAAGTTCTTTCTCGTTTTCTCCCACAATGTTTTTTACAATAGCAACTGTTATTTCATTTAAAGGAAAAGGAAGCACACCTTGTTTTATGATCGTCTTAGTTGCCTCTAAAAATTTCTCTTCTAAGCCCTTAGGTTCCATGTCATCATCCTAAAATATTTTCTCGGTGATCTTCAAGAAAAAACCCTTTTTAAAGGTAATTGCATCGAAGTCACATACCTCTTGACAGCAGTAACACCTTATGCACTTGTCATAATCTATCCCCATTCTATTCCCCTGTTTCTTTATGGCCTTTTGAGGGCAAATACTGAGACATCTCTCACATCCCTTACAAAGGGAATCCATTATTACAGGCTTTGAAACAAGATATTTTCTGCTGATGGCCTCAAATCCCTTCGGTATCACACTCATGGAATCCAGTTTAGGGATCTTGAAATCTTTTTTAAATAAGGAAGGAGAAATCTCAGATTCCACTTTTTCAGAAGACAACCTTGGATCCACCAACCCCCTAATCTTAGCCTGTCTGTAAATGGGATAGAGTTTCCATGAAATTCCCAACATGGTTAGGCAATAAAGATCCAAGGCCACTGGATCCTTTGATGCCATGAGAACACCTGTAAAAATAGGAGAGCCGTTGGTGGGCCCCATACCCTCCATGCCCCAGATCCCATCAAGGATCGTAAGCACAGGGTTTATGGTAAGGTAGACGTCAATGAGCAGGTTTCCAAACAAATCCCTGCTGGTGCCTGCGGTGGAATGCCATTCTGCCTTAGCCTGCTTTACAACCGTGCCAAAGTTGTTTTTAACACCAAGTGTCATAAGCATCTGTGAGTGGGTCTTTAGCTTTGGGATGTTAATCACCTTGTCTGCATCGAATATCTGGGATGCAATTTCGATTCTCTTGAATACCCTCCATTCTCCATTGGGAGCAGGCCTTGGGTTTGAAAATTCCACCAGAGGTATATTAAGTTCTTGGGAGACGGCTTCCATGCCTGTCTTTCTCACCACCTTTTGGAAGGGATCAATGGCAGGACTATCCCCAATGGCCACAATGGCCCCTATATCCTTACACAACCTTGAAACTGCTTTCACAACCTCTGGGTGTGTGGTAATACACCTGGAAGGTTCGTGGGCAGACAAGAGATTGGGCTTTATCAACACCCTCTCTCCCCTTTTAACGAGCTCTTTAATTCCCCCAAGCTCATCAATTAGGGCCTTCACTGTCTCATAGACCAGTTCAGGGGTATAGGAAGAACAAGACCTAATGGCCACCTGTCCCATTGTAGAACTCAATCCCAAAGTGTTCCTTTAGTTCTTTCTTGAATTTTTCCCTGTAAGTTCTCACCTGTCGTGGACCTTCCATCACCATGTCCACTTGCCTTGTGTGGATGATGAGATAACCAAGGGCCCGAAGCCTCTCTTCCATATAACCCATTTCAAAGCCCTCTATCCTGGCAAAGAGTGCATCCTCCCTTACCTCTGTCCTAAAATTTAGATCTTGAAGCACAAGTGAGAGCATCTGAGCCCTAAGGACCCGCCTTGAAAGATTGGCGGCTCCGCCTTTAAACTGAAAACTTATGTAATTTTCTTGCTGCCTTTCGCCAAGCAAGGTCTCCACTATTGAAAAGTGAAACCCAAACCTGGATTGCAAACTACAATAGTTTTTTGAAATCATGAAGTAATTTTTCACGGCAAAACTGGAATTCATTCCCGCTTCCAAATCTGGGTTCTGAGTAGCCTCAAGTAATATACTCATGAATCCTTTGGTGCTCAGGGGAGGAGGCCCCTTCCAAGGCACCTTCACCATGCCTTCCCATAGGGCCTTCATGGGTATGGAACGGATATCTTGGATGTGTATATAAGGCCCAGGAGATTCAACGGAAAACCCATCATCCAGATTTATTACCCAAAATTGCATTGGGCTTTCACACAAAAGCTGTTTACTTGACCTTTCGGGAAATTTATGACTTTTCCCAAACTCAAAGAGCTCTTTTACTGCCTTTTCATGGCAGAACCTTGTTATATCATGCAAGGTCTTTACGTTTTTGGGATGAAAACTGGGGCTATCGGGATCCAACAAGGTGAGTGGCACGATTAGTAAAGAGGCCCTTTCTAAGGTTTGGTATACCGAAGTTCCTTTCATGATCTTGGGAGAGTCAACCTCTGGAAGGATCCCTTCCTCAATACCCTCCACCACTGCACATAAATCCGCATACAAAGTCACCTCTAAACCTTCTTTTAGGATGCTTGTGGCACCTGTGGCACCAAAGATAGAAGGCACTCTGAACTCCCTGGCCACATTGGCCAAATGGCCTGTTATGCTTCCCAACTCTGCAATCACACCCTTTGCCCTTGAAAGTAGGGGTGCCCATCTGGGCAATGCCTGTTGGATGACCAATATTGAACCTTCCTTAAACCTAAGGGCATCTGCATCCTGCCTTACAATAAACACCGGGCCAGAGGCCATGCCAGGAGAAGCAGTTACTCCTTCTTTCAAAAGAACCTTTTTACCTTCCAACACCTTCAGATCTCTTTGGCTTTTATGTGATATTAGTTTCAAAGGCCTGCTCTGTAATATCCATAACTGACCCTTTTTGTCCTTGAGCCACTCTATGTCCTGTGGTGTTCCGAAATATTCTTCTATCTTTAACCCCAACTCTGCCAATTCCTCCACCTCTTGATCCGAAAGAGAAGGGTTTAGTGTTTGCTCCTCTACCAGCTCTGTCCTACAAACACCTTCTTCCTCAAGACAGGTATACATGACTGTCTTTTGGGTTATATGTTTTTCAATCAGCTTGGGAGGCCTTGACTTGCTCACCTTGAACACATCGGGATTTACACTACCATCCACAATTGCCTTTGGAAGCCCAAAGGTGGCATTTATCAAAAGCAAATCTCCATTTCCACCAAGGGGCTCACTGGTATACATCACACCGCTGGACATTGCATCCAGCATCCGGATGACCCCAACGCACATGTCCACTTCTTCATCTTTGATCCCATGATGATACCTGTACGTCATGGCAGTAAGGCTGTATTTACTTGCAACCACCGATTTATATGCATCTAAGATATTATCAGGTGCCACATTTAATTCTGATCTATACTGTCCTGCAAAAGAGGCCTCACCTGTATCCTCTCCAATGGCACTGCTCCTTACCGCTAACCGAAGGGAAACCTCCATATTCTTCTGGGCCAAACTTCTAACCTCCCTTTGGATTGCATCTGCAACTTCGGGGGGCACAGCTGCCTTGATTATCAACTGTTGAAGTTCTGAGCTAAGTTCTAACAAAGAGTTCAAGTCGCTTATATTAGCCTTTTGAAGCCTCCTTGGAATTTCCTCATGTAGTTCATTAAATTCAAAAAAAAGTTTATATGCATAGGAAGTTATAACGAAACCATCTGGTACATTTATACCTTCTATGTTTGAAAGAGCTCCCAAATGTGCCATCTTAGAACCAGTAATATCAACATGATCCTTTGTAACCTCTTTTAAGGATATTACAAGTGGACCTTGGGATGGTAAACTTTGAGAAGATAACAGATCATTGAGTGTTGCTTGTATTTCTTTGAACTTATCATATAACAGTACATATTTTTGGGGAGCAATCTGGTTCAAATTGTTAATCATTTGAAACACATTTGTTGCAATTTGAGTTACAATTGACCTAATCAAAGTCATTCCAAAAAATTTATGGCCTTTTAGATATTCTTCAATTTGAGTCATCAATTCAAGGGCTTTGTTGTTTGCGTTGAGTAAAAGCTTGAAGTGGTGGTATTTAATTTGAAATGCTAATCTTAATTCTTCTATCTCTCTTGGATCGTGTTGCTCTTCCTTATTACTTTTTGAACTGAAAAGCCCCTTTAACTTCTTCAGGGCATTAAGCAACATTAATTTATACCTTTAAACTTTTTTACAATGTTTCTTTTCTTTGAGAATTTTTTTCTTGTAAGCATCTTCCACTTTAAAAACCAATTCATCTATATCCATGGGCTTCATCAGATAATCAAAGGCACCCAGTTCCATTCCTTGTATAGCCACTTCCACATTTGCGTGCCCTGTGAGCATTATCACTTCAATGTCGGGAAACTGCTCCTTAATGTGCCTTAGAACCTCTATCCCCCCCATCCCAGGCATCTTAACGTCTAATATTACAACATCAAAGGGTTTTTCATGCAATGTTCTTAAGGCCTCCTGGCCGTTTTTTACTCCAAAGACCTCCAAGCCCCTTTTTTTTAACCTTTTGAGCAAGGTTTCCAAAAAGTCCACTTCATCATCAACCATTAAAACCTTAATCCCTTCCACCTTCTTCCCCTGGCTCTAAAGCTTATTGGTTTTTCACGAATATGCCTTCTGTAAAGATCCTGACTATTTGCTGGGAGAGCATCTCTGGAGACACAGGACCTTCTGGGTCAAACCATTTCACTGTATAATGAATCATCCCAAAGAAAGAAAAGATGGCTGCAGTTGGATGCACACCTTCTATTTCCCCCGTCCTAACAAGCTCTGCAAGCAAGGACCTGAATAGATTCACAAACTCCTTTTCCTTCTCCACTAATTTTTTCCTCAAATCCTCACCCAGGGAAGGGATTTCATTCACCAAAAGTGTAAGCCTGTCTGATTGTTCCAAATAATATGAGGCATAAAATTTCAGCATGTTGATGAGTTTTTCTTTGGGAGGAGAATCTGTCTCCCTAAGTCTCTTTAGGCCTTCTAAAGACTCCTCCATTGCCCCTTCCATGAGCCTAAAAAGGATTTCTTCCTTCCCCTTGAAATAATGGTAAAGGGTGGAAGGCCTCACATTCAGAGTCCTTGCTATCTCCCTCATGGAGACAGCCTTGTACCCCCTCTTGGCAAACAAACCTGCTATAACCTTCTCTATATATTTGGCTCTATCTATATTTTTTCTTCGTGACATCTTATTCTCTCTATATAATTGTTGAACGTACGTTTATTGTTAGGGGGCTTCTGTGTCAAGAAAATTTATTACACTTTTGACTGACTTTGGAGAACAAGATCCCTATGTAGCCATCATGAAAGGGGTCATATACCAGATCGTAAAAGATGTAACCATAATAGACATAACCCATAGCATCCCCCCTGGAGATATTGCCAAGGCCGGATTCATTTTAAAAGAGTCTTTCTCTTATTTTCCAAAGGGTACCATCCATGTGTGTGTGGTGGACCCAGGTGTGGGGACACAGAGAAAACCTGTGCTGGTGCTCTCCCGAAACTATTTTTTTGTAGCCCCTGACAATGGGCTAATTTGGCCTGCTATTAAGAAGGAAGCCGAATACAAGGTGTATGTATTGGATAGACCTAAATTTTTCCTTCCAAAGGTAAGCAACACATTCCACGGAAGGGATATATTTGCACCAGTGGCAGCCCATTTGGCCAATGGTGTGAACCCAGAGGAGATTGGCTCAGCATCCCAGGATGAATTACAAAAAGTGCTACTTCCTGAACCAATAATCACTGGCGATTGCATCATTGGAAAGATACTCCATGTGGATAGATTTGGTAACCTTATCACAAATATCCCCTTTCAACTCCTTGAGGCGCACATAAGATCAGAAACAATCAAGGTGGAGATCTGTGGTCAGACGATCCACGGTATAAAAAGGACCTTTCAGGACGCAGATTTAGGAGAACCACTTGCATATGTGGGCTCCTTTGGTTACCTGGAGATCGGAATCAATATGGGAAGCGCTTTCAATCTGTTAATCAAACATCAAGAAGGCATGGAGGAAATAATTGTAAAGGTTTCGGGTTTTAATGCAAACAATTCATAGACTCCATCTATTCCTTTAAGGACTCTACTTCCTATGGGTTTAAATAGTTCTTTCATCTCCAAATGTTCATAGGTTTCCCTGCTGATGATAAGCTTATATCCCAACTCTTTTGCCAAGTCTTCAATCCTTGCCGCTATATTCACAGTATCTCCCACTAAGGCATAGGAAAGCCTTCGAGGACTCCCAATATTAGCTGCCAAAGCAGGCCCACTATGAATGCCTATTACGTGGTCCAGGTTTACTCCCATTTTTTCATTTAATGCCCCTAATCTTTGACACATTAAAATCGCCGACCTAACAGCTCTGTTATGATGATCATTGGCAGAGATGGGGACTCCAAAAACAGCTTCTATTTCATCTCCTATATATTGAATTACTACCCCCAGATTTCCACTTATAACCTCTTCCATTTCTTGAAAATAGCTGTTGATTATCTTTACTGCTTTTTTAGGCCCTAAATTATGAACAAGTCCAGTAAAGTTTCGAAGGTCGCAAAAAAGTACAGTGGCTTCAACTATCTCTCCATCAAAAGAGATAGAGCCTTTCAATATCTTGTCTCTGATCTCTTTGGAAACATATTTTCCAAATAATTCTTTCACAACTTCTCTTTCTATTAAACCTTTCACCATTTCATTGATTGAATCACCCACATATCCAATCTCATCGTTTGTTTTTACTGTGACTTTAGCATCCATCTTTCCAATTTTTATGTTAGAAAGGACTTCTACTATTTCAAGCAGTTGACTTGTAAAATTATTACTTACAAGCCATGTTATTATAAGTCCTACCATAATAAAAATAAGGCTATTCATGATTATATTATCGAGAAATACAGCATGAATACCTGTAATACCATCAAACAATTTGATTTGGAAAATTGCTGCCACCACAACCAACAGGGGTATAATATTAATACAGAATAACAATATGATCATTCTAAGCCTTATATTCATCTTATAGACACCCAATACTTTCCAGAGACCTCCGTCGGGGAAAAATACCGGTGTAAAGTATTTCTGTATCACCCTTTCACAAAGGAAAAAGGCAAACATTGATGTGATAAGGCCTGTAAATAGGTGACCGAAAAAACATCTGTATAAAACTTTCTTTTCCAAACCATGATAAAGGCCCAAAAGAAAGTAGACAACTAAGATAATGCCCCAGGCAGTGACATTGAGTAGATTTAACATAAAAGGTTCATTTAATAGTCTTTTTCTGGATTTTTCCAATAGGCTCTGTGAAATAAATTCATCCTTTTTTAAAGATGCAATAACATTTCTAATTGGAAGTTCATATATAAGATTTGCGATGGTAATCACAAGAAAAGCAGTTAATATTATCAGGTTTCTAAAGGGGGTTAAAACTTTATACTGAGTTTCTAAGCCTCCCAAAGGATTCCTGTGAACTAAAAACTCAACTGACAGAACTCCCATTGCATTGGCAACAATATTTGCCAGGTATATGAGGTTAGGAAAAAGAAGACGCTGAAACATATAAAATATTCTGATGCCTTATAGGATTCGGAAAAGCCTTTGGATGAACTCTTTTAGGATTTCTTCTATGGTCTCAACTTTATCTCGTTGTATATCTCCAGTAATTGGATCTGCAAACAAATCTTGATTTAATTCCATTTGGAAGGCAAAACCTCCTCTTTTTTTAAGCCTCCTACCGTAATGCACCGTCACATAACCTCCAGGGTAAGGATCGTTTATCTTCACAGAAAGACCAAAGGAACTTAAGATCTCTGCCATACTCTTCATAAGCTTGGGATCGCATGTGATATCTCCAAGCTCAAGGGTCTCCTCTCCCTTGGAATTTCCATTATTGCCCAGCACCACATCAGGCCTTCTCCTTCCAAAGTCCGGTGCCTTCTTGGGACCTATCCCGTTAAGGGTATGGCAATCTATAAGCCCAATCACTTTCCCCTGTGAAACTATCTCCTCGATCTCCCTGTGATATGGCCAATAGTAGGTCATAAGACGGAATTCTTTCTCTTGCTGGTCAGGGGCAAACCCAGGTTTATATATTTCCCTGCCTCCGTAGTCCACCAAAGGTATGACGCCCCTTGCCCCATCTGCCCTTGGAGACCTGTTTAGGTCCACCACGATCCTGCTCCAAGTACCTGCAAAGGTATAAGTTACAGGCAAGTTTGTATATAATTCAGTGCTCCCCAGGTCCCAGGAGTTGTAGATATCCTCGTCTCTAAGGGCAATTTGTGGCCTGATCCTATCTGGAACCCTGTTGGAGGCATGTGGTATTGTGATAATCAGAGGATAAGGTCCTTTTATCCTGGCCAAAATTCTCCCCCTTTATCCATTTTAGTAAATGCCTCACCCAATTGAGTAAGTTTCCATTATCATCTAAGACGGGATTTTTAAAGAGAATTCTTGCCATCCTAAGAAAGCTATTGGCCTGGTTTTTTGAAGTATAAGTCATGGTTAAAGGCCCATCCATAACTGAAAACTCCCTTTCACCTTTGGGCATAAATCCTTTGGAAGCACTAAGGTATATTGCCTTTGAACCATCCCAGAGATATTTACCTGCCCTCAAATTAAGGTTAGCATTGCTTTTTGGTATATCATAAAATATCAAGATCTGAGCTCCCTTTACTCCCTTTATAAGAGAGTCCTCCAAAGTTGGAAGATCATATTTTACATATGGTTCAATGAAGGACAGGATGTGAAGTAACTCTAAGGCCACCACTTTTTTTTCAAGCTGAAGGAGTGTAAGCACAGGCAAGGCACCTGTAAGCCTTGGATTTAGCTCCAGGGGATAGAGGTTTTTTTTGTCCCATATAAAATCTATACCGTATATACCCTTATAACCCATTCCTTTCAGGGCATGCCCGATTTTTTTTAAAAGCCTTCTTGCTTCCTCAACCAAGGGGTTTTCAATGTTCTCATCCCATGAATGGCCACAAAAGATACCTCTTTCTCCGATGTTTGTTGGTCCATAAAGGTCAATGATTTGAAATTGCAATGGCCCAGCTATAACACCTGAGGGTGTTACACAACCCAACATGGACATAGGTATGGATTTCACATAAGGTCGCAACAGGAATTCTTCCAATCTTGTATTGTGTAATCTACCCTTGGAAATAATTTCTTTTAGATTGGAAAACTCTCTTTCAGTTTCAACAAAGAAAACTCCCCTACCTCCGCCTTTTTTTATCTGGAGTGATTGAACCACAAAGGGCCCTTTAAATCTATTCAAAAAGTAAATGTATTTTTTATGTAACAATTCATTTAAGGTGATAATTTCATAATCCAACTGCCTTATCTTAAGGTCATCCAATAGCTTTATAAAAAATGCCTTTGAAGCAATTCCCTCCCTCAAGCTGGCTATGTTTGCAATGGGTAAGATGTTTTTATCCCTTAAAAACATTTCCATGCTTTGATAAGACTGATAAACATAAAGGTATTTAATGTTTGAATCAAATAACTCTTGTTGAACCCTTTTAGAGGAAAGTATATCCATTGAAGTAGGTTCTGTATAATTTACACTCTCATCTATTTCACCAAGGCAAGTTATATTAGCGAGCTCTCTTAATATTGGAAGGTCTAAGGTGTTTTTAAGGCAAAATATTTTGTAGCCTTCAACAAAGTATGCAAGAGAAACCCGCGAAAATGCAGTTATTCCAACACCTGCGATCTTGGCCGGAATCTCCTTGAATATCTTTTTTAGGTCTTCTAAATCCCTAAGCTGCAAGTGCCGGTTGCCGCTATTCTTTGTTGCAATTCTTCTGCCAAGAAACAGGCCACAAAATGATTTTCCTTTATCTCAGTCAATTGGGGAACTTCATGACTACATCTTATCCTATGTGCTGGTCTACATCTTTTGAAAAATACACAACCAATGTTTTCATATCCCTCTGCCTCCGCCCTTTGAAGGGTGTTGAACCGTGGGATGATCTCGCATTCTCCGAACTTAGGAATTGCATCCAAAAGAGCCATTGTATAAGGATGGTAGGGCTGGGTAAGTAGTTCAAGGCTTGGGCCCAATTCCACCAGATGTCCCCTGTATAACACTCCTATCCTGTCGCACAGATAATAGGCAGCAGCAAGATTGTGGGTAATAAAAAGGATTGTAAGGTCAAATTCATCTTTAAATTTCAATAGAATATCAAATATCTGGGCGGAGATTGAAGCATCCAACATGCTGGTTGGTTCATCTGCCACCAAAAATTTGGGGTGTAATACCATGGCCCTTGCTATGGCAACTCTTTGCCTTTGCCCTCCACTTAACTGATGGGGATATGCATTGATGAACATGGAAGGTGGCATAAGCCCCACCATAGCCATTGTCTCTTCTATTATGGAAAGCCTCTCTTTGATGCTCCCAAGTCTGTGTACCTCCAAAGGCTCCAACAGTATCTCCTTTACGGAATGATAGGGATTTAGGGATTGATAGGGATCCTGAAATATAATCTGCATCTCCTTTCTGAGTCCTTTCAAGGCCTTATTCCCCAAAGACCCTATGTCAATTCCATCAAAAAGGATAAGACCCTTATCCGCCTCCTCTAACCTTAAGAGAAGCCTTCCCAGTGTACTTTTCCCAGATCCACTCTCTCCAACAAGGCCGAATATCTCTCCCCTATGAATCTTCAGGCTTACCTTATTTAAGGCCACCAATAGCTCTTTTCTTTTTGTAATGTAAGTTTTGGTAAGTTCTCTAATATCAACTATTGGCGATTGCATGGGCAGTCCCTTTGCAGAATATCTTGTGACCTTCTTCCAATTCTATCCATTGGGGCGGATTGGCCTTGCACTGCCTATCTACCTCAGGGCAACGATCCATAAACCTACAAGTGTTCCCATAGACCAAACTCTTCTTCGGATCTCCCGGAATAGGCCTAAGTCTTTCCTTTTCAAGGCCCAGTTTGGGGTATGAGGAAAGTAATGCCTTTGTGTAGGGATGGGCTGGATTTTTTAAAATCTGATGCTTTCTACCAATTTCCACCACCTGACCTGCATACATTACTGCTATGTCATCGGACACATCAAATACCACAGCAATATCGTGGGATATGAATAGAATACTCAGGCCAAAATCCCTTTGAAGGATTTTTGTTTCCTTTAGAATCTGATCCTGAATAATCACATCCAAGGCAGTGGTGGCCTCATCTGCTATCACCAATTTGGGGTTCAAGGCAAGTGCCATGGCAATAACTGCCCTCTGTCTCATGCCACCTGAGTACTGATGGGGATAATCCCTTAGCCTTTCCACCGGGAGGTTAACCAACCTAAACAAGGCCTCCACCCTATCCTGTAACTCCTGTTTGGACATATGGGGTTCGTGGGCAAGAATCACCTCTTTGATCTGATCACCAACCCTCTTTACAGGATTCAAGGAATTCATCGCCGATTGAAAGATCATTGAAACATCTTTCCACCTGTATCTTCTCATCTCCTTTTGGTTGAACTTTAATATATCCCTTCCTTCAAAGAGAATCTCCCCATGGCAAACAGAGGCATTCTCAGGCAACAATCCCATGATGCCCATTCCGAGGGTGGTCTTTCCACAACCCGACTCTCCAACTACCCCCAATGAACAGCCCTTTTGAATGGAGATACTAACCTTATCCAAGGCCAAAAAAGCACCCTCTTTTGTCATGTATTGAATACTTAGGTCCTGGACCTTCAATAGTTCCACATTATCCCTCCCAGTCCCTTCTAAGCCTTGGGTCCAAAACCTGTTCCATTGCCCTTCCTATCAAGTAAAATGAAAGGGTAATAAGGGATATGCATATACCAGGAGGAAGCAACCAATAGGGAGCCTTGAACATATGCCCTGTCTTCCACACCCACTGTAACATCATACCCCAGCTTACTGTGGTGGGGTCTCCAAATCCCAAAAATGCCAGTGCAGCTTCTATGACAATGGCAGATGTGACCCGAAATGTCATGTAAAGGAAGGCAAGGGGCACAACATTTGGCATAATATGCCTAAACAAAATCCTCATGTGTCCAGCTCCCACTGCCCTTGCAGCATCCACAAAGGGCCTATTTTTTAAGGAGAGGGTCTGAGCCCTAATCACCCTTGACACCCCAGGCCACCTAAAAATGGCAATTATGATCACAATGCTCCATATGCTGAGCCCCTTAAACAAGGCAGCCAAAACCAAGATCACCAAAAGCGTTGGTAAAACCATTATGATGTCAGCTGCCCTCATGATTAGGGTATCCACTATCCTTCCCCAGTAACCTGCTATCATCCCCAAAAGTGTACCCAAAATAATGCTCATTAGGGCAGAACTAATGCCAACCACGAAGGCAACCCTTGCTCCTGCAAGGAGTTGGCTCAAAATATCCCTTCCCATAAAATCTGTGCCAAGCCAATGCCTAAGACTGGGAGGTGTGGAGACAGAGATGGAAGGATCCACTCCCTTTAAGGGATGATACATGGGGTCAATGAGAGGAGGGATGAAGCTTAGGATTGCCATAAGGGCAAAGAACAAAAGTATAACAAGGCCCGTCTTGCCCAAATTGCTCTCTTTGAAAAGTTTCCAGGCCTCTGATATAGGGCCCTTGCCCTCTTTTATCGCATTATTCATACCTGATCCTCGGATCTAAGTACGCATATAAAAGATCCACCAGCAGATTGGCCAATAACACCACAATTGCTATCAATAGAAACGCAGCCTGTGCAAGGGGATAATCGTTTTGGCTCACAGCCACAACTAATTCACGGCCAAGCCCTGGCCATGAAAAGACTGTTTCTGTAAGAGCTCCTCCATTTATGGAAAAGGCAAGACTTAAACCAACGGATGTAATCACCGGGAGTGAAGCATTGGGAACTGCATGTTTGTTTATTATATCTTTATCTTCAAGGCCTTTTGCCTTTGCAGTTAATATGTAATCCTCCTTTAACACCCCTATCATACTATTTCTCATCAAAAGTAAGTAACTTCCAAAATGAAGGAGAAACAAGGTTAAAAAGGGTAAAAACATGTGATGTAAAACATCAAGCAACTTTCTTAAAAAACTAATTTCAGGATCCAACCATATCTCGGGAGTGTACATACTGCTAAGGGGAAAAAGTTCAAGTTTGTAACCTAATAACCATATTAACAAAAGTCCAAGCCACGGTAAAAATAACGTATGAGTTACAAGACTTGAAAAGGTTAAAAAAGAATCCAATAAACTGCCACGCTTCCAGGCTGCAATTTTCCCCAAAAAGATTCCAACTAATGCAGAAAAAATGACGCTCGTTGTAAAAAGCAAGATCGTATTAAATACCTTACCCCTAATTACCTCACCAACGGGCTTTCCATAATAAAAAGATATGCCCATATCACCTTTTATGAAATTTTTTAGATAAATTAGATACTGAGCCCAAAGTGGCCTATCCAAACCCATCTGAGACTTGATGATCTCAACCTCTTGTGTAGTCATATCCGAGTCAATGTATTTTGAATAGGGATCACCAGGTGATAATCTCAAGAGAAAAAACAATAAGGACAAGATAATGAAGAAGCTGATACCCACCTGAAAGAGCCGTCTTAAAAGAAAACGCCAGATCCTCATTTTCCTTTAGCTGGTGTTAGGTTTAAAAATGTCCAGAGATTCCCTACTCCCCCAAGTCCTGGTATCCAACCTTTAAACCTATCTATCCTAACTGCTTCAACTATGTAGGGATTATATAGGGGTATGACAGGCAGGTCTTCTCTTAGTATGCTTTGTAGCTCACACACTATTTTTTTCCTTTGCTCCACATCCATGCATTTGGAAGAGGCATCTGCCAACTGGTCAAACCTCTGTGAGGCATACCCAGTTATATTGTCTCCTTTATATGAGGTGTGCTCAGAGGCAAAAAACCTCCTCAAATAATCTGGATCCAAGCTGAGGTTGCTATAACCCATTATTACCATGTCATAGTCCCTTCTGGATTTAACCTGCTCCACAAGGGCATTAAAGGGCATGGGCCTTGCTGTAACTGGTATGCCCACTTCCTGTAACCACTCTTGGATCATTGTGCCTGCCATTGCCCTTACAGGGTCATAGTCAGCAGGAGGGACCAAAATGGAAAGTGCGCTCACCTCTTCCCCAGATGGCATCAAAAGGTTTTTTGCCTTCCAATTCCCTTGCTCAGAAGGATAAACCTTCCAAGAGAAGCCACCTTCTTTTAAAAGGGTTGTTGCGGCTTTACGCCTTTCTTCCCTTGAAAGCCCTTTTCCATAGCTTTTGCCTTCCTCGCAGTACCATTCCTTGTTCCCTGGAGAGATTACCGAATCCATCTCCACGCCTTTTCCTTGTAAAAGCCTCCTTACCAAAAATTCTTTATCAATAAGGGTTGCAACTGCCTTTCTAAAGAATGGATCTGACATTGGCTCCCTTTTACAATTAAACCCTAAAAAATATAGGGCATTCTTTTCTGAGGTGAATATCTTGATCCCATTAACCTTTTCCAAGTCCGCAATATATCCTTCTGGTAGATTCCACCAAAGGTAATCTATACCACCTTTTTTTAGTTCCAGAATTGCCGTGTCAGTAGTTCCAAATACCTTGAAGATGATGTTGTAGTGATGGGGTATTCTAACCCTCTCCTTTCCATGAGGAGCATTTCCATGCTTCTTAACATCCAACTCAAAGTGCGGATTGGGTCTTAGGAAAATATAAGAACCTTCTTTCACTTCAGACACAACAAAAGGACCAATGCCAACTGGGCTCTTCACCTTAAAATTCAATAGCTGCTTTAAGGGCTCTGGTGATGTTTCAATGCTTTTAACCACATTTTCCCACTCCTTTTTTTGGACAATAGGGCTTAAAAGGGTTCTACTTTCATAAAGGGGTGTCAACTCTTTTAGATAGAACTTAACCGTACGTTCATCAAGTGCTTCCACTCTTTCAACAAGATCCCACCTATTGTAAAAGTGAGGAATTTTATATTTTAGAATGGTATTACCAGTAAACACAAGATCCTCTGAAGTAAGGGGAGTACCATCTGACCACTTTAATTTCTTAAGACGAATGGTAAAAGATTTTTCTGAAACATCCAGTTTTGGCATGTCCTCTGCCAGCCACGGTACGAGTTTTAAAGTCTCTGGATCCCTCAAAAACATGTTTGGATAAAGTAAACCTAAGATTTTAGATGACCATGTATCAGTTGCCATCCAAATATTGAAGGTCTTTGGCTCTTGTAGTAAGCCTATTTTGATTGTCTCTGCAGGGTAACAAGGGATGGTTGATACTGCCCATGGCACAAAGAAACACATCAAAATCCAAAATCTCTTCATATTTCACCTCTGTTTCTTTATTTCTTCTACTCTTTGTTCGATAAAGTCTATAACTTTTTCCTCTAATTTCACTTTGTTGAGCTTATTAATCCTTGGTATACCACCAGGACTTACACAGTTTATCTCAACAAGTTTATTTCCTATTATATCAATCCCAACAAAATAAAGTCCATCCTTTCTTAACCTGTCCTTTATAGTTTCGCAGATTCTCCTTTCCTCTTCTGTGACTTCATGTTTTAAGGCCTTTGCCCCTGCATGTATGTTAGTTCTAAAATCCCCTTTCCTTGGCACCCTTCTCATGGCACCCAATATCTCACCGTTTAGAAGAAGGATCCTCACATCTCCTTCATATTTAACAACATCCAAGTACTCTTGTACCATAATGGGTTCACGCTCTGGATAAGGATTATAGGCCTTTACATAATAATTGATGAGAGACACAAGGTTTTCCTTATCCCTCACACTTACCTTTATAACTCCCTCTCCTCCATAACGGCTGAGGGGTTTTACAACCATCTCACCACCGAATTCGTCTATTATTTTTTTTAGCCTGGCAGGATCCCTACTCACATGAGTCTCTGGGATGATGTCGGGAAAGTTAAGTATATACAATTTGCTGTTTGCTTGAATCTGCCCCGTAGTGCTGTTTATAATAAATACTTTCTCACTAACAGGCCCTAAAAACTCTAATGTTTGGTAAATTAGAGGGGGATTTTTCCTTAAAAATATTGCGTCCAACTCTGTAATAGTTTCAAAAATTAACTCTTCTTTTTTGCTACACCTGATTATTTCCCGCCAATATTGTTTTATACTTAAATTTGGTCTTACTGTTATATTTCTCATCCTTGCCACAACATTATTTCTTCTGATGTATATATCATGGGGTTCTAAAAAATAAACACTATGTCCCCTTTGATTACATTCGTACATAAGATAGCTTGTTGTTTCGAATTCAGGTGAAATGTTTTCAAGTCTGTCCATTACAAATGCTATTCTCATTGCTACATCCCAAGGTTATTTTTAACATAGTCCATTATTTTTGTTGCAACATCAATCTTAGTTACCTTTTCAAACCCCCTGAAACCCGGGCTATAGTTCACTTCAATAACGTAAACGCTACCATTGCTTATTATCATATCCACTCCTGCAATTTGAAGACCAAGTATCTCTTTTGACTTTATCGCAATTTCTTCAATTTCTCTTGTGAGATCTTTAACGTATGCCTTTGCTCCCAAGTGATAATTTGCCCTAAATTCCCCTCTTTTGGGAACAAGTCTTATAGCTCCAAGGCACTCTTTTCCCACCACAAGGCACCTTATATCTTCCTTTTCTTTTGATTGGATAAATTCTTGAACCACCACCCCATTGAATCTCAAATTGTATGTCTTAGCAATATCTTCCAGTTCAGACATGTCTTTTAGTAATGAAACAGTCTCCCCTTGCCTTCCTGAAGGGGCCTTCAAGACAACAGGTGGGCCTCCCAATATTTCAACTGCCTTTTTGAGATTCCTTATATTGCTCACATACAAGGTCTTTGGACAACTAATGCCATTGATTAAGAGTTTTTGGATACTTAAAAACTTATGCATTGCAAGCTCTATTGCCTTGGTTGGGCTTATAACCTTTATCCCCAGCCCTTCCAAACCATTCAAAAGGGCTAAGGCATAGGGGTTTATTGTGGAGCCTATTCGAACTAAAAGGGCCTCAAAAGAAAGTGGTTTGTTTTTCCAAAGGCACCCTTGAAGGGAAGTCAAGATCAGGTCTTTGGGATGGATGAGATATGCTTTTAAGCCAAGGGCCTTTGCTGCTTCAAGTAATCTTTTGTTTGGGTGAAATAACCGAGTTCTTGCACTTAGAATCCCTATAGGCTTTATCATCCTTTGCTCGCAACGGGTAAAAACACATGCACCTTTGTGCCAACCCCAACAATAGATTCTACCGATATTGTGCCGCCATGTACATGCACAATGGCAAGGGCTTCACTTAGGCCAAGACCCATCCCCTTTTGGTAGCCCCTCTCCTTGGTGCTAAAATAAGGATCAAATATCCTGTTTAGATCCTCTGGTCTTATGCCCTTTCCTGTATCTTCTATGGTGATCTTTACAAATTCACCTGCTCCAAGTTCTGCTATTTCATTTTCTTGTAATTTTACAACCTCCCAATAGAATTTAATTTCACCTTTGTCTCCAATACTTTCTATGGCATTGTCTATTATGTTTTCAAAGGCCTTTTTGATGAACTCGGCATCCAAATTTAGCGCAGGTAAAGTCTCTTTTTTTTCAAAACGAAGTACTATATTTGAATCTTTTACCTTGCTTGAAGCAATATCTGTAATCAATTCTTCTAAATTAACTTTGATAGGAAATTTAGGTACCCTACCTGAAGAAATAGAAAATCTTCTGACAAGCTCAGATGCTATAGATACTGTATCCTTTGCTTTTATTAAATGTTTATATATCGGATCATCTTTACTGATTTTCATCATAGCAAGTTCAATATTACCAAGGATAATCATCAAAAGATTGTTAAAATCATGTGAAATTCCTGCTGAAATTGTGGCTGCTAATTCAAGTTTTTTGATTTTTTCCCTTGCTTCTTCAAGTTGTTTTTGTGCATTAATATTGATAGCAAAATGCACAGCACTTATTATTTTTCCTTTTTCATACTTAAAAGGAGACACACCCACCAAATTCCATCCACCTAATCCAGGCTCATACATCTCTTTAAGTTTTGGCAAACCATTTTCATACATGTAAGCAAGGGGGCAATGGGAGGTGGGCTGTCCAACTGCTGTACCAGGT
>Ga0197142_1001893_pt1 | contig 18872 bp, 22 predicted proteins | sample GBS60_MetaG_FD_148614 | JGI IMG/M metagenome (GOLD analysis project Ga0197142, IMG submission 148614) | Sediment microbial communities from Great Boiling Springs, Gerlach, Nevada, United States - GBS 60_MetaG | ecosystem: Environmental > Aquatic > Thermal springs > Hot (42-90C) > Sediment...
CCAGAAATAACGCTGGTAACATAGATATCGACCTAACCAGTCTCAACATCGGACAAGACCATGACTGGTACGTTACTGGAGGAACCAATATTCCTAACAACATCACCCAAAACATCTATACTCGCGGCCGAGTGGGTATTGGTGACCATTTTGGCACTGCCGCTGCTACTCAACCTGGAGGTCATAATCATTCTTTGGAGGTCAGATCTGATAACGTTCCTTTTGGTTTGTATGTTACCAATGATAATGGAAGTATCTCTACTGCTGTGAATCTATTTCGTAACCGAGCTTCGGGTAATGGAACTTTGCAAGACAACGATGTTCTCTCGGGAATTTATTCTTTTGGTTACAATGGTTCGGCTTACGATTTCTTAACCGCTATTCAGTCTAATGTAAGAGTTGGCAACCAACTAGGGGCTGCCATGATATTTGCCACTCGATCTAGTGCTGCTGGAGGAGTTTCGGAAAGAATGCGAATTCATTCAAATGGGTTTATTGGTATAGCTAATATTAATCCAGTCTATATGTTAGATGTAGCTGGTGCTGTGAGAGTTTATATGAATGGGTTGATTTCTGATCATGCTTATACTTTCGTGAATGGTCAATTTCAACCAGCTCCTAATCCTAGTAGCGCTCCTAACTATGAATATGGTGGGTTTTTAACTTTGAGGCATATTGGTAAAACCGCTTCCGGAGAGGTTTACGATTGGACTTGGATTAATGTGAGAGGCACAAGCAACAACCCCATAGCTTCTGGTTTGCATCTAATAGCCTATAATTACTATTCTACTAATCACGGTTTAGCTGCTAATGTGATTTCTAATATACGTTTAGTCTTTACTGACACTGGACGTTTGGGGGTTAACACCGCTAATCCGGCTCACACTTTAACTGTGGTAATTCCCAACACTTCAATTACTGGTAGTTACCAGGCTTCAGGTTGGCAACACAGTTCTGACGGCAGGTTAAAAACTAATATCAGTCCTTTAACCAATGCCTTGGAGAAGGTATTGCAACTTAGGGGAGTAAGTTTCACTTGGAAAAACAACCCTGACGCTGGCAACCAAATTGGTTTTATTGCTCAAGAAGTCAAAGAAGTTGTGCCAGAGCTAGTAAGTGGTACCGAAGGAGACATTGAAAAGGGTGAAACTTTATCGATGAGTTATGGCAACCTAACGCCACTGTTGGTTGAGGCCATCAAGGAACAACAAAAGATCATTGCCGATTTGCAAAGCCGATTAGATCTTTTGGAAAGTAAACAAAATAATTCTTGATAGTTTTCTAAAAATAGACTATAATTTAGTCATTAAGTTAAACAATTTGCATATGCTCTGGTTTATTTTTAACTTTAATCCTCGTTTTTACTTTGAAAGGAGAGGGCCTACTGCAGGCTCTGGAGAACAAGTAGAGCGTGAAGTTGCTGGTGGTGTTGAACCTGATACTACTGAAGCCGGAGTTGAAGTTGTTGGCTCTGGTGAACCTGATTCTGAAATTGCTAAGTCTGCTGCTAATTTTGAAAGTCCTTCTGAGATTGTTGGACCTGGTGATGAAGTTGTTGCAAGTCCTGAGACTGGTGTCGAAGGTGCTAATGCTATTAACGCTGGTCCTGAAGCTGACGGTGAACAACCTGAAGGTAACCTAATAAGAATTTCTTTTGGTGAAGATGGTAAATTAATATTGAGTACAGGATCAGGATCACCAATACAACCACCTGGTGCAGGTTTATCCCCAGAACAAAGAGCAATGAATTTTATACTTGCTGAAAACGGATTATGGTTTCCTGGTATCGACAAATATACTAAATATCTCGAATGTGAAGACGCAGTTAACAAAATTCTATCAGCACCAGAAGATGACCCTAATCTGTTGGCTGCTTGGAAGCGACTGTTGGAAACCAATCCGGGACTTGTAAATCATTTAGCTCAAGCTGGATTGGTTTCTGAAGTTGATGGAGAAAAGCCTTTGCAACCACCCGAGATATTAAAACAATTTCTACAAAGAATAAAAGAATTAAACCCAGACGATCCAGCTACTGTACTAGTTGCATTTGCTTTAGCAACACAATACGAAAAATACGAAGAAAGTCAACTACCACTTGGTTTAGAAGAAGGAGTAAAAGATGGTTTAAACCTAACAATGGAAGCAGGAGCAGAAGAGCAAATGGAAGCAGGAGCAGAAAATCCAACAGGAGAAAAAATGCGAGCGGTTGCTAATCACCAAGGAGGACTTCAAAGAGTTATAGAATGGTTAAGAGAAAGAAAAAACATGGCAGCGGTGGGTTTATCAGCAGTAGCTGTATCATTATTAATTTCATTTTTTCTCCAACCACAAAAAAGTTTAGTTCATGCGGAAGGAACAAAACAAGTAGTCATAGAATCTCCTACCCCTGGTCAGGGTGGACCAGGAAACCCATCACCAACACCAGAACAACCACCAACAGCAACACCAGCATCACCAACACCAGAACAACCACCAACAGCAACACCACCAGTCATAGCATCCCCTACCCCTAATTGGGATGGACCAGGAAACCCAACAGCAACACCAGAACAACCACCAACAGCAACACCACAAAACACACCAACAGCATCACCAACACCACCACCACCAGAAACAGAAACACCAGAACCAAAAACACCAACACCACCACCAGAAACAGAAACACCAGAACCAAAAACACCAACACCACCACCAGAAACAGAAACACCAGAACCAAAAACACCAACACCACCACCAGAAACAGAAACACCAGAACCAAAACAACCACCAACAGCAAGAACAGTTGTCATTCAAATTCCAACACTACCACCAACTGCACAAGCAACAGTTAGGCCTGCTGAAACTTCTGGTTTTGTGGACAGAGAGGATTATAAGGGCATTGATCCTAATACTATGGCGGCATTAATTGGAATAATTTTAGTTGCTTTAGCTGTTTCTGGTGTTAACGTTTATGTTCGTCGTCGTCGAATAAAAAGATAAACTAGTCGGTAGGTAAAAATAATATAATACAACAAAATAGCTATTGTCTAAGATAGTTTAGAAGAACAATAGTGTAGTGTTCAATTCTTAGATTGTTTACTTTTTTGAAGAATGGAAATTGAGACTACTTGATTGAGAGTTGGTGTGTTTGTGTGCGCAACTTTCTGCTGGTTAACATTAGCCAGCTAAAGCGATAACTGTTTGGTTACCAAAAATAAATGGGTTTGAGGGTGGTTGGCTTGATTGGAGTGGCTTAAGTTGGCTAAAGCGGCTTGACTTGCCTCTGTATGTGGCAACTGGAAGCCGTGGTTTGGATTGTGGTTTGGTCAAGGTGGTTAATTTACCACTCACAGCGAGTGTTTTGGTGTGGGTTTGTTAGGTTGATTAGGGTTTTTTGGTTAACAATTAGACTTTAGGGTTAAGATGATTTTCATTAAATTCTGATTGCTTGTAAAATTCTGTTGATTTATTAGTTTTTGGGAAAAACTTTAGTTGTCTAAGGTTAGTTTGGCTAAGAATTGGTTGTCAATTTGGTGAAAACAGGTTATTCTAGGGTATATGAGTCTTATTCATCCTGTGGATAGAGGAGTTATTTTGCCAGGACTTTGTGAGAGGGGTAGTTGTGAACACAACTTGGGCGATGTTGCGTCAGAAATTCAAGGTGGTTCACCTCGAGAGAAGCCTCAAATTCCTGAACGAGCAAACTTAGAGAATTGGCTAATAAGTATAGTGACTAGCTTGATTGAACGATTAGCACAAGAAACTTCGTGGCAAGAAATTTATCAGTTGGTAACACAAGCTAGTGAAGTTTTAGGTAAAAATTATAACGATGCGGAGCCTAAAGAATCGGTTGTAAGTAGATTTCGTCAAGCTGTTGGTCGAGTTAAACAAGCTGTGAGTGCTCAAATAGAGAGCTGGACGACAAGCATTGCTTCAAATTTGTCGAGGTTGTTTAGATCTCCTACTTTTAGAAAAGTTGTGAATAGCTTGCTGGCTATAGTTTTGTCTTTGCAGTTAACTGCACCAGTGTTGGCTGCTGAATCAAAACAAAACACTTTGGCTCCTTCTGTTAAAGCAGCTTTTGTTTATAGTAGTGTTTTGGGTAACCAGGCTGGATCGGTCTTTTCTCCGTTCGAAAATCAAGATGCAAACACTCCTGACGGTCAATCAGAAGCAGAAAAGTTTGATTTAGAACGTAGTTTAGAGAAACTAGATCAATATGGTTATTTGGATTACTTGTTGATGCAACTTATGATTGCCATTGAGGAAGATAGTCAAGAAGAAGTTGGATTTAGTAACATTTTTATACAAGGTAAAAAGCCAGATGGAGAATCTTTTACAATTAATTATAGTCTTATTTTTCCAGGAAAACTTGGTCTTAATAAAGACGGTAATTTCGAGTTTGTCAATAATTTTAATACTCCAATTGGTGACGCAATTGGTATTGTGGTACCAAAAACACCTTACGTGATGTATATAAATAAGAATACACCTCAAGAAAAGATTCAGTTTTTTTCAGGTATAACATACAAGTTGGGCCATTGTTGTGGTCCAGATTCTAATTATAGCGTTTTTGCAAATCTTGGGAGGTTGCAACCCGACGATCCAGTAGTAATTACTACAACTAACAAGCGAAAATACCAATTTTCGGTTCGAATTGTTGGTAATGTTCCTAAAGAGTATTCTATGGGCATGGTATATTCTGATTATAAAACTGCTCTTAAGTTTATTGCTGCTGTATTACTTTCAACCCCAGAAGAACCAGCTTCAGAGGAAATTCTTACTCAGGTTGAGCTAATTTTAAACGAATCACCAAATTTTTCCTCAGCTATAGAGAATCTTCAAAAATTTTTGAATGAAAATGGTATTAACAGAAATTTGTCAGAAATTCTGCAAAAATTCATTAGAGGTGGGGCGATGATTTTGATGACTTGTGATCCTGAGGCTACGATTCGAACTTCAACAGGGTTACAAAGTGCAGGCCGTGTTGTGGCTATAGTTGAACTTGAACCAGGGCAAGAACCACCAGAGTTTTTACGACCAGCTGTCTTTGTTGGTTCTTTAAATGAATCAGCAGAAGAAGATAAAAAATTTATTAAAACAATGATTCGAGCCTTATATAAAAGATTTCCAGCGATTGTAAAAAAATTGGTGCAAGAAATTATGAAAGAAATTTCAACCAAACTCACTCCCACTCCCATTCCTACTCTCACCCCCACTCCCACTACTAACCCTGTCCCTAAACCTACTCCAGGATCCAACTCTGATACTGATAGTATAAGGCAGGACGATACCCAACCATCCCCACAACCACAACTATCAGAAGAAGAAGGAATCCAAAAACAAATTCAAGAGAGGATAGCTCGTTTACAATGGTTAAACTCCCAAGTAGAGCCTGTTTTGCCACCTTTTCCTATAATACCACAAAGTCCTAACTTAATTAATTTAAACGAGTTTGCCAACAATGTAGTGTTGGGAAAAAGTGCTTCACTAATTGAGTTAATAAAGTTTTTTGGTTCTGAACCCAAACGTATGGCTGCCTTACAAGAGTATATTCAGATTTTAGAGGAGTTAACTTCGGCAGCCCAAGGAGAAAACGCTCAACATTTGCAGAACTTGATCTATAAGTTAAAATTGGTTAAGTTTTTGGTTGAAAACTATCAAATATTAGGAGGAGGAGGACTAGTAGGAGTAACAGTAGGAGTGTTATTATCGTTGGCATTGGCGAGAAGAAGGGGGAGAGGTTAAAAGTTTGATAGTTTGTAGTGAAGGTTAATATTAGTTTTAATTATTGATTTTGAAACTTAAAATTAAAGATTAATAAATTGAATTTGAAATTGTAAACATTTTTCCAAGGTCTAGTAAATTTTTGAGTTGCTAAGATGTTAAAATTATTCTAAACTTTATTAGATTAAAAAATATTTTTATGTCTCAAAATAACATACTAAGTTCTACGCTTTACGCTAACGTTCCTGGAGCTGAAAATATTGAAATTTTTTTACGACAATTACTAAGAGCTCAGGGAATTTACGAGCCTAAATTTAGTTCTGAAGAAGTAAATAAATATTTACTTGAATTGGCTGAGGTATTTGAGCAATATTTGGCCGCGGCTTTAGTGTCTAAGTTAACTGACGAACAAGCAGAAAAACTGTCTACTATTAGCCAAAATGCTAGCATAGAGGAACAAATGCAATTTTTATCTTCTGCGGTTCCTGATTTGCAAAACAAAATGCTAGAAATTTTAACCGAGTTTTCGGAAATTTATTTGGGTCTTAAAAAAGAAGAATAAGCGTTTAAAGAAATTATTTTGTATAACGTTAGGATGGTAGCGACCACTTTCTAGTGGGACTAGTATTGTAGCTTAAGTGTTCTTTTGTTAGTTATCTTACAGATGAATGTAAGTAAGTTGACTAGCTAATTTAGTCATTGCCGTTATTTTCGTAAACAGTAATTTAGTTATTGGTAAAACGAAATTAGCCACAGGTTAAATTGATGTTTGACTTGAGAAAAAACTATAAGCAACAACTTTGTTAACTTAAACAGGGATTTCTAGAATTTCAAAATATCTTACGACTTTAATATTATAATCAGTTACAACAACTATTTGGATATTTAATTAGCAATTAGCTATCTGCTTCTATGTTTGGATTAGTCTTAGTTTTTAAGTTTAAGGCTTACTTTGTTTGATGGGATTTTGGAAATAACAATTCATCACTACTGGTCGGGATGCAGGGAATTGAACCCTGTACCTCTTGCTCCCAAAGCAAGCATGCTACCGGTGCACCACATCCCGTGAACTACGGCTAATAAGTATTAGCAGTTAGATTTTTTTTTAGTTTGTCAAGTGATTGATTTTAGTGCGATTAGCTTAGTTTTTGGTTGTTCTATGTAAATCAATTCAAAAATTGGCGTTGGTTAACTAGTTAGATAAGTTAACTTTGGTCTTTTAAAGTTGACCTTTTTCAAAGAACTTGACAAAGTAAAAATTCTCTTTTAAGCAATAAAGTCTGTTTTATCCCCCAATAAGGGTCTTTTTTCTAGAGACTAGTGTATTATGTATGTCTTCCAGCACGAAAATGAGAATTAGATTATATTCTTTTGATAGTACTGTATTAGAAAATGCGGTACGTAAACTAATTCAAGTAATTTTGAAATCGGAAGGTAAAGTTGTTGGACCAGTTCCACTTAAAACTAAGAAAAAAAGAATTAGTTTACCCAGATCTACGTTTGTTTACTCAAAACATCGAGATACTTTTGAATGTAGGATCCACAAGCGCCTAATTGATGTGTATAACATTAACAACGAGTTAGTGAATAATTTATCTACTTTAAGTTTGCCCGCAGGGGTTGATATTAACATTGAAACTATTAATTTATCCTAATTTAAACGTTTTGAGATATGATCGGTTTTGCGCAGAAAATAGGAATGACTAGATTGTTTATAGACGGCAAAGCAGTGCCTGTAACTGTGTTGAAGGTGCCTATAAATTTTGTGGCTCAAAGAAAAACTAAAAACACAGATGGCTACGAAGCTGTGCAGCTGTGCGCTTTTCCTAAACGTTCAGATACTAAACCAGTTTTAGGTCATTTACAAAAATATTTAGGTCAGCCTCAAGCATTTCATTGTATTGGTGAGTTTAAAATAAGTCTGGAGAGTTTAGGTGCTGATAAACAAACTTTCGGTATTAACGATTTTCAACAAAACGATATTCTCAAAGTAATTGGTCGATCAATAGGTAGAGGTTTTGCTGGTGTAGTCAAGCGTCATGGTTTTGCTGGTCAACCTAAGAGCCATGGTCACGATCATGATCGTGCTCCTGGTTCGATTGGGGCAAGAACTTTTCCAGGTAGAGTGTTTAAGGGTATGAGAATGGCCGGTCACTATGGCAATTCCCAAGTAACCGTAACCGGTTTACGAGTAGTAGCTATTGACCCAGAGCAAGAACTTTTGTTTATTTCTGGTTCGGTTCCGGGAGCTAATAAAGCTTTTGTTAAACTTCAAAAGATGAATAAGTAATTTGTATGTCTTTGCAACTGACTGTGATAGAAGATAATCAAAAGTATCCAATAGAGGCTTTCTCAATGTTGGAAGATTATGAGATAAAGGCTAAACTCTTAGCCCAAGTGGTGAGATGTGAGTTAATGAATCTGCGAGCCGGCACCGCTCACACTAAGACTAGAGGTGAAGTTAGAGGAGGCGGTAGAAAGCCTTGGCGACAAAAAGGTACTGGTAGAGCTAGACACGGATCGATTAGATCCCCAATTTGGAAAGGTGGTGGTGTGGTTTTTGGACCAAGAAATATTAGGAATTGGCACTGTAAAATTAATAAGTCAGCCAGAATTGCTGCACTAAAGTCAATTTTAAAGGATCGTTTGGTGAATCAGTTGGTTTATCAGTTTGGTGAAAATTTCACTTTTCCAAAAACTAAGTTGGCTTTGCAATTATTAACCAAATTAGATCCTCAACCAATTCAGCCTAAACAAATCTTATTACTTTACACTACTGAAGATAAACCTAAGTTAAATGGTTTTGTGTCTAGTGGTGTGGAGTTAATGAATGTTTGCAATTTAAAAATTTTTAAGTTAGTGCAAGCCAAAAACCTAGTATTTACTCCCAAGGCTAGAGTTTTTTTGGAAAATCGATTGGCTCAGCTTGGTTAATTAAGTTATATTATGACTTCCATAGTTCCCTCTCTAGTTCAAACTGAAAAGGCTTATAATTTATCTCAACAGAATGTGTTTGTGTTATCTTTTCCATCTGCTGTGGCGCCTAATAAAATTCAATTAGCTCAAATTTTGTTAGCCAACGGTTTACATCCGATAAAAATTAACGTGGTTAATTTACCTGCTAAAGTTAAAGTTAGAGGTGCTAAAAGACGCATTAAGTTACAAAAACGACCAGTAAAATTTTATGTTAAACTTCAACCAGGAGAAGTTTTAGACGAAAAAAAAATGACTGAGATTTTTACTAAAAACCAATTAGTTTAAATAATTAGCTATGTCTAGATCCTTAAAGAAAGGACCATTTTGTCACCCTAAGTTGTTGAAAAAAGCGCTACAAGCTAAGCAAAGCGGTTCTAAGTCTCCGATCAAAACCTGGAGTCGCGCTAGTATGATTTTACCTGAGTTTGTGGGTTTAACTTTTGCCGTACACAATGGAAAAAAGTTCATCGATGTCTTCGTTACTGAAGATATGGTTGGTCATCGTTTAGGTGAGTTTGCACCAACTACTATATTTAAAGGTCATGGAGGTAAAAAAGCTAAACAGCAATCATAAAGATGTATGTCTCAAATTAAATTGTATAAGCCTACAACTAATGGTCGTCGACTGACTTCAGTCATTGATTATCGAAGTATTTTGACTACTGATGAGCCTTATAAGAAACTACTTGTTCGTAAGCCTAAATGCGCTGGTCGAAATAATACTGGCGCTATTACTATTAGGCATCAAGGTGGTGGTTACAAAAAGTTAATTAGAATTATTGATTTTAAGCGAAATTTTCCTAATGGTTGCAAAGTTTTAACTATTGAATACGATCCTAATAGGTCAGCTTTTATTTCTTTAGTTAGTGATTTAAAGACTGGTAAAAAGGCTTATATTTTATATGTTAAAGGAACTAAAGTTGGTGATATTCTAAATCAAAACCAAGAAATTGTGGAGGGTAATTCTTTGCCTCTATCCAAGGTGCCAGTAGGTACTATGGTTTCGCAAGTAGAATTACGTCCTGGACAAGGGGCAAAAATTGCTCGGGCGGCCGGTGATTATGCTATTGTTACAGCGAACGAAGGAGATTTGGTTACTCTAAAATTACCTTCTGGTGAAATACGTAAATTTTTGGGTAGTTGTCAGTGTGTAGTTGGTAGAATCGGTAACGACGCTCATAATTTGGTAAGAATTGGCAAAGCTGGCAGACAAAGGCATAGAGGTATTCGGCCAACCGTACGAGGTAAAGTAATGAACCCGGTAGATCACCCGCATGGAGGTGGTACGGGTAGAAACCCGATAGGTATGGCTTATCCTAAAACTCCTTGGGGTAGACATGCTTTGGGCGTGAAAACTAGAAAACCAAATCAACCAAGCGATAAGTTTATTGTTAGTCGCCGTAAGAAATAAAGATTGTGTATATGTCTAATTCTGTGTTACCTAACCAAAAATTTCAAGCATCTACTATTCTTAAATACAGCCCCAGAAAGACGGCTTTAATTATTAATCCTATTCGAGGGGTTATATTACAGGAAGCTATGGATTGGCTAAAGTTTTTGAAAAAAGGTAAGAGTAAAAAAATTCACGATTTGTTAAAGTCAGCTGCAGCCAACTTACGTTTAACTGAAGTTGAGTATCCTCAATACAAAATTGAGAACATCATTGTAGAAAAAGCCTACACCTATATTCGTTATCAACCTAGAGCTAGAGGTAGGGTTGGTAAGATTAGACGCAAATATTCCCGAGTAAAAGTAGCTTTAAGCCCTATTGACAAAAAAAATTAATTAGTTATTTTTATCTGGTCCTATGGGTCAAAAAATTTCGCCGATTCTTTTTCGTTCTAAGCAAAGATTAGCTAATACTGAAGCTGATAAAACAATTGATCCGACTAGTTTACAGAAGTCGGTTTGGTTTGCTACTGGTCAGGCTTATACTAGCTTGTTATTACAGGATATAAGCATCAGACGATATTTACACGAACAGTTAAAACAAGCTGGTTTGGTAGAGTGCATTATTCGTCGATTTGTCAGACGTACGGAAATTACTTTATACGTCACTAAGCCTGGATTAGTTATTGGTAAGGCTGGAGCTACAGTAAACAAGTTGAAAGATGACTTGATTTCTAGATTTAAACTTCAAGGCGAAGTTAAACTAAACATTGAAGAATACAAAGATCCTTATAGATCAGCTTTAGTTATTGCCAGGGAAATTGCTGCTGCAATTGAAAAAAGAGTTCCTTACCGTAAGCTAGTTAAAACGTTTATCGAAAAAATAAAATATTCTCGAGTATTAGGTGCTAAAATTAGTTTATCTGGGCGATTAAATGGGGTTGATATTGCCAGAACTGAAAGTTTTAGTTTTGGTAGTATTCCTAGACATACAATTGATGCTGATATTGATTTTGCTTTAGCTACTGCTAAATTGAAATCAGCAGGAATCATTGGTATTACCGTTTTGTTGTATAAAGGAAGTAAATATACTAATTATCAAAATCAGAAGTAGTATGACTGGAATAGTTAAATCAAATAAAATGACTAAGGCTTTAATAGTGGTTGTGACAACTGAAAAAATGCATCCTAAATATAAAAAGTATTATAAGGTTAGAAAAAGTTATGCAGTTAGTTGTAGTGACAGTAGTAAATACAAAATCGGTCAACAGGTAGAAATTGTACCTTGTAGACCTATTTCTAAAACTATTCATTTTAAAGTAGTAGAGTAAGTTAAGTCTGTCCTTATGTTAGCTCCTAAAAAAATTGTACATCGAAAAGTGTTTAATCGTTACGGCCAGTCAAGAAAGGGAATGTGTACTAGAGGTTCCACCTTGGAGTATGGTCAGTTTGGCTTGAAAGCGTTGAGTTCTAGTTGGTTGACTAGTAGACAAATTGAAGCTGCTAGAAAAGTGATTTCTAGACGTTGTAAAGGTGGAAAGGTGTATATTCGAGTTTTTCCTTCCAGACCGGTTACGGCTAAAGGTTTAGGGGCGGTGATGGGTTCAGGTACTGGTAGCATTGATTACTTTATGTTTCCAGTGAAACCAGGTAGAATTATTTTTGAAGTTGCCGGTGTATCTGAGGATAAGGTAAAAGAAGCTTTTCGTATTGCTTCTCACAAACTTCCTTTTAAAACTAAATTCGTCACTAAAAACGAATTGTTGACTTAATTAATAACTTGATTGTTTATGCTCAGAGAAAGAAGTGTTATTCATATAGCTGATAATTCTGGAGCCGTCAAAGTGATGTTGTTTGCTGTGTGCGGTAAGAACAAAAATCAGTATGCTAGAGTGGGGTCTATTGTCACCGGTTCTGTGAAACAAGCTACCCCCAGAGGTAAAATCCAGAAAGGACAAATTGTCCAAGTACTAATTATTAGAACTAAAGCTAGAATTCATCGGCCAGACGGTTCTTCTATTAGTTTTTCTGACAATGCAGGAATTATCGTAAACAAACAGACTAAAGAACCAATTGCTACTAGGATTTTTGGTCCAGTAGCTAGGGAAGTTAAAGATTTGGGACATACTAAAGTGACTTCTTTGGCTGAAGAAGTACTGTGATTTATAATTTAACTTATTTTAGAAACATGTCTGTAGCTAAAATTCAAAAGGGAGATAAAGTTAAAGTTATTGCTGGTAATTATAAAGGAACTATTGGCATTGTCTCTAAAGTGGTTCGAAAAAAAATGCCTGGAGGACAAGTGCGTGTTAGAGTGGCTGTATCTACTATTCCAGCAATTACTGATTATCGACGTGGTTTAAAAATGTACAACTTACCAGGACAGATGAAAACTAAAGACAGATTAATTGATGTGTCTAATGTACAATTAGTCACTGAAGCTGGTCAAGTATCTAGAGTAGCTATTGTTAGCAACAATGGTCGTAAGGTTAGAGTTTTAAAAAAGAACGGACAAATAGTAGTTAAGTCAACTTTACCAGAAAAAGAAACAAACGTAAATTCTAATGTTACTAATCAAACTAATTAGTTATGACTGAGAATAATTTAGTGTTAACTTCGATAGATTATTATTTTGGAGCTTTGGAAAAAGTAAAGCAAGAGTTGCCTCAGGTAAACCCGTTTGCTTTACCAAAAATAAAGAAGATAGTTTTGAATGTAGGAGTAGGTAAGCTAGATAATAAACAAAGATTAGAAGTAATAGACTACATGGAAAAACTTACTGGTCAAAAACCAAAAGTGGTGAAAGCGAAAAAATCAATTTCTGGTTTTAAGTTGCGAGCTGGAGAAATTAATGGAGTAATGGTGACTTTGAGAGGTAAAAAAATGCTTGACTTTTTGTTGCTTTTGATTTATATAGCTCTGCCGAGAACCCGAGATTTTCGAGGTTTGTCTAGAAATTCGTTTGACGCACAATATAGCTCTTATAATATAGGTATTACCAGTGCTTCAATTTTTCCCCAAATTGGTTTTGACTCTAGTGTCCAGTTTGGTATGCAAGTCACTATAGTTTTTAAAAATCCTGGAAAAAATAACCTACTTTTGCTACAAAAATTAAATTTTCCTTTTGCTAAAAACTAATTGCTTTATGGCTAGTAAAAAAATGATCGTTAAAGCTAATAAAAAGCCTAAGTTTAGTACTAGGAAGGTTAATCGTTGTAAACTTACTGGTAGAAAAAGAGGTTATTTAAGAATGTTTGGTATGTCTAGAATTTGTGTTCGTGAGTTGTTAATTAGAGGTGAGTTAAACGGGTTTGTCAAAGTTAATTAAAATTATAAGTTTTGGTAGTATGTCAATGAACGATTTAGTCAGTGACTATGTAGCTAGAATTAACAATGCGGTTAGAGCTGGTCATACCGAAGTAGTTGTGTTAAAAAATAATTTGATTACGCAAATCACGAAAAAGTTAGTACGTTTAAAATTTTTTGATTCTTTTACGGAAGAAGGTTATTACCTTAGGATTAAATTATTACCCAAAGCTATTGCTGGAATTAAAAGACTATCCAAACCGGGACAAAGACAGTACGCTAGTTACAAAAATCTGCCTAGAGTTGTTGGTGGGGTTGGGTTCAATATTTTAACTACCTCCAAGGGAATAAAAACTCACATAGAAGCTATGGAGGAAAAAATTGGGGGTGAGCTGTTGTTGCAAATTTATCGTTAAAAACCCTTGTTCGTTTAGGTTTTTTAGTTTTAGTTACGGTCTTTGTAGATATTTTTTCTTTTCTTTATTATCGGATTGAGTTTTGTCTAATTACACATTTTGATTGTTTACACACACTGCGTAGCATTCACCAGTATTCATAGATTTCTTTGTTCAGCTTGTTTTTACGTGTAAAAGTAATTAGTTAAGGCAATTGATTGTTCTGTTTTGGTTTTGCGAAAACAACAAGGGGAAATTTTACCAATCTAGTTTAATCTTCAATTAAGTTAGTTTACTAAAACTTTGGTTAAGTCTAATAAAAACCTTACTTCTTACTAAATTTTTGGAGTTCCCAATAAGAAGAGAGTTTGTTTAACGATTTTTTGTATATTAGTTGGATCTAAGTCTTATCACCACACGTTTAAATTCCAAGTCATAAGAGGTGCCTTAGTTACTCACACCAAAACAGAATATTAGATAAGTCGTGTATAAGTTTTATTAAGCACGAAATGTTTGTAGTATATTAGAAAGATATTAGTTTTTCTCTGGTTTTAAACTTATCTCGACCGTGAATTTCAGAGTTGGTCAGTAAATGTATAGTTTTTCGTTTTGAATTTAGTTCTTTTAGTTTAAAAAAGTTGACCTGATTTTAAGAACTCGGCTAGCTACTAGGTAAAACAGTAAACCCCAACCACTTAAAACAGATAGTTGTACCAAAACTTCTTGAGACCATAAATTTAGACCATCTAGACTTAAATAGCGAAAAGCAGAATTAAAGTTATATAAAGGTAGAGCTTGAGCTACTCTTTGTAACCAGTAGGGTAGATTGGTCGTGGGAAACAAAGTGCCAGCTAATAGTAGTTGGGAAAAAACAATGATATTAGCTGTTGGAGACAAAGCTTCTTGGGTTTTAAATAAACCTGCTAACATATAACCCAGACCTAAAAACACTATTAAACCTAAAACCATCAAAAACAAAATTTGCCAAAGATTTTCCAGACCATTTTTAGGTACATATTTAAAGAAAACAAAAGCTAGGCCAAGTATTCCTAAACTTTGGGCAAAAATAAACACAGCTTTAGCTAGAGCCTGTCCTAGAACAAAAGCTACAGACGAAGTAGGAGCCGCAAAAATTTGCTTGAGAATATTGCTACTTCGTAAAGCTAAAAAACTAAAAGCGGTACTACTAATTGCAGAGGACAATAAAGAAAAACCAATTAGTCCAGGTACACTAAAATCAATATATCTTTGCCGTAAATTTACCGTAACAATTTGTGTATTTAACTCGTAAGGTACGAGTAAATCATTAGATTCAATAGTCAATTTGTGAATAATTCCTTGAAGTAGACGTTGAATAATTGTGTTTTTGTGATTGTTGTCGTTGCCTATAGTTAGGCGAACTTGATTGTTTTGGGTTAATTCTATAATAGCATCTAACTTACCAGTTTGGAGTTGATTTTCTAAATCTTTTTTAGTACCTAATTTCAGGTTTACGCTAGAGTTTCTTAACTCTCTTTGGAAAATCTCAGCATTGTCAAAACTGCTTTCAGTTATTAGCCCAAAGGTCAAATTTTGGTTATCGCTTATTGAGTAATATCCAAAGGTCACTATTAGAATAATTGGAAAAATAAAACCCAAAAATACCGTTGGCCCAGCTCTTAGCTGCATTTTTAAAAACGCTAAGAAAAAGCCTTTTAACTGTCTGAAAAAATTGATCTTGAACATATTTTACTCTAGTCTCTTAATTTTTTACCAGTCATGTCTAAAAACACGTCCTCAAGAGTAGCTCCAAATTTAGGTTGAGCTCGAACGAAGCCTTTGGCTAGAAGTTTTTCAATAAAGCCTTGCGCAGTGTTGATTTCCAAAATTTTTCCCGCATCCATGATGGCAATACGATCACATAAAGTTTCTGCTTCATCCATGTAGTGGGTAGTCATCACAATAGTTTTTCCTTGACTTTTGAGTTCTAAGATTAGATCCCACAAGTTGTGTCTGGCCTGAGGGTCTAAGCCGGTTGTCGGTTCGTCCAAAAAAACAATTTGAGGTTCGCCAACTAGAGCCAAAGCTACCGAGAAACGTTGTTTTTGACCACTACTTAATTCGTCTACTGTAGATTTGGCTTTGGTCCATAAGTTAACTTTTTTCAGCAGTTTTTTAACGTTCACCTGAGTGTTGAAGATATCGCTGAACAAACCAATCAGTTCCTGTAAATTCAGATTTGGTAAAAAGCCAGGAGTTTGAAGTTGAATACCAATAATTTTTTTAACTTGGGTAGAATAGAGATCGATGTCTAGTCCATCAATAATCACTTCACCACTGGTTTTGGGTAGAACAGTTTCCATAATTTCCAGAGTGGTAGTTTTACCAGCTCCGTTAGGTCCTAGTATACCAAAAATCTCACCTCGGCGCACCTCGAAAGAAATTCCCTTAACGGCTGTGATGTCGCCGTATTTTTTAACTAAGTTTCTAACTTGAATAATGGGTCTAATTTTTTCTAAAACATCTTTGCGCAATACCAGATATCGACTACTAGTTTTGGTTCCGGCATCACTAAACATACTACTTGTCTTTGTTGACTAATTTGTTAGCTAGAAAAAACGAGACTGTGGCAATTATAGCTTGAATAATTAGACCAATGAAGAATTGACTAGTGAAAAAGCCAGTATTTAGACTGATGGTTTTATTGTTAAAAACAATTTCGTAAAAAATATTCAGTACTATAAAAATCAACACAAAAACTAGAATTTGCATAGACAAAAAATTTGGGTTTTAAAAAAACTTAATCTTTAACCAACTTAAAGTCTTTTAACTAAAAGTCTTTGTCAAGTGAACTTTGTCCCTAGACTAACTGGTAGTGATGGCAAAAGTGTAGCCAGCCAACCAAGCCGGATAAATAGTTGTTCCTAGAGAATATTGTTGTAAACCAAAACTTGCAAACAAGTTAAATTCGGACTGGCTCCAACCACCTTCCGGTCCAACCAAACAACCAGTCCAATCACTAACTTTAGTTTGTTGACCTGAGGGGTGTAACACTACGATTTTACTTAAATTAAGATTAGCTAGTGCTGTAGTTAAAGAATCCACTTGATTGATTTCTATAGCCCAACTTCTTTCAGCTATTTCGCAACTACGAACACTAATTTTTCTAAGTCTAGGCAAATTTAGATTATATTGTGGGCTGTTGTGAGTATTGACCAAAATTAGTTTGGTAAAACTACTAAATGGCAACAATTCTACTAGTTTGTCTAAGTAATTTTTGTCGGGAATACCTTGAATTAAGACCTTTTCTGGTGGTTTAGGGTTTATTTGATAGTTAAGAGTTTGGTAGGTGATCGCTTTAATTTTTTTCTCTACATTTAGAATTTTAGCTTGTTTTAAGTGTCCTTGTAAATCGGTTAACCAGACTATTTCGCCGGGTTTGACCCGCATAGTGAGTAGGTGTTCTGCTGCTTCTCCAGATACGGTTTTGTTGTTTAAGTTAGCTACGTAAAAGTACATACATAGTATTGAGATTTATTTCGGTAGGTCAAACAATACCAACTTTTCTGGTTGGGGTCTTAGTCACTACTACAATAGTAGACATCCAATAAATTAGAAATCATTTTTAGACAAGTCTTGAGTTAAGCGATTAACCAATCTTTATTTAATAGTTAAGCTCAATTTGTAAGTTGGCCATCGGATTAAATTGATAATTTTTGGATCAGCGATACTATCAATTTAGATCACTTATTCTTACCAAGAACTATGCAATTTAAGAAACTATGTTGGCTTTAAAAAATAATGTTGTTTTTTACTCTCTGCAAAGACCTTGAAAACAAACTTGGTAAAGCTGCTTTTGGTAGTTATCTATATTTTTTAGAGAAAAAATTGGTCTCGGTTTCTGATTGAAAAAAGTTGAAGGTTGAATTTATATTTAGTCAAGTTTGACAAAACCAAAATATTCCTCCAGTCAATTTAGCTCCTAGCTTTATTTTTTCGGTAACTTAAGGTTTTTTATGTCTAAAATTACCAAAGGCGTGATTACCGCTGCTGGTTTGGGCACTCGTCTATTACCTGCTACCAAGAATGTTCCCAAAGAGATGCTGCCTATTTTGAACAAACCCATGATTCACTACGTTGTAGAACAATTTGTGGAAGCTGGTATTTTTGAGCTCATTATTGTGGTAGACGAAAACAGTTCAGTCATTCAAGACTATTTTAGTATAGATTCAAAATTAGTAGATTATCTGAAGGCTAAAAACAAACTTAAGTTTATTCAAGAAATTCAGGATTTATGTGCTCAAGTCAAGTTTCATTTTGTACCACAAGACACTAGTTTACCTTACGGTAACGCCAGGCCTTTATATTCTATTAAACATTTGTTAGGTGATGAGCCTTTTATCTACATGTATGGAGACGGAATCATGTTTGGACCTGGGGCTGGAGTAGTAGAATTGGTTCAACATTTTGAAAAATACCCTTCTCAAGTAGTCCTAACAGCTACCGAAGTAACGTCAGAACAGATGACTTCGTTGGGGATGATTCGTTTAAAACCGGGATCCGATACAGTGGTGCAAGAAGTGATTGAAAAACCCAAACCAGAACAAATTGATAGTAACCTAGCTACCGTTTGTAGTTACGTTTTTGACCAAACTATTTTTGCGCAGCTGGCTCCCAGTCAAGTTCAACCAGGCCAGGAGTTTCAAGTGCAGGATGCTATTAACAAATTAATTAGTAATGGCAACGTTACTGTGTGTCGCAGCAGAGGTAAGTTTTTGACCAATGGAGACGTGCCTAGTTATTTGGAAATGTTTATAGAATTAACTTTAGCTAGACCAGATACCAGAGAAGAATTCTTTAAGATTTTACATCGTAAAATTGATGCTTTGGGAGGTTTATTGAAGTAAGATTTTGTGAGTCTCTGGTTAGTTAGTTTTTTCGGTGGATAACAAAAGACAAATATTGCTTGTTTCACTATAAATGAAGGCTGAATAAAAATTCAGTAAAAACCTTAGCTATAGTGTTGAAAAATACTAGAATAAAAGAGGAGATGGAAAAATAAGTAAAAAACCATCATGTAGAAGTTTTTTGAGAATCACACAAATAGGAAACCATCTGCCT
>Ga0197142_1001894_pt1 | contig 18872 bp, 16 predicted proteins | sample GBS60_MetaG_FD_148614 | JGI IMG/M metagenome (GOLD analysis project Ga0197142, IMG submission 148614) | Sediment microbial communities from Great Boiling Springs, Gerlach, Nevada, United States - GBS 60_MetaG | ecosystem: Environmental > Aquatic > Thermal springs > Hot (42-90C) > Sediment...
AGTGAAAAAGTGCAGTTCTCCACAATATAATTAATCAATAACTGGAAAAGTCCAACAAGGTCGAAATAAATCACCTATAAAGCATTACGAAGCCAACTTTTTTGTAGACCTTATTCAAAGTCCTCTGTGCAACGATGCGGGCTTGTTCGGCACCTTTTCGAAGAACCTCGAACAAATAGCCCTCGTCGCCTCGAAGCTCTAAATAGCGCTTTCGAAAGGGCTCGAGAAACTCAACTAATGCCTCGGCTACCACTTCCTTAAATTCACCATAGCCACGCCCAGAAAATTTCCGCTCGATTTGCTCTATTGATTCATTCGTTGCAATATGGTACAATGTGATTAAATTAGAAATGCCCGGCTTCGTTTCGCTGAATTTCACTTCACTCCCCGAATCAGTTACAGCCCGTTTGATTTTGTTCTTTATTTGTTCGGGTGTATCGGTCAAATATAAAACTCCAAGTTGAGCTTCATCGGTTTTCGACATCTTCTTCGTCGGATCCTGCAAATTCATATCAAGTTGTTACAAAATGGTTTAAAAATTATCTTCACAAAATTTTGGAATTAGTTAGGAAAAGGAAGATTTAGACAGGTCGGTTTTGGTTAAAAAACTGTGGTAACTGCGTCGCTTTTTGATTAGGCGATAGACGATGAATCCGAGAGAGCCGAGAAAGATTAAAGTCAGAAAAAATTTGGAATAATCGAAAGTAGGTGGGTAATAAGAAACAGTACCGTCGGGGTTTTCGACACGGACTGGCTTTGTATAATAAAAAGCGGGATGGAAAGGCAAATACCAAAGCCAAGAGGTGTGACCCATTAAATATCCCATCATCAATCCGCTGGCAAAATCGCCGTAGTGGTTGACAACAGCATTCTGCGGGAGCCTCGGGAGTTCACGAGGCGTGATTACCTTTCGTGGAATACCATACTTACTGGCAATTTGGGAACGATTTAAAGCGGAGGAAACAGTTCCACCAAAACTTTTTGTTTTTGCAGTAATATCAAAACTTTTCTTCCGTAAAGGACTGGTAATTTTGGGGGAAGTACCAGGTAGATTATACGAGCGATACCCTCCAAAAGAACGCGTTCCACCAAAAGAGCGTGCTCCACCAAAACTTTTTGTAATACTACGAGTACCGCCAAAACTTCCTCTTTTTCCCTGTGAAAGAAGTTCATCCAAAGGGAGACTAAAAATCAGCAAACTGAATACTACGACCCAAACTAAAACATTTATTTTCCTCATCAGAAAATCTCCTCGGTCTTAATAACATCTCCAGGATAACGAAAAGTAAAAGTTGCTTTAAAAATTGCTCCTTCAATTGGCTTAACCTTTTTAAAGACGGAGGCAATGCCGCTTTTATTTTTTGTTGGAGATTTGATGTGGACAAAGAGGTTTACCAAACCATCAAGAGGCTCATCATCATAATAAACCGTTGTATTTTCAATTTCGCCATCGCTTTCAATAGTTAAAAGATGAAGTTGGCTTGCTTCCTCTTCGGTAAAAGCTGGTTCACGGAATATGATATTGTCAAGATAATCTACAAAGGGATTTTTAAGATATTCAAGTCCGTCACTGCCTGTGTAAGATATAACAGCGTCGAAAGTTCCGTCTTCATCTAAATTCAAGAAAAGTTCGCTTAATCCAGCCACTTGTTGTCCATTATAGTACACAGCTGTTAATTCAATTGTTCCATTGCTCTCTATCGACAACACTGCCATATTCCACCTAAAGTTTTAAAATGTCAAATTAGACAATAAATGTTAATTTTTTGTCAGAAATCTTGGTCGATTGTTTCAAACTTTTCGAAAAAGTAGCGGATTTTGCATCCGTTGTGAGTAAGATACTTATGAACTGAAAAAATGCACGAAGAAATAAGAATTGCCATCAGGGAAACAGTTATAAAAGTTATAATCTTTTTGGGTTTAAATAATAAAATTCCGATAAATACAAAGACCAATGGAAATAGTTTAAGATTAAGATACACTGGATGGTAGTAATATGGATTCAGGTCGAGGAGATAAAAGAAACCTAATGAAATAAATAGGATGCTAAGAAAAAGCTTAAGGGGTGTCATTTATTGCTCCTTCGTTCTTTGTTTCCTTTTGTTTGCCCCAGGGAAACAACAGTATAAATAAACCAAGAGCAATTAAAACAATCGGAAGTACAATCCTACCCGAAAACCAATACACTATATTATCCAAAGTTGCATACAAGCCAACGAAAATCAAAATTACTGCTAAAATCTCACGAGATTTGTTGGTGCGGACAGATTCGCTTTGAATTTGCTTCGTAGCAATACCGATTGCCTCCGGAGTTTCTTCGGTGGCAGATTTACTAACAGGAACAACTGGTTTCCGGGGAATTGCAATCCAAAGGATTAAATAAATCAGAATACTTGTACCCCAAACTAGGGCGGTAGCAATGAAGATAACTCGTACAATTACTACATCAATATCGAAGTATTCAGCAAGTCCAGAACATACTCCTCCAATGACTTTTTCGGTATCATTTCGGTATAAACGTTTTGCCATTTTTAATCCTTATTTTATACAACATTATTTACGAAGCAAGCAAAAATAAGTTTCACTTCAATTCAATACAATAAGGGGCAAAACCACTCTGGACTTTAAATGTTTAGGATAAACCACAAGAAAGTAAACTCCATTGCTAAAATTATTAATATCGAAGATACACTCGCTTCCTTGTCTGAAAATCGGCATAAGTGGTTCCAAATTCCCATAAAAGTCGATAATATCAACATTCTCTATTTCGAAATTTGCTTTAATCTTGACAAAGTTCTTTCCGGGATTGGGTGAAAGAAAAATTTCCTGTCCTTCTGAAAAATGCTCTATAGACGAGACGCCTGAGCTTACCTGCACATCGTCGATATACCACCCATCGTCGGTACCAAGCGTTCCGCTAACAAGTCGAAAACGAAGATACAAGAAATCTGTTCCAAGATTCTGTTTTAAATCGGTTAAATCGAGGGAAAAGTTTTCGACCCGCCAGTCATTCTCGTCCAAAGATTTATCTTTCCAGGGAGGATAGTTTTCCATATTAAACGCACCAAGTTGTATTAATTCACCATCTTTATTAACAAGTTCAACATAACCAGTATCTGTTCGATGTATAACAGCAGAGTGATGGAAAGAAATACTTATGTGGTTCGAAAGATTAGCTGAGATTTTAAAAGGAAAAAGCCCAAGAATTAGCTCAGTTCGGTTGGGATAATTCCCCTGGGGCGAATCTGTCATACAGCTGGGTGGAGTATGAAAGAAAGTTCTGGTATAGTCCCACCCATTGTATTTCAAATACTTTCGCGACGAGGTATTCGAAAAATCGTCGACATATACTTTTGATGCCTCATCTATGGCAAATACACTCCCTTTGAAAACTACATACTCGTTGGAAAACCCACTTTGGTTCTGGTCGGCATCAACAGCCTTAACTTTTATTTTATAGAACCCCTCTTTTTGAACATCGAAATTGAAACAATGAACTTTTCCCGTATCTTTTGAATCAATATCGACCTGAAACAAGAGGGTTTCTTCATCATAAACCAAGAGTTTTCGAAGGTTTACAAGTGGAGTAGTTGAATCAGCACGGCGATTGGGCAATTTAACACAAATTTGTTCGGTGCTACCTTCAACATCAATTGTCGAAATGATTTGAGGAGGCAGAGGATTTTTTGCACCCCCTGCATAGGCACTTGCAAACACCTCAACGCTTGTGTCGGTGGGGGTTGCACTTGCAATGGTGTACTTATATAATGTATATGCTACCAAGCCAGTATCTTTAAATGAGGTAATGTTTGCTGGGAAAATTCCAATGGTAGTCCCTTCACGTTTAAGTATAAAAGATAAATGTGTTGTATCGAGAGGATGTCCAAAAACTTTCGTTTTAGGGGTTGTCCAGGTCAGCAATACTGATTTTGGTTCCTCGGGAAGCGTTTTAGCAGTGAAATTGTCAGGAGGATTTGGACAATTCAAACTGATGTATGCTGTATAAACATCGCTGTCGAAAATGTTTTTTACAGCATTTCGCATATCAACCCAGGATGGATAGATTTTCCCATTAAAAAAAGCACAGCCGCTATAGTCACCAGCGAAAGAGTTCTCGGTAAATGGATTAAGTCGTAAATCGCTGGCAACGTCGGACACAGGTCGGTCAATCCAATTTTTCCCACCATCACTGGAATAGCTTACCCAGCATTCTGTAAGAATATTTTGTGGGTCACGCCTGCTATCCAAATACATTATTGCTAAATCACCATTCGTCGGGTCGATTGCAATCCATTGCCAGAACTGGTCATTTGTCGTATCAGAATGAACGATTCTCGGTTGACTCCACGAATCACCTCCGTCAGTAGAAAAAGAAAAATAAACATTTGGAGGGTCATCGGCAGACCAGCAAAGATAAAGGTAACCATTCCGCTCGCCGCCTGTGTAGTCGCATACAATAGAAGGATATGCCTCTGCGCGAACTTTGCCTTTAACAGTATGGCGATAGCCTTGATTCGAAATGAATTTTGCTTTACCGAATGGTTTGTATCGGATTATTATCCGTGGCTGGGAAAAGGTTTTCCCTCCGTCGGTTGAACGAGCGAATCCAATACCTTTTTCCGTCCCATCGTTCCAAACTACGTAAACTTCGCCATTGGGACCAATGGTTGCCAGCGGGAAACTTTGGCCAAAGGTCGTATCCTCGGAAGTTCCAGGCTTTCTTGGACTAATCGCAATTGGCTTACTCCAGGTATTCCCTTTATCGATCGAACGGGATATAACAATTTGTGTCGAAGAATCTCGGGGGATTACTCGTTTCCAGGGGACATAAAGTGTGCCACGATATAGTGAGTTAAGGCTATTATCAACAGTTATGTAATACTTATCTTCGAATGCAGAATCGAGCGTCTGCTCTCCACGATGCACAATAATTGGAATATGAGCTTCCCAAGTTTTACCGTCGTCGGTAGTGCGCGCAAGAAAGACACCATTTTCGCCATAGAGCAAACCTGTATCGCTTACATTTCCAAAGCCCCCGTAAACGAGGTATCCAATGCCATCGTATGAATATGCTACCGAAGGGTCATTTGAGGAACGCCAATTCGGGAAGGGTCTGCCCAACTTTTTGTTTTTCCAAGACTTTCCACCATCGGTGGAAAAATAGACCCAAGTCGCCGATGTATCACGATAATCAACAGCACTGGCAATAATAACTTGTGGATTCTGCGGATTTACAGCAATGGATGATTCATTTTGCATCTGGTATTGTCCAGTCTCGTCGACAGTTGTTGAAATATTGTTAAACAAAGGGTTATATGATGGCTCGGACAACGGAACAAGGGGGAGTTCTTTTATTTGATATTCAGGGATTGGATGGGCAATCTCCATCATTTTGCGAAAGAACTCACGCGGGTTGTCGCTATAAAGACTTTGTATAATCAAAGAAAAGGTGAGTAAAAATCGAAATATGTTTTTCATTTCTTTACACAATTAATCATAAATTTGAAAATTTTGAGTTTGAAAATTAATAAATTTTTATGAATGAAAATATTACAAGCGAATTTAGAATAGATTTTCAAAAGCATTTAAACGAAGAATTTTTTTTAAAACCAACCGAGTGGGTTGCAAAAAATTTGATAGGCAAAGTACTTGTAAGAAAAATCAAAAATCAATATGTCGCGGCGATGATAGTGGAAACCGAAGCATATTTAAGCGAAAATGATTTGGCGAGCCATTCAGCTGTTGGCAAAACGAACCGAAATAAAGCTATGTTTGAAAGTGGAGGCATTCTTTATGTTTACAAAATCTACGGGATTCATCATTGTGTAAATTTTGTTACCGAAACCAATGGAAAAGGTTGTGCAGTTTTAATTCGTGCTGGGTTGCCACTTGTTGGAATTGAATTGTTCCAACAGTTTGGTAATAATCGAAGCATTGAGAAGCTTTTGAGCGGGCCGGGGAATTTCGCTCGCGGGTTTCGGTTTTCGCTTGAGGACAATGGAAAAAGCCTTATAAGCGAAGATTTATTTGTTCAGGAGTACCAAAATTTCAGCGATGGGGAAATTGGCGTTTCTCAAAGAATTGGGATAGTGAAGTCGAAGGAACTACCTTTGCGCTTTTACCTTCGCGGCTGTAAATCTGTATCTGTAAAACCAAGGGAATAGTTCACATAAAAGTAAGCCTTTTTTAGCTTTAAACCAAATTCAAAATCATAATATAATAAATTACCTACTTTGAATTCAATTTTTTTTAAATTTGCATTTGATAAATTATTTGAAAATATTATAATGACAACATCATTTGGCATAGAAAATCCGAAGAAATATATTGATCTGAATTACACGATTAAAAAGATGGATGAACTTTTAAAAGGAGAGGATAAAATAAAAATTATTAGAGGCCAACAATTCATCAAATTATTACATTTCTCTGTTGCAATGAACTTATACAAAAAGTTAAATATCCCACCCGAAAACATTTTTTTAGAAGTAAAGTTAAAAAATAAAAATGTTGACATTGCAGTCATTAGCGGCGAAAAACTCAACTATGTGATAACTGTTCGAAGTCAAATGCTTTCAATAAAAAAGAACTTTACTAATAACATAAATTCATTGCAAGGGGAATTAGTAAGTTTGAAAACTCTTTACCCGGGGTTATATATCGGTTTGATTTATTTGTTAAAAGGTTTAGATGAAAATGAGCAATGTTTAATTGATTACTATAAGGAACAAATACCCAGAAAACTTTTCCCCTTGATAAATACTTATAGTTCAACTATTCAGACTTTCGATTCAGCAGCAATCCTTCTTTATGAATCTTATCTTAATAATGATTTTGCAACTCGATGTTCTATTCCCGATATCTTTAATGTGTATAATTTTGAAGTATTTCTCAAAGACTTTAAGGAACATTACTTTGCTCAAAAACCAGTTGCTCGTCTAAGTTTGAACCAATTAATAAAAGAAAAAAATACATTGCAAGAGTTCTTAGGTAAACCATAAAAGTTGCTAAAAGATGTATTTTCAGCTTAAAAAATATTCTCCAGAGAAATTATATGGGAAGGTTTATACGCCCGATTTTATAGTTAAAACAATTTTAGATGAAATCGGTTTTAAGGGTAATAATATCCCTGAAAAATTCATATTGGAACCTTCCTGTGGTAATGGTAGCTTTTTAAAGGAAATTGTTGAAAGAATCTGTTTAGTTTCCAATAGAGAAAGTATTGAAAAAAACTTAATGTACCTCTATGCATTTGATATTGATGAAGAAGCCTTAAAAGAAGCAAAAATCTCCTTAAATAGCATTGTCAAGTACTACTTCCCTGATTTTGATAATTTCAACTGGAATATATTTAAGTATAATGCATTACATTTGATTGATGCATTTAATGGATTAGGTTATGAAAAAGCTTTGAATTTACCAGCTTTTGATTACATAGTTGGAAACCCCCCATATGTTCGAATCCAACATTTAAAACCAAAAGAAAGAAAATTTTTACAAACTCATTTTAAATTTTGCAAAAAGGGCTCAACGGATTTATTCATAGCCTTCTTCGAGCTTGCTTGGAATTTGCTTGGTCCAAATGGTGTTTGCGGGTATATTACCCCGAATACATATTTTTACACTGAAACAGCCCAAACTTTACGGGAATTTTTAGTAAAAAACAAAGCTTTGATTAAAATCGTTGATTTTAATGACATCCAATTGTTTAAAAACAAGAGTACCTATTCTGCAATTACATTTTTTGGAAAGCAAAAAAGAGACATTTTTGTTTATCAATCTTACGAAAGCGAAAACAATTTTAAAGAAAAAACAATAGAAATTTCAAGTCTAGAAAACTCTAAAAGGTGGGCATTTAATTTCACAACGAACAAATGCAACTCCGCAACAAAAAAAGTTCCACTATCAAGCATAGCTTCGATTCATACGGGATTAACCACTTTATGCGATAAGTTTTATATTCTTACTTTTCATAAACAAATTAGTGAAAAATTAAGTTTAGTATATTCTCGCCTTTCCGGCTTCATTGTTATTGAAAATGAAATTTTGAGGCCCATACTTAAAGCTTCCCGCCCAAGTCAATGGAAAACCAAAAAGGAGGTAATTATTTTCCCATATTTTGAAAAGGTAAGTAAAATGGAAATTATTCCTGAGAGTGTTTTAAAAGATAAATTCCCAAATGCTTATTCATACTTTCTTTCCCACAAACAATTGTTGCTTCAAAGAGACCGTGGCAAACCAAATCCTGTGGCCTGGTATGCATTTGGACGGAACCAAAACCTGAAAAACTCATTCGGTAAAAAAATTATTTTCTCTAATATGATGAAAGTACCAAACTTTATTTATATTGATGATCCAACGACTACATTTTATTCAGGATATTGTATAAAATTAAACAGCGAGATTATTTCTTACGAAGAACTTTTGAAGCAATTGAATTCAGAAAGAATGCACAAGTTTGTAATGTCGAGGAGCCGAGCGTTTCGAGATGGCTGGAAAGCATATAGCAAGAAAGTGCTTGAAGATTTCGAAATATATTTACCTTGAAGAACTACTCTCTTCGGAAAGGAACGAACCAGGTTTCGCCAAGAGTAAGTTCTATAATCATCCTTCCAAAATACTCTTTCGGAAGTTCAGAAATCTGAGGTATTCGACCACCGAAAACAAAACCAGCGTTCAAGGTTGCCGAACCTACAATGGGAAATTCAAAACCAAAGGAAAAAGCATATTCATCTATCGATTTGCCATTGATTTTCATATACAATTGTTTATAATATGCTCCAAAGTTATAGGTAACTCTTTGAGTAAAAGGAGCAAAAAGGGAACGGGTACCGAGTAAAGACAAACCTAACGATACTTTGGGTTCTGCTTGAAATTCCACTTTCGATGGGACATTGTATAAGACTTTTTTGAAGTCTCTTTGAATAAAATCGGCAGTAATAATTGTTCGCCCACTACGATATGAAAAGCCAAAGCCATAGGCAATTGGGATTTCGGTTTCGCTTTCCATCGAAAACGTTGTGTCCAATGTAAGTTCGTATATGTTTGAAATGTAGCTTTTTAGATTAGCTTTATGATGGGTTTCGGCGAAACATCCAATTAATAAATTTTTCAGTGGGTTAGCAGCAATACCGAAACGAAAGCCCAAACCAAGAAAATAGTCATTTCTTTCAGTGATTGCACTCGATGCATAACTACCCGAAACCAGAGTGCGATTAAACGAATTGATTGTTCCAAAGTTTCCCAGCAAAGCTGTGCCAAGATATAGGAAGTTTATAGGTCGCAACGACGCACCAATGAACGCTTGCGAAAGCCCTCCACTTCCTTGATACTGATTATCGACGAAAAGTTGATAACCGTCGATTTCCACCTTACCTCTTTTGGAAATTAAATAATTTACAGTAGTATATGTATTGAAACCAAAAACAATGCTAGCACCTTTAGCAGTATCAATTGCAAGAGCATAGGAAATTCCATCGACTTTTCCGTTGTTCTGGAAAAGATGTGCATTTTCGGTTTGAACTAAATTCTGGTTAAATCTGTAGCCCGCTCGTATACGAGTTTGCGAAATAAATCCCCACATTGCAGGATTAAGCAGATTTATGGAATTTTCCTTTGGCAAAGCAATAGCACAGCCACCAAGTGCATCATAAACTGCACTGCTATTGTGAATCACATCCCCAAAACCATAGATTGAGTAATTCGAACCGCCCTGGGCAAAACCTTTGACTGCGACGAACAAAAAAATCAGTAATGTTGAGATTGAAAATTTGGCTTTCATCTTGCAAATCGTTTTGAATAAATAATTTTCAATTTCGGTCTTTTCGTTGGGTCAGAAGCATCAAACCCATAGAAAGCAATTCGATTTAAGGAACGAACTTCATTCCAGTAGTATGAGTAAAAGTAAAGTTCACCTTTCCGTGAATTCTTCAACCAAAGTTCAATTGGGGTCGAAACTTTTTGGAAATATACCTTGTCGCCCTGACGTCTGCCATAAAAAGAAACGATAGGAACACTATCCAAAGGTGCATCGGCAAAATATCCACCAGTAAAAACAGTATCGAGTCCATTATTGCCAAACAAGGTATTTTCTTTGTCGATAGTCAACTCAAGTTCAGCGTAATGGATTGCCGAGAAAAGCGGTAGGTGGGAAACATCGAAATTAATTTTGAAACGATACGAGTAACCGCTCTGAATAATTAATTTTGTTGTGTCGACTGGTGGAACCATCACAACTGATGCATCGATTGCAGAATGAATATACCATATTCTATAACTTCCATCTTTGTGTCGGTAGTTAACAATGATTTTGGGGTGTGGCGGTTCTTTTTCGGCAATATATTGTGCATTAATTTGGTGGATAATATTGCAGTTTGGCTCTGGAGCCAAAAGAATTCCCCAGATTGGAATGGTATCTTTGCTTTTTTGGAGCCAGTCGATTATGAAATCTTTTTGGAGGGAAACAGAAATCTCGGGCATTGTATCCTTCAATTCAATTTTGCCCGAAAAAGAACCAATAGGTACTTGCTCGACTTTGCTGTTCGGGTACCAGTCATTAAATAATGAATCCCAGGTAACTTGATTTGACCAATACTCTTTTATCAAGTAGATTTTGAATGAGAAATTTGGGTTAACACTGTCGCCCAAAACATAGCGAGCAAAGGGCAAGACGATACGAACCGAATCAATTCTGTCGACGGTTAACCAGGCAGCCAATGTGTCGGGCAGATTTGTTTCTTTAAATCGGAACATTGCCCCTGCGCGGTAACCATTGTAGGCTCCGATGAATACGGCACCAACATTGAAAATTTTAGCGAATACATATTTACTTTCGCCACCACGAAAGAAGTTAACTGTGTCGGAGGAAAGCGGAATAACCGAAGTTGTGTCGTATAGAAGATTATATGTTATTTCGGTTGGTTTCTCGTTACAACCTGAAAGAAAATAGAAAATTAAAAACAGAAAAACCACCACAACCAACTTGTTGTTCTCTTTGTCCATTGTGTCAATTTTAAAGAATAATTAACGGAAATAAAGAAAATTTATGTTTTAATGAGGCTGCGATAAATTTCGACATATTGCTCTGCAGTCTCTTTCCAGGGAAATTGTTTATTTAAACAATTATGTGTAATGCGTTTCCAAATTTCTTTGTCTCGGTAAGCATCAAGTGCTTCCTTGAGCTTCTTTATTAATGCTGATGGAGTTGGTTCGTCGAACACAAAGCCAACACCTTCGCCCGTAGCAGGATTGAAAGGCTCAATTGTGTCGATTAACCCGCCAGTGGCTCGCACTACCGGAACAGTCCCGTAAATAACGGAGTACATAGCATTATAACCACAGGGTTCATATATCGATGGCATAAGGAAAATGTCTGAACCAGCCTCTATCTTGTGTGCCAGTTGTTCATCGTATACATTTTTGAATATAAATTTTCCAGGAAACTTTTCTGCTAATTTCAGTAATTTTTTCGTTAGGTCGGGAGCACCTGTCCCCAATAAAACAAGAGCAACATCTTCCTTCATTATTTTATCAGTTGCCTCAATGAGAAGTTTTATCCCCTTGTTTGGCTCAAGATGTGAAATCATACCGACCAAAGGTGTGTCGGTATTAATTTTCAAATCTAAGGTTCTCAGCAGGTCTTCCTTGTTACATTTTTTATAAGTTTCAAAATCGCTGTTATTAAGTTGGCAAGCAATGTCGTCGTCGAAACGAGGATTCCATTGCCAGGGATCCAGACCATTCAAGATACCTGTAAATGAATTATTTTTTTGAATTAAAATTTTGTTCAAACCATTAGTGTGAGATTCGTCTTGGAGAACTTCCTTAGCATAAGTTGGCGAAACAGTAGTTACGTAATCAGCATACAACAATCCAGCTTTAAGGAAATTAAACTTTCCATTATGAATGAAATTTTCCTTGAATTCAGCAGGTAAACCGATTTTATCGAAAGTGGCTTCGGGGAATTCCCCCTGATTTGCAAAATTGTGAATTGTAAGAATAAATTTAGTTTTTTTGAATTTGTTCGGATATAAAATTTTGGCAATTGCTGGAACAATAGCAGTATGCCAGTCGTTGCAATGCAGAATTTCGGGAAACCAATTCAAAAGCAAACAAGTGGTTATAACGGACTGAGAAAAAAGGATGAAGCGCTCGTCATTGTCGGGGAACGGTTTTCCATCCTGGGGGTTATGATAGATTGCTTTCCTCTGGTCGAAGTAAAATGAATTGGTCGTGATATAAGATTGAACTTTGTATCTGGGGTTGTTAATTGAAGAGGATTTTACTGTAACAAGCTCCTCTTTGCCAGCAATTTTAATTGGAATATCCTGCAATCTTTTGATAAAATGGATTTGATACTTTCGCTCGGAGATGTTGCCATAGCGTGGCATCATCACACGAACATCATGACCAAGTGCTCGAAGCGCAAGTGTCAAAGAATAGGAAAAATCGGCAATACCACCAAATTTCACATACGGAAAAACTTCACTCGCTGCGAAAAGAACGGTTATAGCTTTTGCCATCTCAATTTAAAATTTCTTAAATTACAAAATTACGAAAAATTTTTTTTCGTTTTTTATTTTTTTATTAAATTTTCCTTTTCTACCCCATTATGGCTTTTTTAAGTTTTAATATAGTGGCGAACTTCTCTTCTCAATTTTAAGGTCACGCAAAATAGCCGACTTTATACCAAATCGAAAGTAGAAACCCGTAAAAGTTCCATAGGGATACCAGGTAAAAGTCAAATCCCAGCAATGTAGATCTTTGTTGATTCGAACGATTGGTGAAATGATTTCTCTTTTAATTGCGTCGTATTGCATAGAAAGAAATATATTCCAAGTTGGGGTTATCTTCAACCCAAGGTCTAAGTTTAAATTCAAAGAGGATGATCTTTGGTTGACTATTTCATTGTTGTAATTATAAGATAAGTCAACAGACAGGGTCCAATTTGCGTGGAATGGTTGGAATCCAAAGGAACTTTCGCCCCAAAAATCGAAAACCTTTTCTTCATAGTTCCGCCGCAAGGTGAACCTTTCACCTAATGAAAGAGTATCACCAGTTCTATCATCGTTCGACTGTACGGATGGAAGTCTTCCACCACCAATTTTGGTACTCAAATTTATGGAAAAGCGAGTAAGCCGAAAAAGCCCCTTACCAGCTTCTAACAAGAATCGATTGATTTTCCTGTAAGTTTCCTTGCCCGAAAAGTCAGTTGTGGCTTCCTGATCGTAAAGGGTTAACCCCATAGAAGCATTAAAAGTTATCTTGGGTATTGAAGTCGAATACAACGAAATGGAGATATCGGAAAACTTCAATGAATCGGCAACAAAATTGTAACTTCCCGAAAGATTGGCATTCAAAATGTCGATGACTTTGTCTTCGCCTGTGTCCAGTGGATTATATTTTATCGAAAAATTATTTTGAATGCTGTAAGAAATTAATTGATATCTCGAACGGGAAGCCAAGCCCCCACCATCTTTTTCAAACCGAGAGTAAATAATCTGACGATTGGTCTTCGGGTCGAAGTACTTTCCATAGAATCCAAATTTTGGGTCAGAAAGGTCGGGGGTATATGAAAATTGGATATTTGGCGAAATAGTATGTCTGATAAATTTAATTCCCCAAAGGTTAGGAGCAACAATCCCGTAAAGCTTCGTCGAAGCATTTATTCCCAGCGAATAGGTATATTCAGAAAAAAAGCCTTTTTCTATTTGTGTTACCAAAGAAGAATCAACCGGGTCGATTTGTTTAGTTACTCTACGAAAATAGTTATTGAGCGAGAACGAAAAGAAGGGTGTGAAATTGAAATAACTTATTTTTGGCAGTTGAAAAGAAATACTTGGGGAGTGAGAAATTTTTGTCGAAAAGTCAAAAGTAAAATTTGAATCAGCCAGTCTTTTTGTTTTTGTGTGGTTACTTCGCATTGAATATTGAAAAGAGAAATTTCGCAAAAATTCAATATCTGGAAACAAGGAGCGGAAAGGATTTAGAGTTGGAACAGTGTAGCTAATATTTGGAGTTTCTGTGTACTCGTTGGTTATTATGTTCTGAGAGCGAGAGTAGGCGATGGACAAGGAGGTACCATCTTCGAAACTCTTTGAATAGGATGCATTGGAAGTCAAGTCCTGGGTTTGTCGGATTAATAAGTCTGTTGATGTGTTGCGAAAGTAGTCTTGAGAAAAGAAGCGAAGATCTGCGGTGAATGATTCGAACGGATTGATTTTATGGTTATGTTGTAAATTAAAAGACCAGGTTTTTTGGTAAGGATCATCGTAATTAAAACGAACACGACCGTAGGAAACTTCTAAATTTCCCGAAAAGATGTTTCGATACTTCCATTGGGTGAAATTTTTTGTTAAAAATCCGCCTTTCGAATAAAAATCAAAAGAAAAGCGAGTATCGTAGTAATCGCTAAGTGCCAGATATAACCCAAGATTCTCCACAGTTACACCACGTTTGGGAGAAAAGAAGAAAGAGGGAACGATTAACCCCGACTGCCTTCCACTTTTGCTCGGGAAATATAACCCAACGGGAAGTATGAAAATTGGCAGGTCTTCGACATAAAATATTAATGGGTCGATGTAAACACTCTGCCCAGCAACAACTTTCATCTTTGGCGAGCCAAAATAATAATGTGGATGCGGGGCATTGCAGGTAGTATAACATCCGTCTTGAACGAAATATTCTTGCTCGCTTATTTTTTTGATTCTTTCTCCGAAATAATATCCTTCGCCTATTTGAGTTTCGCCAACGGATATCACTCCTTGTTTGGTTTTAAAGTTATATAAAATTTTTTCACCATAATAAATTTCTCTATTGTCGGTAAAAGCAGGGAACCCGAAGATTTTACCCTCGTTATTTCTTGCTCCTTGTGCTTTCAAAAGTGACTCGTCGAAAAAGAATTCAATTATCTCGGCTTCCAATTTTTGTGTCTTGTATTCAACTTTTGCTTTCCCACGCATATAAAGGTGCTTTTCTTTGACTTTAAGCCGAATAGAATCAGCAGCTGAAAACTTTATAATATCGTCGAGCGTTGTTTTGGGCTGTATTGTGTCGACAATTATGTTTTCCTTCGTAATCTCTGGAGTAATGATTTCTTTTGGTGTATTCAGAGTATCGGGCATTCGAAAAACCAAAGTATCTTTGTCAATTTTTTTTTCTTGAATTTTCCTTTTTGGTGCTTGCTCCAAAGGTGGCTGCAACGTGGTAAAAGCTAAATCGGCTCCTGTAGTTTTGGTTTTTATTACTTTACATTGATGATTAGAATTATTCGCAATAACTTGAATTTTGCTTTCATCATCTAATCTGGAAAAAATCTGGACTGGAAAGGATAAAAAGATTAGAATACACATTACTAAAATATAATGTATCGGTCGGTCATCAGTCGGAAAAAATAAACTTGCTATGTCTATTTCCAATTTCATTCAAATCTAAATATTTCAACGGATTTAGGAATATTAAAAGAAAAGGACTTTGTGGTGTCAACATTAAAATCAACTTGGTCGATTACTAAACTTACTGCCCCTTTTCTTTCTTCGAGTTGCAAAAGAATTTTCTTAGGCAATGTGTAATTCCCAATAGTTTGGTATTCGGGGAACAGGATGTTGAGTATAATTTTATCTTCCAGATTCTTTTGTTGAAACTGAACCAATTGGGAATTTTCCGTAAGGAAAAAATTTACAATTGCCCCCGATTTGTAGGAGTATAGTACCCTGTTGCCATCTTTGCGCTGCTCTACCAAAGAATCAATTGGTAAAATCAGTTGTCCTTTGAACAAACGGATTATGTCGACAAAGCTCAAAGGGATTCGAGATGACTTGTAGATATTTTCGCTCGTTGGGATTCCAGTAATAGCCCAGTTATTAAATACATCATAATATTCAAAAAATTCTTTATTCGAAAAAGCTTTGACAAGCAAGACCGCCATTGGACCATAAAAAGAGATTGCAGCAGAATCTTCGCCGACTATTCTAGCTACAAATTGTGCCGAAAAACTTAGTTCGGGCAATGAGAGGTTTATCGTTCCTTTCGCTTGGAACGATGCCGAAGCTAAATCGCCCATTGAGTTTACGCCCTTAACTGGCTGACACTCCAAAGCAAAACCCGACAACACATAAAACAAAACGAATAACAACATATCCACTATAATTACTAAATATTTCAAAAAATGTTTCGTAAATTACTTTTTAAATTTACAAATTTATACATAATGTGGCTATGATTTATATAACAAGGCGTGAAGTTTTTTCGGCTGCTCACCGCTTGTATAATCCTGAGTTTACCGACGAGGAGAACGAAAGGGTCTACGACAAATGCAATAATCCAAACTGGCACGGTCACAATTACGTCCTCGAAGTTACTGTCTGCGGCGAAACCGACCCTAATACAGGTTATCTTATCGACTTGAAAGAACTAAAAAAAATCATCCACGATAACATCATTTCAAAAGTTGACCATAAAAATTTGAACTTGGACGTGGATTTCCTTCGTGGAGTTATCCCAACACTGGAGAATCTTGCAGTGGCGTTCTGGAAGCAACTCGAAAATAAATTCTCTTCGTGCAAGCTCTACCGAATCAAACTCTTCGAAACCGAAAAAAATGTCGTTGAGTACTTTGGTGAAAGTTAGTTAAACTTCGAAAAGAAATATGGAAAGTTTTTTCGAAAACGATGAAATTGATGAATTTGAAAGCATACCCGATGAGATTCTTTCGACCCTCCCCGATAGAAACCAATGGGGTGAATTGTTGTTCGATGCAAACGGAAATATGCCCTTGAAGCCCGAGGAAATGGAACTGATGATTCAAAGGCTCGAGCAAAAATTCATCGAAGTGATGGACATTCTGCGAATTTCCCGACGCGACCCAAATTCCAATCGAACACCAATGCGTATTGCCCGAATGCTTGTCAAGGAACTTTTCGCAGGCAGGTATCAAGAACCTCCGAAGAGCACTGTCTTCCCAAACCGTAAGAAAGTCAACGAGTTAATTATCAGCAAAGGAATTACTGTGATGAGCGTTTGCTCCCACCACTGGCAGCCAATTTCTGGCGATTGTGCTATTGGATATATTCCAAACAAATTTGTGCTGGGAATAAGCAAACTAACTCGCATTGTCGATTGGTTTTGCCGTCGGGGACAAATCCAAGAAGAACTTGGCGAGCAGATTGCCGACTACATTGAAAGCCTTATAAAACCAAAGGCATTGGGCGTTGTTATCCGCGCCCGTCATTATTGTATGATTGCTCGTGGCGTCAAAGGCAACGAGGAAAACTCACTTATGATCACTTCGGTTATGCGGGGATATTTACTCACCGATTTAAACCTCCGCAACGAATTCCTGAACCTGATTGGTATGGGATATGTGAAATAATATGATTTACCCAACATTAGATTACGAAAAGTTTTACTGGAGCCAAGGGCTTTTAGTTGCTGGTGTCGATGAAGCTGGGCGAGGAGCTCTGGCAGGTCCTGTGGTTGCTGCTGGGGTGATTTTCCCAATCGATTTTGAACCCAATTTCCAAGTTTTCGACTCGAAAACAATTAACTCAAAAAAACGCGAAAAACTCTATGAATATATTCTTTCAAATTGTCTTGCCTATTCAGTTAAAATGACTGCTCCCGAAATTATCGACAGCAAAAACATATTGAAAGCAACATTCGACGCTATGAATGAGGTTCTCGCTGAACTTTCCAAATACGAGCCTTTTGCCTTAATCGATGGCAATCGTTACAATGGCCTGTACCCAGCAAAAACCATTGTCGACGGCGACGCTCTGTGTTTTTCTATTGCTTCTGCTTCAATAATTGCAAAAGTAGAGCGGGACCGCTGGATGCTCCAAGTTGCCCACACCAAGTATCCCCAATATGGTTTCAACAAGCACAAAGGTTACGGCACAAAGCAACACATCGAAAACATCGTAAGATACAGCCCCTCGCCATTGCACCGAAAATCTTTTTTAAGAAAAATCCTAAATAAACAAGTCAACCTCCAGATTTCAATGGATAATTTTCGTTGATTTCTAACTTCGGTTGACCTGCTCTACAAACTATACACCAGCCCTATCCGCACATTTTCCTTATATTGCAGACCCGTCCGCTGGCGAATATCGTAGCAACCTTCCGTGCGCACGACAATGGCAAACAAGCGCGTCAGGTTTGCCTGCAACTCGCCATTTAGCCGAAAAACCGTCTGGTTTAACTTCTGGAAATTGTAGAAAAGTTCTAGCATCCCATTCCATTGAATATTTTCAACAATTCGTATATTTGCTTCACTTTTCAATTCCACTCCAAGCTCTGTTTTCCATCGCTCTTTTATGTTCGGGGTTTTCGGGTCGTCGGTCATCTGTGTGTAAAACTCGCTACGAATTTGCTTGTAGGAGAAACCTAATCGAAGTGCCAGACGATTTCGGTTTGAACTATCGGCAAAGGCTCTGGCAAGTCCAAAAGTCTGGGAAGTTGTTACAGGGTCGCGAAATTTTGCTGTGGTTCGCCTGCCAGCAGTGGTCACAATAAACGATTCCGTAATTTGAGTGCGAGCGTTTGCCGAAAGGAATGGGTCGACCAGCCAGCCTCGCGGATACCGTAGCGTGGCTTCGGCAAACACTTCGTTGTCGGTTGGCAAAATGTATGGTTGACCGATGTTTTCGGCTTTGTAGTATTGGACACCTATTGCCCAGCGAACAGCGACCGCAAGACGCAAGGTATCGAACCGGAAAGTGTTCGCGTAGTTCAACGAATGGTTCAGCTCGAAGCTTTGCACCTCCCCCTGCTTCCAATCCCGTGCGAGAGATTGGGAGAGGGTTAGGGAGGTGCGTAATTGTGATACAGCAAGCATTGGAGCAAAGAGCCAAGTTATAATGAACAATAAACTTATT
>Ga0197142_1001896_pt1 | contig 18864 bp, 12 predicted proteins | sample GBS60_MetaG_FD_148614 | JGI IMG/M metagenome (GOLD analysis project Ga0197142, IMG submission 148614) | Sediment microbial communities from Great Boiling Springs, Gerlach, Nevada, United States - GBS 60_MetaG | ecosystem: Environmental > Aquatic > Thermal springs > Hot (42-90C) > Sediment...
CTGAACCATTTCTCCAGATTCCGGTTCAGCACCGAGATGCTGAAAAGCACCATGAAAAAGACCGGCAGGAAGGTAAGCGCCAGCGCCCCGATCACCATCTTGGTCTTGATGCCGGTCGATTCGCGGTTGCTCTGCCGCTCGATATAGAGCTTGACGGCAGTGCGGAACAGCATGAAGCCGAGCGCGACGGTGAGCAGAAAGATGATGGTGGAGACGGCCCAGAACAGATACGTCTGCTCGATGCTCGTCGGGGCGTAATTGCCGAAAGTAAACGACCCCTGCCAGATGACTAAGGTGACGGAGGCGAGGAAAAGCACCCCGCCCGCGATCTGCCAAATTCGCTTACTTTTGCGTTGCAAGGGGCGGCCTCATCCCGATTATAGGGCAGGGCCGTCGGCTGCCCGGCCGATGTCAGCTTCAGCGGCAATCCGCTTCTCGCCACCGGTCGGCGCGAGCGGTTCGAAACTCGTGTTGAAGGATCTCGACCGCCGCCCTGCCGGGCTCCACGCGGACGACGCGGCCGCGGGCGACAAATTGCAAGCCGCACGTCTCATTCAACTGCGCCGGCCAGCTCACCGTGAGTTCAATGCGGCGGCCCGGGACCAGAGGCTGATCCGTGGCGAAGAGAATTCCGGTGCTGCTCATGTTTATGGTCCGGCCCCGGCCGGTCTGTTGGATGCCTTGGCGGTTGAAACTCCTGAGGCGAAGGGCGCGTTCAATGGGGAAGCGCTGTGCGGAACGGCGTTCGAGCTTCGGCGTCATCTTCTCCTCCCAGTGCTCAATATTTTGGGCCTTCACGGGTTCGTCTGTCAATCCCAATCTCGCGCTCAAAACCGTACCAGACAATCCAACGGCGGTTACAATTTGGCGCGGTACGGAGAGGCTACGGAAGAGTTACCGCAGGGATAGACGGTACTGGAACAGGCGAATCAGGATCCCGAGCCCAGCCTCAGGCGGCGGGCGGCCGCGTCTGGGCCTGCCGCCAGGCCTGGAACACCAGGACGGGCCAAAGTAGCATCCCCCAGTCGTAATGGCCGCGAACATGTTGTTTCCAGACGGCGTGGATCGGCGCGGGATCGAGCAGCCCTTCGCTCAAGAGCCTGGCCGGCCGGATCAATTCTTCGGCCCAATCTCGAAGCGGGCCGCGGATCCAAGCGCCGACGGGCGGTGCGAAGCCCGCCTTGGGCCGCTCGACGAGTTCCTGCGGCACATAGCGATGGAGAAGCTGCCGAAGGATCCACTTGCCCTTGCCGTCCCGGATCTTCAGCTCCAGCGGCAGGCGCCAGGCCAGCTCCGCGACGCGGTAGTCGAGCAGCGGGCAGCGGGCCTCCAGGCTGACGGCCATGCTGGCCCGATCCACTTTCACCAGGATGTCGTCGGGCAGATAGGAGATCAGGTCCAGATACATCATCCGTTCGGCAAAGCCCGGAAGCACGGCCCGGCGCTCGGGGTCCCGGAATGCGGTGAGCGGTTCCTCGACTCCGGCCAACGGGCTGAGGGGCGGCTGCCAGTGTGACATCAGCGAGCAATAGACGGTCTCCTCGGACTCTTCGGTGAGGGCGGCGGCCAGCCGATGAAGACGCAGGCCCGCGCTCGGGCGCCGACCGGCGGCAGGCACGAAGGACGCCAGGCGCGCGAAGATGCCATCCCAGGTTTCGGGTGAGAGCGAGCGGGCCGCCCCGGCCATCAGCCGGCGGAGACTCAACGGCACCTTGCCATAACGTCGCCAGAACCGCAGGTTGCTGAGATAGGCCGCATAACCGCCGAACAGTTCATCGCCGCCGTCGCCGGACAGCGCGACCGTGACGCGGCTCCGGGCGAGCTTCGACACCAAAAACGTGGGGATTTGGGAGGCGTCGGCGAACGGCTCATCGTAGATCTCCGGCAACAGGGGAATGACGTCGCGGGCCTCGGCGGGCGTGACGTACAGCTCGGTGTGATCGGTGCCGAGATGCGCCGCGACGGCGCGCGCATGGGGCGCCTCGTCAAATCCCTCCTCGCGAAAGCCGATGGAAAAGGTCATCACCGGACGCGTGCTCTGCGCCTGCATCAGAGCAACGACCAGCGAGGAATCGATCCCGCCCGAGAGCAAGGCGCCGAGCGGCACATCGGCGATCATCCGCAACTTCACTGCGTCCCGAAGCAGGGCCTCAAGCTGCTCGAGCGCCTCAGCCGCCTCGCGCACCGGACGCTCGAGGCCCTGCTCGGCAACAAGCTTGTGGGACCAGTAGGGGACCGCGCGCGGCAGTTCGCCGGCGCGGACGGAGTTCGACATCGCCAGCACCGTAGCGGGAGCAAGCGAACGGATCCCGCGATAGATCGAGTACGGGTGCGGGATGTAGTTGTGGCGCAACAATAGCGCCACGGCGCCGGGATCGATCTCGCCTTCGAAGGCGGGGTGGGCCCGGAGCGCCTTCAGTTCGCTGGCGAACAAAAAGACGTTGCCCGCCCAACCGTAATAGAGGGGCTTCTTGCCGAGGCGATCGCGCGCCAGATAGAGGGTCCGGTCGGGACGGTGCCAGGCGGCGAAGGCAAACATGCCGTTGAAGCGGTCCAAAGCGGCGGGCAACCCCCATTCTTCGAAGGCCGCCAGCATCACCTCCGTGTCAGAGTGACCCCGGAAGCGGTGCCCTCGGCTCTCCAACTCGGCGCGGAGCTCGGCGAAGTTGTAGATCTCGCCGTTATAGATGAGAACCCAGTCGCCCGACTCGGAAGCCATCGGCTGCCGGCCGAGAGCGGACAGATCGAGGATGGAAAGCCGCCGATGAGCCAAAGCCACCCCAGCCGCCGGATCGACCCAGACGCCCGAGTCGTCCGGACCGCGGTGCCGCAGCGTGTCGGCCATGCGGCCGGCGATGGCGGCCATCGCGGCCGGCTCGCGCCCGGGGCCGCGGTCGAGAAACCCCGCCAGGCCGCACATTCAATCAGCGTATCAAGTCGTGACTCGGCGTCTGGCCGTCCAGGTGGCTTTGGGGTATTCGTCCGGCTGAAGCGCGCCGCCCATGGTGTCGCCCGAGACCGTCCCCGTGAACTCGAAGATCAGATTGGCGCCTTCAAACGGAATGCTGCTCGCCAGAGTGATCTTGTCGCCGTCCAAGGTTCCCTTTACCTCTCCGCGCCAGCGTGTGGTCACGTGCGTGCCGACGATCCGGTTGCCGCGCGCTTCGAGAAACAGGATGTGATCGGCTTCACCAAGCTGGTATTTGACGTGGACGTCCCAGCGGCCGGAGACATCGCAAGCGGGCGGGGCCGGCTGGTGGGCCTTCGGCTTCGGGGCGTTCCGGAAGACCTCATAAAGCCGCTCGGCGACAAGCTTGTGCTCGTGCGGTTTCAGGGCGACCGGCCGCAGCAGGAAAGAGTGGCCCGGCCCGCCGGCATGGGTCATGATGCGCGGCTCGCCGTTGAGCAAGATCTCGTAGAGCTCGCCGGCCGTCAGGCCGATCTTGGCGGGGTCCCAGGAGATCAGCAGGCTGGGGAAGGGGCCTCCGCGCTGCGGCCCGGTGACCTTCGTCGTCACGCCGTCGACGGCCGTGATGCGCCGGCTGATGTGGTCGTACCAGGAACGCCATTCCTGGAATTCCGCCTCGAGGTTCCGCTTGGCGAACCAGACCTCGACGGCGGTGACCATACCCACGATCTCCTCCTTGCTCACCTTCATCATGCGTCCGAAGGCGTGGTGCGGGGCGGAGTTGGCCCAGGCGGCGCGAACCAGATCCTCGCGCCCGATCAGCAAGCCGGCCGACTGCGGGCCGCGGATGATCTTGCCGCCGCTGTAGGCCACCAGATCGGCGCCGGCGGCGATGTAGGGATTCGGGACGATGGGGTAATCGGCCGCGGCGTCCACCAGAATCGGAACTCCGGCGGGTCGCAAAACGGAGGCCACCTCGGCCAGCCCCAAACGCACCTGGTCGAAGCGGTTGCCCAGCACGATCGCCATGGCCGTCCTCGGGCCGACCGCCTTTTGAAGCTCCTCGGCCGAATCAACCTCGATCATTTGCACGCCGGCGGCGCGGATGGCGTGGAAGTACTGGTTGGCGGAGGAGCGCGGGAGCAGCACCTCGTTCTTGAGTCCGGTGAGGTCCGGAAGCTGCTTCATCTTTTCCGGGTCGGTGCCGGCCACGCAGGCGCAGGTGGCCAGCGTCAAGGCGGCGGCGGCGCCGGAGGTCACCAGCGCCCACTCGACGCCGAGGAGCTCGGCCAGGCGCTTGCCCGCCGCCTCCATCAGCTCGTCGAGATTGACGTGGTAGTAGGAGGCCTGCTCGACGGCTTCGATGACCTCCGGAAGCAGGCGGGAACCGCCGTTGATCGTGTAGGTGGCGGTGCAGTTGATAAAAGGCTTGACGCCGAGCCGGGTGTAGACGTCCGGCGGCGGTTCGGTCCGCGAAGCCGGGGCGGCCCCGGCCGCTCCCTTGCCCGCCAACAGCCCGGCGGCCGCCGACCATCCGCCGGAGCGCAACAGGCTCCGACGGCTGAACTTCATTGAATCTCGCTTTCTCATGCCGCTCTCCGCTTGCCCTATTGTACACAGGCGCAAACTCGGGCGAGCTCATCCTCCGATCCCCGGCTTTTTGCCGATGGTTTGCCTTAAAAAGTCACCGTACGCTGGAAGCATGAGGTGGGTTGCCCTGTCGCTGATGGCGGGCGTGGCGGCTGCCACGGCAGGAGACGTCAAGCGGCGCGAGCTGGTCACCTATATTCCCGATGTGAACGGCCGGCGGTGGGCCGCTGCCAGTGTGACGGCGATCGAGCAGCCGGGCGGAAACCGGCGGATCTCGAGCATCGAGTCGGTCAACGGAAGGCGAGTCCCGGTGGAAAGCGTCGAAGAGCGCCTCGTCAGCGAACGAGCTGGGGAACGCGTCACCGAGGTTGTCATTCGCCGGTACGATCCGAACGGAAATCCGACCCAGATCGAGAAAGTCCGTCGTGAGGAGAGCACCGGGCCCGGTGGGGAGCGAGTGGTGCGAACCTGGACCGAGCGGTCGGACCTGAACGGACGCTTCCTGCCGGCCGAGCGCACCGTAAGCCGGACCCTGCGGCAGGGGGCCCGCCTCATCACTGAGACGGCGGTGGAGCGACCCTCAGCCGGCGGCGGGTTCGCACCGGTGGAACGGCGGCTAACCGTTGAAACGCTCCGCCCCGACGGAGCCGACCGCGAAGTGACGGTTGAGGAGTTCGGCCTCACCGGACGGCGGTTGGTGGCGCGCCAGACGGCCGAGATCCGCCGCCAGGGCAGCACCGAGACGGAGCGGACGAAATTCTATGAGACCGCGGCGACGGGGCGGCTTGAGCCGGTCGGAGAGAAGCACGTCGAGCGGGAGCGGCGCGAGGACGGCTCCGAGCTTGAGCTGGTGAGCCTCTACGGAGTGGCCGCCCCGGGACGCCCGGCCGAAAGCGGACGGCTTTCTTTACGCGAGCAGCAGCGGATCGAGCGTTTCGCCGGGCCGCGCGGCGAACGGATCGAACGGCTGAGCTTTCGGCGGCCGTCGCTCGCCGATCAGCGGCTGGGGCCGTTCGAGCCGGCCTCGGAAACCGTCTGCACGGGCGATTGCGACGAGCCGGCGAGCCCTAGTCGCTGACGACTGTGATTGGCTCCGGGGGTTCTGCACACCGGCAAAAGCCGGGGCAATTTTTTAGGTCAGCATACGGGTCGCCGGTTGTCGGTGGCCGGCGCGGCCTCCCGCGAGGTCGTCGGTCGGCCGCGCACGAAGCCCTCTTTTTTCAAGCCTGGGCGCCGTTCCGGCGGCCGCTTCAGAAGACGTACTTCAGCGCGAACTGCAAGTTCCGCATGTTCGTGCGCGTGCCGTTGATCTGGCCGAAGCCGGCGGCGATGATGTTCGTGTTCGGGTTGCCCCAGTTCGGATGGTTGGGCAGATTGAACGCCTCGAAGCGGAACTGGAGCTTGTGGCCTTCGCGGATGCGGAAGTCCTTGAGAGTCGAGAAGTCGAAGTTGATGATTCCCGGACTGTTCAGCGTGTTGCGGCCGACGTTGCCGTGCTGGCCGTCGGGAGTGCGGGTGAAGGCCGTGATGTCGAAGAACATCTGGGGATCCTGCCGGCCGCGCGGTAAGTCGGCGCGCCGGCCGGTGGACATCGGCCGGTCAAAGAACGCGCCAGTGTTCGAGGGATCGCCGCCCTGCGTCACCGTGATCGGGAAGCCGGTCTGGAGCGTCAGGATGCCGCCGATCTGCCAGCCGCCGAGCAGCGCGTCCAGGAACGGATTGTCGATCGGAACCTGCCGGCCCCGGCCGAACGGCAACTCCCACAACGTGCTGGTGACGAACCGGTGCCGGGTGTCATGGCTGGAGCGCGCCCGTTCGCAGTGGCGGCAGTAGCTGTTCTGCGGAAACAGCGTGTCGCCGCCCTGATTGCGGATCGCCGTGGCAGTGTCGATCGATTTCGCCCAGGTGTAGCTGACCAGGTACGTCAAGCCCTGCGAGTAGCGCTTGGTCACCTTGACGCCGAGCGAATTGTAGTTGCCGTTGCCGCCGTTGTCCACCAACTGAATCCGGCCGAAGTTGGGGAAAGGCGAACGCTGCGGAATGGTCAGCCCCGAGGTGCGCGGCGCCGGAAGAGCCTCGTTCACCGCACGAAGCGCCTCGAGCCGGTGGCTGACGCTGCCGAGGTAGCCGATTTCAAAGAGCGTGGCGCCGGGCAGCTCGCGCTGAATGTTGAACAGGTACTGGATGGAGTACGGCGTGCGCCGGTCGTAGGGATTGGCGAAGGTGTAGGGCCGCGGAACCTGGACGACGGCTCCGGCCAGCGCGGCCAGCCCGTTGGCCCAGGTCAGATGCGGGAAGTCGGTGCGCGAGTTGTCGCGGAAGCGGCCGGCCAGGTTGCGCGCCATGTCAAAGCGCGGGTTCCCCGTGTCCTGGGAATAGAAGACGCCGGCGCCGGTGCGAATCACCCACTTCGGCGTCGGGCTCCAACTGATGCCGAGGCGGGGCGCCCAATCATTGTTGTCGCGCCCAACGAGCCGGTTGCCGAGCGAGCCGTCGCGGCGCACCTCGATGTCCGGCCAGCGCAGTGCGATCCCTTCGTAGGGTTCGCCGCGGCCCTGTCGCATGAAGTACGGATAGATGCTCCGGTCGGCGACATTGGCGTTGCGGTAATCCGCCGGCCGGATATCCCGCCGAACGATGCCGTTGAACAGGCGGCCGGTCTGATCCTCCCAGGGAGGCGTATTTTCGTAACGGAGGCCGAAATTGATCGTCAGGCGCGGCGTCACTTTCCAGATATCGTCGATATAGAAGGCGAAGCTCAGGGCGCGGAACTGCGCGCTGGCGATCGAAGCCGCCGCCTCCGCCTGGAAAACCTCGCCGAGCAGGAAGTCGGCGAACGGATCGCCGGTGATGCCGCTCAGTGCCGGATTGTTGGTGGCGTTGCGGATGAAGGTGAACTGGCCGCGGGCGAACTGATTGCCGACCTGGTTGTAGCGGTCATGCCGGACCTCGCCGCCGAATCGCAGCGAATGCTTGCCGCGCACGATCGACATGTTGTTGATGAACTGCGTCGAACCGTTGTCGTTTTCGTACGGGCCCTCGGAGCTATTGCCGAATCCGCTGTAGACTGACAGAGCAATGTTGGGAATTCCCCATTGCACCGGCGGTCCGCTCGACAGGCCCGTGATGCCCAGCTTGCCCACCACGTCCCGGGTGAAGGCCAGCTCCGGTCCGGTCGTGTTGTAAAACGAGGTGTAGCCGAAACGGGCCTCGTTGACCACCGTGGGGGAGAAGACCCGGGTGTTGGAGGCCATCCACTGCCGGAATCGGGTGATGATCTTTTCCCCGTTCAGTCGGAGGTTCTCCTCGAGCTGGGATTCGTCGCCCCAGCTATAACGGCCGGCCCAGTTTGATTTCGACGACTCGATGAAATCGAAGCGCCCGATGAAGTGGTCGCGATCGATCGGCCGGCCGAGCGCCTGCACGTGGTTGCGGCGCAGCTCGGGATTCGGCAGGTTGGGGGTCGGGTAGAACTCGAGCAGCGCCTGCGAAATCGGGTGAATGCGCGAGGCCGGAATCACGTTGCCCGGAAACGGCGTCGCGGTGATCCGGTCCCCCTCGCGCGTGCGGCTCCGCGGATCGAAGATGCCCAGGGTGCCGAGCGGGCGTTCGGAGAAATCACCCCGGTGCATGGCCGCCGAAGGCAGGTTGTAAACGCCTTGGACGGTGCGCCGCTGTCGGAACCCCTCGTAGTTGGTCATGAAGAATAACCGGTCGCGTCCGTTGAACAGCTTCGGAATCGTCACCGGCCCGTCCAGCGTGAAGCCGAACTGGTTCCATTTGAAGGGATCCTTCGGCGGGCGCGCGGCGGTGAAGGCGTAGTTCTTGGCGTCCAGCTTCTCGTTCCGCAGGAAGTAGAACAGCGTCCCGTGGTAGACGTTGGTGCCGGACTTGGTGAGCACGTTGATCTGGGTGGCGGCGCGCCCGAACTCGGCCGGGTAGATCCCGGTTTGCACCTTGAACTCCTGCAGTGCGTCGATGGACGGGAACACGATGAAGGTGTTGAAGTTCGGATCGGTGTTTTCGATTCCGTCCAAGGTGAAATGGTTGAATTGGGCGCGCTGGCCGGCCACCGCGATCGATTGCTCGGCCCGGATGCCGCCCTGGCGCGCGCCGGCCTGGCCGGCCGCCGGGAAGCCGAAGCTCACGTTGGGCGCCAGAGATACCAATTGCAGGTAGTTGCGCCCGTTGAGCGGCAGCTCGACGATGCGCTTGTTTTCGATCACGGTGCCGACGGTGGCGTTTTCGCTGGCGAGCAACGTGGCCTCCGCCGTCACCTCCACGGTTTCGGCCACCTCGCCGACGGTCATTTCAAAGTCGATGCGGGCGCTCTGTTGCACCTCGAGCGCAATGTTGCTGCGTGTGAGCGTCCGGAAACCGGGGTGCTCTACGCGAATGGTGTAGACTCCCGGCGGCAGCGAGGGAAACCGATAGATGCCGGCCTCGTTGCTTCGGGTGGTCCGCGTCAGATTCGTGGCCACATTAGTGATTGTCACCGTGGCTTCCGCAATCACGGCGCCGCTCGGATCGAGAATCGTCCCGCTGATCTCGCCGTAGGTCTGGGCAGCCGACGGCGCCACCCAAACTAGCAGAGAAATCAAAAGTACCCCTGTCAGATGTCGCATAGTCCCACTCCCCGAACTCGTGATCCCGGTGGCGGGTCTTGGGAGCTGCCCCTGTCGCGAATGCTCCCTTCCACCCGACAGGAATTATACGCCCCCGGATCCTGGCATGTCAATACGGTTGCACCGCGTCAGCCGCCTGGCCGAGGCTTCCCTCCCATCTGTCCCAACTAGGGGTTGGCCGGCTTGACATTTCGGCCCCGGCGAATAGAATTAGGGGTGGTCCCCCCCCGGAGCGGGGGACGAGAACGAGGTGGTTTGAGTGCGCAAGGGAATAGCGTAATTCCTTTGCGCCCAGTCAATCAGGGCTAACAAGAACACAGCAACGGAGGGCAAATGCAGGTTGCTTGCAAGCTACGAGCTTTCCCCGTCGGCCTTGTCGTTGCGCTTGCCCTCGGCCTGCTCGCCGAGGGCGTTGCCTACGCTCAGGAGTATCGGGGAAGGGTTCAGGGCGTCGTCACCGACGTCTCTCAGGCCGTCGTCGTAGACGCCAAGGTCACGTTGACCAACGTGAGGACCGGCGTCTCGACGGTTCGCAACACCGACACGACCGGCCACTATCTGTTCGACATGGTGGAGCCCGGCATGTACCGCGTCACGGTGGAGCTTGAAGGCTTCAACCGCTTCGTGCAGGAGAACATCCTGGTGGAGAACCGAGGCGATGTCACCGTGAACGCGGTGCTTCAGGTGGGGAGCCTCGCCGAGACCGTTACCGTGTCGGAATCTCCGGTGGCGGTGAAATTCAACACGACCACGATGGAGCTGACCATGGATAACACCATGGTGCGGAACCTGCCCATCGTGGCGCGCAACCCGTTCACGCTGGCGCTCTTGAATCCGGCGGTGGTCAGCACGTACACGCACCAGAAGAATCCGTTCTATATGTGGGCCGCCAGCAGCATCGAGGTCGGCGGTACGCAGCACCGGACCGGCGACGTGCTCGTGGACGGCATGCCGGTGATGCAGGGTCCCAAGAGCTCCTACGCGCCGACCATGGACGCCACCACCGAGGTGACGGTCCAGCAGAACAGCATCGACGCCGAGTACGGCCACAGCTCGGGCGGCATCGTCAACGTGTCGATGAAATCGGGCACCAACGAGCTGCACGGCACAGCGTATTATTTCGGGCGCAACCCGGTTCTCAACGCCGTCTCCAATCCGCTCACGCGCGCCCGCAACGAGATTCGCAACCACATCTGGGGCGGCACGGCGGGCTTTCCCATTGTGAAGAATCGGATCTTCAACTTCTTCGCCTATGAGCAGTGGAAGCAGCGCAACCCGTACAGCGACCAGCGCCGGATGATGACCGATCTCGAGCGGGCCGGCGATTTTTCCCAGTCCCGCAACATCGAGGGCGGCCTGCGGACGATCTACGACCCGTGGACCTCGCGATTTGAAGGCGCCGCGGCGATTCGGGATCCCTTTCCGGGCAACGTCATCCCCAAGTCGCGCATGGATCGGAGTGCGCTGCTGTTCCTGCGCGAGCTCTGGCAGCCGAACAATCCCGGCATCGACATCACCGGGACCAACAACTTCGCCACCGCCTACGTGTGGAACCTCAGTTACCACAACATCAGCAATCGCAGCGACTTCGTCTTGAGCGATAACCTCAGGGGCTTTTTCCGCTACAGCCGCTTCCGCACCTACCTGAAGATCCCCAACTGGACGCCGAACAAGTCGCGGCTGTACACCGACCCGAACTCCGGCGTCATGCATTCGCTCAACGTATCCGGCGACGTGATCTGGACGGTGAACCCGAGTACGGTGGTGAACATCCGGACGAATTACACCTCGCTCAACGACGACTTCGACGCGCCGGAGTCCTACGCCACGCTGGACACCTACCGGGAGTTCTTCCCTGAGGCGGATGATTTCTACACGCGGTATCTGGACATCGGTGCGCCGTTCTACTATCCGGGCATCAGCGTGGACGGCGGAGGAGGCTACGGCAAGTCCTCGTGGTGGTTCCAGCATCCGCAGTCGAATTTCTTTGCCGGCAAGATCTCCAAGCAGGCCGGCTCTCACTACCTCAAGCTGGGGGCCGAATTCCGGAATCACCGCACCGACGCGATCCGGCCGCGGACGTTCAACTTCCACTTCCGGCCGCATGAGACGGCGGCCACCTGGATCAGCCCGAACACGCGGCTGAGCGGTGATAGCTGGGCGAGCTTCCTGCTCGGGGCGGCCAATCCGGGCGGCTCCTGGGCGCGGCACGAGCCGTTCAAGAAGGATACGGTCAATTTCTTCGGCCTGTTCATCCAGGACGATTTCAAGCTGTCGCGCCGTCTGACGCTGAACTTGGGCCTGCGCTACGAGTACGAAGGCGCCATTTACGACCGGGGCGGCACGTTCGGCGCCTCCAGGTTCGAGCCCAACCGCTACTCCCGCGGCCTGGACCTGACGGTTCCGATTCCGGAGTTTCAGGGCGCGGGCGCGCCGAAGATGCCGGCTCAGGCGCTGGCGCTGATGGACCGCCCGTATCTGTGGAACGGCGCCTGGCTGTTCACCGACGAGAACAAGCGCGGCATGTGGGACCCGCAGAAGCTCGTCCTGTTGCCGCGGGCGGGCATTGCTCTGCGGGTCGATGACCGGACGTCGCTGCGGATCGGCTGGGGGCGCTTCATCACCCCGCAGATCCTGCAACGGCCCACCGGCGACGTACTGGGCAGTACGCCGGTGCCCGGCTTCGGCGCCGACACGCCGATGGCGCCGCTGGTGAACGGCGTGCCGCCGCAAAGGCTCAGCAACCCGTTCCCGGCCAACGTCAATCCGGTGGTGATGCCCATCGGCAAGGGGGACGGCCGCTACACGCTGATGGGCGCCAACGCCATCTGGGACAAGCGCGACTTGAAGGCGGCGGTCAACGACCGCTTCAACTTCACCCTTCAGCGGGAGACCATCGCGCGCTTCGTGGTCGAAGGAACGTACTTCATCAACCTGGGTCGAGATTATCCCTACAACTACGAGTTCAGTCAAGTTAACCCGGAGATTATCAACCGCGTGGGGCGGCCGATCACGGCTCAGGTGCCGAATCCCTTCTACAACCTGCTGCCGCTCGAGAAGATGCGGGGACCGCTGCGAACGCAGCGGACGGTTTCGCTTCAATCGCTGTTGTCGCAGTACCCGCATTACCTTCTGGTGCGCCAGGTCAACACCGAAGGCATCCGCGAGCGCTACCACTCCTTCCAGCTCCGCGTTCAGCGGCCGTTTGCCAACGGATTCAATTTCCTGCTGGCCTACAACTACAACCAGGAGTCGATCGAGGAGTTCTTCAACAAAGAGGAGCAGTTCCTGAACCGGTTCCGCTGGGAGGACTCCGTCCGGCCGCGCCACCGGCTGAGCATGGCCGGAACCTGGGAGGTGCCGGTGGGCCGCGGCCGGCCGTTTGCCAACGCGCTGCATCCGCTGCTGGACGGCGTCCTCGGCGGGTGGACGATGAGCTGGATCTACTGGTACAACGCCGGCGATCGGTTGCGCTTCGGGATGATGGAGGTTGTCGGCGACCCGAAGATCGACAATCCGGACAAATGGGGCTATATGTTCAACCCGAAGGCCTTCCAGTTCATCCCGGACAGCGGCTTTAAGGTGCGCACCAACCCGAAATCGTATCCGGGGGTGCAAGGGCCGGGCTACAAGAGTCTGGATCTGACAGTTTCGAAGTTCTTCCGGCTCAGCGAGCGCATGCAGCTTGAGTTCCGCATGGAGGCGTACAACGCGACCAACACCTTTACCGGGGCGAACCCGTCGACCGACGTGACGGCGGCGACCTTCGGCCGGGTGACGGCGATGCGGGCCGGCACGCAAGGCCGCGAGCTTCAGTACAATCTGCGTTTGCACTTTTGATGGCTCGGTCCCGGCCCGGGCCGGGGAGAAGCTCACGCAAGGGCGCGTTGAAAAAAGCCGACGGAGTCGGCCGCGGCGCGTTCCCAGCGAAAGCACCCGGCCCGTCGCCGGGCCCGGGCAGCCAGCTCGGCGCGAAGCGAGGGCGATAGCAGCAGCCGCTCGATGGCCGCGCCGATCTCGGAGATACTGAAGGGGTCCACCAGGATTCCGGACTCTCCCACGACCTCCGGCAGCGAGCTGACGCCTGAGGCGACCACCGGTACGCCGCAGGCCATGGCCTGCGCCACCGGCAGACCGAATCCCTCATAGAGAGAGGGATAGACAAAAAGCGTGGCGCCCGCCGTCAAGCCCGGCAGATCGGGTTCGGCCAGGTAGCCCAAGTAGCGGACCCCTGGAGAATTGTGCAGCCGGGCCAACGTGGACGCGCAAGACCAGCCCGGCGGGCCCGCCGCCACCAGATCGAACTCCTCCCGGAGCGAGCGCGGCAGACCGGCCCACGCGTCGAGCAATCGGTCCAGATTTTTGCGCGGCTCGATGGCGCCGACATATAACACATACGGGCGACGGAGTCCGTACCGAAGCCTGACCTCAGCGACCCGCCGCTCCGGATTGTCAAAGAACGCTTCGGCGACGCCCGGATAGATCACCTCGACGCGCTCGGGATCGACTCCGAGCAGCCGCACGGCGTCCTCGGCAGTGTGGCGCGAGATGGCGATCAGGCGGCGAGCGGCTTTGACGACGCGTTGAACGAAGCTCCGGTCGGCGGCGATGTTGGCAGTGGTGTGGAGATCCGGCATCCGCCGCGTGGTCGCGTCATGCAGCGTGGCCGTCAAGCACGAGCGGCGCGGGACGTGGCGAATCAAGTTACTGGCGTGGAAGACGTCGGCGCGGCCGGCAATCCAACCGGTCACCGGGTTGCCTGCCAGCCGGGCCAAACCGAGCAGAGCCAGGCGCACCCCAGTCTGCAAGGGGGACAGCACCGACCGATCGTGCCGGAGCGGCCCGAGCCGGTCCAGAAGCGGAAACAGGCTGACTTCCAGCTCCGCCGAATGCCGGCGCAAGGCGGTGACCCAGTGGTAAAGGTAGGTCTTGACCCCGGCGCTTCGCACCAGCAACGGCGTAGCGTCAATGACAACCTTCATGAGCCGCCGGTAAGGCTCGGTCTCCCTTCGCTAAAATCGTAAAGAGCGACGGAGGACCAAGGCAAGATGCCCATATATGAATACGTTTGCGATAGCTGCGGAGAGCGATTCGAGCGACTCATGCGCTCCTATCAGACCGATGCCCCGGCCTGCCCCTCCTGCGGGGGGATGCGCGTGACGATGCAGCTTTCCACCTTCGCCGCGCATTCCGGCTCCTCCAAGACCAAAGCCGCCTCGGACGGACCCGGGAGCTGCCCGTCGGGCGTGTGCCGCATGCCGGAGGTGTGCGGCCGCGACTGAGGCCCGGCGACGTCCTGCTACAATCCGAGTAACGGGGCGTGCAGGACGATGACGAGGCCACACTGGGAGCTTCCTCAAACTTTGGGCGCGTTGCGGCGAAGCGCCTTTTGCGAGGAACGGATCGCCGCCCGCTCGGTCAAAGACGAACTCAGGGAAAACCTGCTGGGCAAGCTCGCGCGCGGCGAGCCGCTGTTTCCCGGCATCGTCGGCTACGAGGACACGGTCATTCCGCAGATCGTCAACGCGATTCTTTCCCGGCACAACTTCATCCTGCTCGGCCTGCGCGGGCAGGCCAAGACGCGCATCCTCCGAATGCTGACGACGCTGCTTGATGAGTGGATGCCCTACATTGCCGGCAGCGAGATTCGCGACAACCCGTACCGTCCCATCAGCCGCTACGGGAGAAACCTGGTGGCGGAGATGGGCGACGATACGCCCATTGCGTGGCTCGCGCCGGAGCAGCGCTACGTCGAAAAGCTGGCCACGCCGGACGTGACCATCGCCGATATGATCGGGGATATCGACCCGATCAAGGCGGCGCGCTCCGGACACGACATCTCCGACGAGCTGACGATTCATTACGGGCTGCTGCCGCGGGCCAATCGCGGCATTTTCGCCATCAACGAGCTGCCGGATCTGGCGGGAAAGATCCAGGTCGGGCTGTTCAACATCATGCAGGAGGGCGACGTGCAGATCAAGGGCTACCCGGTGCGGCTGCCCTTGGACGTGCTGCTCGTCTTCACCGCCAATCCCGAGGACTATACCGCCCGCGGCAAGATCATCACGCCGCTCAAGGACCGCATCGGCAGCGAGATCCGAACGCACTACCCGCTGACGCTCGAGCAGGGTATGGCCATCACGGCACAGGAGGCTTGGACCCAGCGGGACTCTCCCGTCAAGCTCGCGATTCCGAACTACATCCGCCAGGCGGTGGAAACCGTCGCCTTCCTGGCCCGCGAGGACAAACGCGTGGACCGGCGCTCGGGCGTCTCGCAGCGCCTGCCCATCACCGTTCTTGAGAACGTCGCCTCGAACGCCGAGCAGCGGGCGCTCCGAAGCGGCGATGCGATGGCGGTGCCCCGGGTGCTGGACCTCTATGCGGCCTTGCCGTCGATCACCGGCAAGCTCGAACTGGAATACGAAGGGGAACTCAAGGGCGGCGAGGCAGTGGCGCGCGAGCTGATCCGCCAGGCAGTGGGCAAGGTGTTTCTTCACTATTACGACGGGACGGATTTGAACCCGATCGTGCAATGGTTTGAACTGGGCGGCTCGATCCGTCTCAGCGAGACGGCTCCGGCGGCCGACTTGTTGCGACAACTTCGCTCCATTCATGGCCTGCTGGACCAGGTGGGGCCGCTCGGCGTCGGTCCCAAAGAGCCGGCGCCGGTTCTGGTGTCGGCCGCGGAATTCATCCTCGAAGGCCTTTACGCGCACCGACGGATCGGCCGCAGTGAGGAGCGGGGATTCGTCGCCGAGGAGCGCAAGCGGCCCGCCGCGGCGGCCGAGGCCGGCGAGCTGCCGCGGAGCCGGCGGCAGCGCTTCAACTGAACGGAGCCCTCCATGCGCTGGATCCGCTACAGCCGCTACACCGGCGAGGACTTCGGCATCACCGCCGAGGATCTCATGCAGGCCCTCGCCGATTTTTTCCTCTCGAGCGGTTTCGAGCGCCAATTTTACGAGTTTCGAGAGTGGAACGACCGTTCGCTCGAGGCTCTCAAGGAGGCCATCCGGCGGGCGTTGGAAAGCGGCGACCTGTTCAACGCCGAGCGGGCGCGCCAGATTGCGGAGACGCTCGAGGGCATGAGTCCGGAGGAGCTCGATCAACTGCTCGAGCGCCTGGTCGAGAAACTGGTCCAGGAGGGCTACGTCCGCCTCGAGCCGCAGCCGGCCGACATGGCGCCGGGGCAGGGGACCGCCGGAGACGAGACGCACGTGGAGATTGAGATCACGGACAAATCGATCGACTTTCTCGGCTACAAGGCGTTGAAAGACCTGCTCGGATCGCTCGGCAAGGCCAGTTTCGGGGCGCACGACACGCGCGACCTGGCCACCGGCATCGAATCAAGCGGCGGGCCGAAGCCCTACGAATTCGGCGACACGCTCAACCTTGACGTCGCCGCCACGCTGTTTTCGGCGATGCGGCGCGAGGGCGTCAAGGTGCCGCTGGCGCTGGATTACGAAGACCTGCAAGTCCATCAGGCCGAGTATCAGAGTTCGTGTGCAACGGTCCTGATGCTCGATTGCAGCCACAGCATGATCCTCTACGGCGAGGACCGCTTCACGCCGGCCAAGAAGGTGGCGCTGGCGCTCGCCCATCTCATCCGCACGCAGTATCCGGGCGACAGCCTGCGCTGCGTGCTGTTTCATGACCGCGCCGAGGAGCTTCGGGTTTCCGAGTTGGCCCGGGTCGAAGTCGGACCGTACCACACCAATACGCGCGACGGCTTGATCCTGGCGCAGCGGCTGCTGGCGCAGGAGAAGAAAGACATGAAGCAGATCATCATGATCACCGACGGCAAGCCGACGGCGCTGACGCTCGACGACGGGCGCCTCTACAAGAACTCCTTCGGGCTGGATCCGCTGGTGATCAGCCGCACGATGGAGGAGGTCAGCCGCTGCAAGCGCCAGGGCATTCTGATCAACACCTTTATGCTGGCGAGCGATTTCGCGCTGGTCGCCTTCGTCAGGCAGGTGACCGAGCTGTGCCGGGGCAAAGCCTACTTCACCACGCCCTACACGCTCGGCCGGTATCTGTTGCTTGACTATCTGAACCGCAAGACCCGGACGATCCAATAGCGGGCTCACCCCTCCCAAGGCCTGGCCAGCCAGCAGTAGACGACGGGCATGGTGAACAGGCTGCTGTCCAAACGATCGAGAAAGCCGCCGTGGCCCGGAAGCAGTGTTCCGCTGTCCTTGACCCCCGCGCCGCGTTTCAGCGCGGACTCCACCAGGTCGCCGAACTGTCCGGCGACGGCCGCGGCGAGGCTGACGGCCAGCGCTTCGGCAAGCGTTACCTGTGGGACGAACCTCCGCAAGTAAAAAACGCCAAACAACAGGGAAGCGGCAAGCGAGGACCCCGCACCCTCCCAGGTCTTGGCGGGGCTCAGGCGCGGCGCCATGCGATGACGGCCAAAGCCCTTGCCGACGTAGTAGGCGGTGGAGTCCCCCACCCAGACCAGGGCCAGCGCAAACAGCAGCCAGTGCGGGTTGAGGTCCCGCAGATGGACGCCGCAGCGCCAGGCGCCGAAGATGTACAGCAGACCGGCGGCGAGCGCCGCCGCGCGCGGCAGGACCTGGCTGAGGTCGTCGCCGGCCAGGGCGAGCGTAAAGGCCGCCAGAAGGAGGATCACGGCGACCAGCAACTCTGCCCGCGGCGCAAGCAACACGGCGGCGCCGGCCGCATAGCCGAACGGGCCCCAGACGGCCGCGCCGTGAGCCGCTGCCAGCCGGCGGTATTCGGCAAAACACATCACGGCCATAAAGAGGGCGGCGGCGACGAAAGCGGGGCGCGGCGCGAACAGGATCAGATAGATGCTGGCCGGGATGAGGAGCGCCGCGGTGAGGACCCGCTTCATCTCTTGGGCAGCCCGACCGCCTCGGTCAGCTCGGCGTCGGGCGAACCAGCGGCCGGCCGGCTCAAGCCCCCGAAACGCCGGTCGCGCCGCTGGTATTCCAGAATCGCCTCCAGCAAGTGGCATCTCCGGAAATCCGGCCAGAGCGTCTCGGTTACATAGAGCTCGGCGTAGGCGATCTGCCAGAGCAGAAAGTTGCTGATGCGCATCTCGCCCGAGGTGCGGATTAAAAGGTCGGGGTCGGGCAGACCGGCCGTATAGAGGTGGGCGGCCAAAAGCTCTTCGTCAATCGGGGCGTCCTTGCGGCCGCCCCGGCCCGCGGCCTCCAGCGCCGCATTGACCGCGTCGACGATCTCGCGCCGGCCGCTGTAATTCAAGGCGAGATTCACCAGCAGGCCGCGGTTGTGCGCGGTACGGCGCTCGGCCTCGGCGAGCCGTCGGCGCACCTGAGCGGGAAGCGCTTCGATCCGCCCGATGGCGCGCAAGCGGATGCCGTGCTCGATCAGGTTGGGAAGCTCCTGGCTGACATAATGATCGAGCAGGCGCCACAGCGTGTCCACTTCGCCTCGCGGGCGCTTCCAGTTCTCCGTCGAAAACGCGTAGAGCGTCAAGACGGGGATACCCAGCCGAGCGCACGTCTCCACCGAAGCGCGCACCGCGTCCACCCCGGCGCGATGGCCTGCTACCCGCGGGAGGTTGCGGCGGTTGGCCCAGCGCCCGTTTCCGTCCATGATGATCGCCACATGAGAGGGTAAACGAGTCGGATCGATCGCCTGCGCCAGCTCCCAGTCCGGCTCGCCGGGTTTCAGGATCTCAAGCAGCGCCCTCATGAAGCCAATCCCTTATAGTACACTTCCCTTTGCTTCGGCCGCATTCCTCTGAGGCAG
>Ga0197142_1001899_pt1 | contig 18854 bp, 16 predicted proteins | sample GBS60_MetaG_FD_148614 | JGI IMG/M metagenome (GOLD analysis project Ga0197142, IMG submission 148614) | Sediment microbial communities from Great Boiling Springs, Gerlach, Nevada, United States - GBS 60_MetaG | ecosystem: Environmental > Aquatic > Thermal springs > Hot (42-90C) > Sediment...
TTCACCGTTCAAATCTGGTGGGGATGGGTGTGTTGCCTTTGCAATTCCTGCCCGGCCAGAACGCCGATCAACTCGGCTTAGACGGCAGCGAAACCTTCACCCTCCTGGGCATCTCCGATTCGACCCCAAACCAGCCGGTTGAGGTAGTGGGCAAAAAGGATAATGGTAATGAAATTCGTTTTCAGGCAATTGTGCGCCTGAATACCCCAAGCGAAGTGCAGATTTATCGGCACGGCGGCATCTTACCCTTTGTCCTGAGGCGTTTGTTGGGATGGGCATAGGCGTGGCAAGTAGGCTTTGAAGATTAAAGCAGCGAAGCGGTAAGCCAGAAACGCTGCCTACCGCTTCGCATCAAGGGGTGCAGAAAGAAACGGGCTTACTCGGTATCGGCGCTGACTTCCTCCTCCTCTTCAATTACCGGTTCCTCTTCCTTACGTTTGCGGTCGAGAATTTGCATTTGTTTGGCAATCACGCGGGTGACATAGCGGGTAACGCCGTTTTGTTCAAAGCGATGGGTGCGCAACTTTCCTTCGATGTACACCAGGCGCCCTTTGCTGAGGTATTGCTCACAAATATCCCCCAATTTACCCCAAACTTCGATATTGAACCAATCGGTCGTCTCACGGGTCTCGCCGTTTTTATCGCGCCAGCGTTGCCCCACGGCCAGGGTAAAACTGGTCACCTTCTTCCCGGTGGGAGTATAGTGCGCAGTGGGCTTGTTGCCTAAACGACCGATCAACTGTACGCGATTCAATGCTGGCATCTTCCTGTCCTCCATTGAAGTAAGTGAAAATAAACCCTATAAATACTGTACTCGCAACAGACCGTTCTGTCAAGCGTCATCGTTCCCTCAAAAGAAAATGTTACCGAGGCAACGATGGCAGTAGAATGGGGGAAGGATCATTTTTATCCATTCCAACCTAACCCCTGTTGTATTCAGTCTCCCAGTTCGCCAGGAGTTGTTCCACTCGTGCCAGGAAGTGTCTGGCTCCGTTCAGGCTGATTCTGGCTTCCGCCTCGTTCAGATCATCCTGGGCGGCAGTTAACTCCTTTTTCACCAGATGGCGTGCTTCAGGCATCAACACCAACCAGCGCTTTTCCAGGCATCGTTTGAATTCAAGTTCCCAGTTCATTGCTCATCTCCCATAGAACGATCCCGCGCTTTAGTTGCTCGTAAAAAGCCTTATCCTTCTCTTTCATCACCATCCACTCTTGTGTATCTGCCACGATTAGTTGTAATCGAGAAAAAGCATAGCGACGAATCGACCCCATCACTTGATCCCTTTCGTGGGTCAAGATAAACAAATCCACGTCACTTTCGGATGTATTCGTCCCTTCAGCACAACTACCAAAGAGGATAATTTGCCGTGCCAGTGGTCGCAATTCCTTTAGCAGAGGTTCCAGTTGTGCCAGGGTATCCAACACTTTGAACTGGCGTACAAAGGGGTGATGGTCATTAGTGGAATAAAAACTGATTCTTCCCCTCTGCTCACGGCGAAGCAGGCCAGCCTGAAACAACGCTCGCGTCGCCAGGTTGACCGCGCTGCGGCTGACGCCGGTAGCCTCAACAATCTCCCGCTCGATAAAAGTTTGATCAGCGTGGCGGGCAAGAAAGCGCAGAACGCGCGCCTGACTGGAAGAAAACAAGGCTTCAAACATAGTTAATCCTTTGGAATGGATAGTTGTCCATTTGAATGGATTATACATCGTTGTAATGAAGGTGTGAGGAGGGCGCGACCAGCCTGCTGGAGCGCATGTGCTGCGAATTCCGCCATCGATTTCGCCAGCCTGTCTTGCAGGCGCTTAAGCCGCTACTGCCCAACTCGCTTTTTTTCCTGAATGAAGGAAACACTATCCAGGAAAATAGAGTAGCATCTTCTCCGATAGGATTTTTTATCCCTTTTCAGATACCAAAAGTTTTATATTGCGATATAAATCAGCGATAGCGTCGCTCGATTAATAATAATAGCTCCTCTTTCAATCCTTCAGGAGAACTGGAACAAACACGAATCTTTCTTTCAGTAGGTAACAAACGGAATAACCAGGTGCGCTCCTCACTACCTAACACTAGACAACCAAAGTCAGAAGCAGGCCCTGTTTCATGATAATCGATGCGGATGAGACTGCCACGAAATCTTTCATGGTGGCGATCTTCTATTAGTTTGTAGAGAGAAGACGACAAAGCTGAGTCTGCCTGTGGATTTTCAAATTCCTCAATTGAAAGCTCGCGGGTCTCATGTAAGGCAAAGGCAGGAGATATGCGAAAGAACGTCACAGCCTGGGAATGCAGGGTTTCTAGGGAAAAGGGCATACGTTCTAAACGATAACCTCCACCTCTTTTGACCTTTTGTGATACGACTCCATCTTGCCCAACATGAAAAACCCAGCGCTCTTCTTCACTTTCTGTCACGCAGGCGAAGCTTAGACTGTAGAGTGGATGGGCAGCCTCTCGTAGCATTTGGCGGAGGGAATCATCCAAAATCAGCGAACGGTTTGAGTCTAGGCACGCCAAATCTCGTGTGATTAGGCTGTGAGCGGCGGCGGAAAAGCGTTCTCGCATTACACTTTCGTTCCATTCGATCCCGTGAGCCTGCAACCAGGCCTGGACCATAGCCGTCTCCCCTACGAGGAGCAGTGCCAATCCAAATTCTTCTACACTTAGTAAGCACTCTTTGTTCATAGTTTTTTTACCTCACGGGTTGAGCCACGGCATTTAGGGCGGTCTGGGTAATGGTCGATGCAGCCTGAACAGTCCACTCAAAACCCTGACGAGCAGTATTTCTTAGCGCATTTTGGAACGGAGTCTGACGCAACCAGTTCTCTGCATACGATGCAACGATGCCGCCAATCACGTACCCCCCCACAGGCCCGAGCGGACCAAAGATAGGCGTTAGCGCCGTACCAAGGGCTGCACCGCCGATCTGAAAAACCTTGCTAATCGCAATTGCCACAGCGCTATCTACCAAAATCGCGCTTGCTACTGCTGCGCCGCCATGCCCGGCGTATGTACTATAACTGTTAATCATCACGGGAATCAGTCCTAACACAGTTTGTAAGTTTGCTAGGGGACCAAAAGAGTGCTTGAGTTCCTGCTTTAGCCAATGCCTGGCAAGGTTTTCCAGCCGAATTTGGGTGAGGTGAGATGATAATCCGCTCCACTCTTTCAGCCATTGTGGTCCAAAGACATGAATTTTCCCTAAGCTATCCATCTTCATTTGCGATGCAAGGTACAAAAGAGGAACGATGGTAAGCCACTCCATATGTTCAAATACCTGTGTACCATCGGCAAGCAGGTTTCCCAGGTTGAGATGGGATCGAACAATATCTGGATTAGGAACAGCCACAGGCTTAGGAATGGGAATTGACATAGTTGTTTTAGAATACTCCTGCATTGTCGTCCCCAGCGCTTCAGCGCCTTGGGCGTCAGCTTGGCGGAAAGCAGTAGCGCGCTCAGTCAGATAACGGCTAAGGCGATCGGCCTCATCAGCCAGGCGCTGCGCCTGATGCCGTGCTACATTGAGCTGTGTTTCAACATTCACTTGCTGACGGGCCTCCCAATCTAGCCCACTTAGGGTGCGACCCAGACGACCCTCCAAGTCACGTAAAGTATTTGCGGTCTCCCTCATCTGTAGCGCAAGGACTTCCAGTCGTTCAGGAATAACAACAATTCGTGCCATAGCCTTTCTCCAAACATTTCAAGTCATCGAAAAACATTAAGACCGAGATCCAAGAATAAAGCAACAGTAAACAGAGCAGTGATTTGATATAAGAATATCCTTGAATACTCCGAAAAGATCTTCAGTTGCAGGCATCATGCCGAGGATTTGCTCAATGTCTTGGCGCAAGAACATCTATTGCATCAAATCCTTTCCACATTCCGACTACTAAACCAAACAAATCTCCCAAAGATACCGAAATTCATCCACACTTCATGAAAAATACTCACCTAACCCCGCCAAAAAATCCACACATGATTCCGCTTTCAGAAAATCCAATCTTAGCGTATAGGGAAGGTATGGGCATACTGTCAACTGCTGTCTCACTCCAATCATTCAAAAAAATGCCATAAACTGCTTTTCCAATACCACATGAGTGGTTCTTACGAGTCTTCTATCGGGTTTAGAGAGCCAATGATTTTCAGTATGTTAATAAAAGCTCGGATGGACACACCGAAGAATGAACTCTTATAAAAAAGAGTTTCCAAATACTGTCCGTATGCGGTCTGTGCCTGGGGAGATTGCAGGCCGAACTTTTGCTGTGCTTGCTCCCACGTAGCAATTGCCTGGTTGATCTCCTCTTTCCAACGCAGGACTTGAGCCATGTCCCACCTATCCCTCAGTGTCTCAAGCGGGGTTGTCTTAGAGAGAATGAAGTCGATGTCAAAATCGATTAGAGCACGGCGCGCCTCAGCCTCAACCGGTACATGTGCCAGCGATAGGAGCGAGTCTCTAGGCGAAGTAAGCAGCAGCGCCCCCAGATAAGCATATCCTTCGGCACGCACGAATGGCAAGGTCGTGGAGAGCGACAAGGCAGGGATAGTAGCAAAGCTCAAGGCGTAAAGGGCAGCGGTTTGAGCTAGAAAAGCACTAGACTCAGCATCAGCTTGAGCGAAGGCCACAGCTCGTTCTCTAAGGAAGCGCTCCATTTGTTCGGCTTTTTCCTGCAATTCCGATGCCTGACGTTGAACCTGCACAAAAAGCACCTCAAGACCGCTCGCCTGGCGCGTTTCCCAGTCTAAATCAGCCCAGGCACGGCGCAGAACGAGCAAAACCTCCTCTATCTCCATGGCAACTGCGCGAAGTTTCGCTCCTATCTCTTCTAGCCGTTCAGGGACAACTAAAATACGCATAGGAACAAGTAGTGAAGAGGGAGCCTATTGTAACAAGGCTCCCTTCTAATTTTATTGTTGATCCGCAGCAGCAAAGCGGTCTGCAATTTGATTGAGTTGTTGACTAATGCTTCTAAGCAGCTCGGTGAACTGCTTCATCTGAGTGCTCCATTGCTGGAAATCGCTATAAAAACGCTGTGAAGTCATGCCTTCCCATTCGGGCTGCATGGAATTAATGGCATTGGTCAGACGACCTACCATCTCTTCGCTCTGTCCAGCTGCTTGGGCAAATTGCGAAGAAACCTGCCGGACCTGCTCGGGTGTAATCTTGATTCGAGCCATAAGAACCTCCTAAAAGTTTATAGGGATTAGTTAAACAAGGCAAGAATAAAGATTTAGGTTAAAATTCGCACTCACCTCCTTTCAGTCTTCATCGATTTGCTTCCATGTGAATCCTCCAGGCAAAGACGGTGAAGGCGGCGCAGCTTGTGCCGATGGCGGCATCCCTAGATCTAATGAACGCCAGCCGACAAGCGGACCGCCCAAGGGAATGTCTGAAGGACTGGAGGAGGTGGTAAGGATGCTATGGGGAGAGCCATGATTTTGGCGGGTGAGGATCAATTCAGCTCCATCCCATACTCCGACTTGAGCAAGACTCTCATCAGGGGCTAATAAACGAGATAGCGGAGATACAAAAATTCTATATTCACTACTCCAGCCAAAGGCGATAGCAAGTTCTTGAACTATATCTCTGGCGAGTATCCGCAGTGGGATTTCAAGATCATGCCCTTGCTGTTCTTCTTCCTTGCGCACGGTGACAATGATGGAGTCCATAAAAGCGTCTCAGTCCTGTAGCCAGAAGGAAGCCAAAAGAACATAGAGTTCAGCCTGTAAGCTCGACAAATCGCAAGGTACGACTTCTACCCAGTTTTCTCCGCTTTGCTGAAAAGAACGCAATCTCCACAGGCCGTTTTCGGCTTGCAGGAACCCCATTCCGCCTACTTGCCAGGTAGCCCGCTTGCGCATGGCAACCACAGCCCCATTGCGTTGGGCGGAGTGCAAGCTGCGAAGAAATATCTCCCCTCCTGTGCCATATGGTTTCAACATATTCTTTACTTGTTCAGACGTATGACGCAACTGCCCAAGAATTCTTTGGGGTAGCGAGAAAGCAGGTGACTTAGCAGGAGGAACTTTAGCATCCACGCCCCAGAAGCCCAGAATGAGTGAGTGCACCTGCTCGCCATCTGCAAGCAGGTGCAAGTGATAATTATCCTCAGAGGTTCTAGTCAGTTCAATAGAAAAAGGTGAACGGGCATAAAAAGTTTTTTGTTGTATTTCTCCTCTTGCCTGGCTCAAATTTGCCAGCAAGACAGCCTGTGGTTCAATTAGTGTGCCGACTAGAAGGGCAACAAAAGCGTCCATGCGAATGTCACTATCAACCACACGCAGCACATTGCGCTCTATAAGCTGTTCTTGTGCTTGCCTCATAGCATCTCGAATTTCTTCGGTCAACCAGCCCGGAAAGGGATCGGGCACACCAATCAAGGTTTCTCCCCCCAGTAGCGCAGCCAGGGTAAAAAGCTCATGATGGGAACATTGCAACCCGATGTCAAGCAATTCGGCCGTCATATCCACCTCTTGTTGCATTATACCATGATAATCAGAGTAAAAACCTAAAGTTCTAGTTTTCTAATTCCTAATTATGGTTGAAATCGGTATTAGAGAGCAGCTAAGTGAGAGAAAGTTACAAAAAATTATTCCTTCAAAAAGTCACCTTATCGGACGGCTTAGTAGTTCTAACGATTGAAACCCGCTTCCAAAGCAAAAGCAGCCTTTCTACTTGCTCAATAGTGAAGAAGGACCATGTTCCAGATGCGCAAAAACCTATCTACACTCTCTTCTTGAGCATTTCCACCCAGCGGGTGGCAGGGAGGGGGGCAGCTTGCGGGTCGGCGAGTTTCAGGCGGCGGTAATGGCCGCGACGGATGTAAAAAGCTTCACCCGGCGAGAGTGTGCGGGAAGGGTTGTCGGAGGGCAGGTTGACTTTGAAAATCTGGTTCAGGCTAGAAGTGCCCAACTGGAAGCCGACCGGGCTATCGCGCAGCAGTTTCACCCAGCCCCAGTCGCTCTCCAAGTCGTTAATCGGGCCGGCAAGGGTCAGGTAGAAGCCCAGGTCACGCCAGCGCTTGAGACTGGCGTTGAGCAGGTCATGGTTGGATTGACCCCCATCGCTCTTCACCAGATCGTAATCGTCCATTAGCAGCCAGATAGCAGGGTGGTCAGCAACCCAGGCGTGTGGGTCGAAGAAACCCTGGGCGGCGCGGCGGGCATCCTCCATCTCTTGAGCACGGCGGTTCAAGCGTTCGGCGATCTCGGCCAGGGCACGACTCATGGAATCGTCGTCGCTGATGTAGCGAGGGACGCCGCGCCCATCTGTGGATAGCGGCGCATCGACGTGCGGCAGTGATGCCAGCGGACTGAGCGGGCCGCGGCGGAAGTCTACCACGTACAGGCTAAGCGCTTCAGGCGGATAGCGTTCAGCCAGCACTAGCGCCCAAGCCAGCAGCAAACTGGTTTTGCCGCTGCCGGGAGTCCCGGCTACCAGGAAGTAGGGCCCCTCGTTCAGGTCAAGATCAAAAGGCCGATCAGGGTCATCCATGTCCAGGGCAAAGCGAGCTGATAGTCCGGACGGGGACGGCGTAGGCCAGGTTGGAGCAGGGGTAACGAGCGCACCGAGAGGCAGCGCAGTTGGGAGTGGGGCAAAAGCGCGCGGCCGTGCCCCAGTCCAGACGAGCGACATTGCTTCCATTAACTTTTGTAGAGCGCGAGTGCGTTCAGCTTCGCTGTTGCCATAAGCAGGTAAGGCTGTTTGAAATTCTAATGGAGGAGTTTCCTTAAATAGACCACGGCCGGGGAAAGGAGCCGGCTCTAACCCTCCAGTGGGACCGACAGCCAAGCTGTAATCTCGCGCCGCCAGGCGATAAGTGGCTGCCAATGAGATCAGGTTGGCAAGACGTGGCTTGAGTTCAGAGGGACTGGCAAGGGTGAAGACAAAGTGTAGTCCATAGGGAGCGCCGTCACGAACAAGTTGAGTGAGCGTATCGTCCAAGTCAAGGCCGCGGTCGAGGCAGAGCTTGGCAAAGGCAGCATGATCTTCCAGGATGACGACCAGGGCTGGGAGTGGTTCGCCACCTAGAGCGCAAAACTCGTTCAACGTAGCCGCGCCCAGATGGGCGAATCGTTCTTTGCGAGTAGTCAGTTCAGTCTTGACGAAGCGGAAGAAGCGTTTGAGACGATCTAAGTCATCGGCGGTGAAGACATCACCAACATGCGGAAAGCCGGCCAGGGCTTTGAGGCGCTGACCGCTGAAGTCAATCAGGTAAATATGGACTTCATCTGGGCTGTGTTCGAGGGCAAGGGCGGTTACCAGGGTCTGGACAAAAGCGGTCTTACCACTACCCGGCTCGCCATAGAGAACGAAGTGTCCCTCACGTCCGAGGGGGAGATGAAGTGGTGGCTGCGCCTGATTCGTAGGATCATCCAGGAGCCCGATAAGCGGGCTAAGCCAGCGATCAGGCGGGCGTGATTCCCAATTGTGGCCGTTCCAGCCAGGCTGACCGCGACTCAACTCGTCCAGGTAGATCATAGTAGGCAGTGGTGGGGAGAGAGGGCTCTTGAGTTTCTCCAGTCCCATAGCGGCTGCTGTGGCACGCATATGCTCAACCAAAGCAGTCAGTTGGGTCTGTTCGTCCGCAGCGAGAGAGATAAAGCGACGCAATGGTTCACGTTTGCCGTTCAAAGCAACCCGGTAGATTTGCTGATGGAAGCTTTCTGCTGCGCCGGGCTGATAGCGGTCGCCGCCCCAAGCCACCTGAAAGGCAACGAAGCGGTCATTGTTGCCCACCTGAAGGTAAGCGCGTCCAACCTGGCTGCTGCTAATATTCTCATAGGCGTCAGGTTGGCGCAAGATGTCCATGCTCGCCTGACGCGAGCCCATGCGCAGGCATAGGCGGATATTGATGTTATTACGCAACTCATCGGTCACGACCCCAGAAGGGTCCTGGGTAGCCAGAATGAGGTGAACGCCCAGGCTACGCCCGGTAGCGCCGACACTGAGCAACCGTTTCGTCATGGCGGATTTGTCAGGACTGTTACGAATCATCTCGGCGAATTCGTCAATGATGACGAAGAGATGGGGGAGTGGCTCAATGGCACTTCCCTGAAGAAGAGTGCGCTGGTACTGGTTGATGTTACGCCCACCGAGCAGGTTGCGCCGCCGCCGCAGTTCGGCTTCGAGGCAAACGAAGAGGCGCTCCACCAGCACTGCCTGTGCATCGGCCTTCTCGAGATTGGCAAGCGTCCCGACTACATGCGGAAGGGTCTCCAGTCCTTGAAGCAGGTCGCCGCCCTTGTAGTCGATCAGGACGAAGTTCAGGTCGTGAGGATGGTGATGCGCAGCCAGCAAGGTGATCAGGGTTTGCAGGAAACGGGTTTTGCCGGTGCCGGTTGTTCCGCCGACCATGGCGTGGGAACCGTCGCCGCCGATGGCAGTGTCCTGAAAGTTGAGCAGGGTCACGCCACCACCGCCCTCGATGCCGAGCGGCACTTCTAGCGACTGATGTGAATCGCGCTTTTCCCAGTGTTGGCGGACCGGGAAGTCTTCCAGACGCGGGACATTCAAAAGAGCGGTTAATGGGACGCTGGCGGGCAAGTCGGCAATGGTAGGCGGGGCTTTGAGGCGGATGGGAGCCAGAGAGCGAGCGAAGCGATCAGCTTGAGCGCAGCTCACTCGGTCAGGGCTAAAGAGAAAATCCTGGGTGGGCGGCCCGATCAGACGCATTCGTCCGCTTCCACCACATTCGACCAAAGCGCGGCAGCCGCCGGGCAGCGCTTCGGGTCGGTCGGCAAGAAAGAGGCTATAAGCGCCGATGTTTGCTCCTTGGGTGAGCAGCAGGTGAAGCAGCGGTCCAACGACCGAAGTATCCTGACCGTAGAAGAGACTAGGGTCGGCAAAGAGGAAGACAAAGTTCTGAGGATAGATGGGCGAAGCCTCACCAGAAGGGCGACTGAGAGCGCGCTTTTGCAAGCTGGCAGCCAGTTCCCCAAGCAGAGCGCGTGATTCTTCGAGCGTGGCAGCGATGGTACGACGCTTGCGTTCCTCATCCCAGACATGCGGCAGCCAGCGCACCCAAGCCCAGTCGTCCAACTGGTGAGCAGGCAACAGGGCAACCAGTTTGACCTCGTTGGGGGCATGATGAGTTGCCAGTTGAACGAGCAAGGCGCGAACCGTATCATGAACGGCAGTAGCAGGACCGCACAGCCCGACTGCGCCAGCCTGTGCTAACGGGAGGACGATCGGGATGCCATCCACCTGACGGAAAGAATCCACAAGGCGCAGGGCTTCTTCGTAAAGGTCATCAGCTTCGCCGACAGGTGGTCGAGAGGAGGGCGGCTTGAGGCGGAAGCTGGCCGGCAGAGCGCCCAGTCCCAGGCGCAAATGAAGGAAATCGGGGTCACGCGGGCGCTCCAGACCGGACGAGCGCTCCCACAGGCGAGGAGAAGGTGTTTGCAACCCTATGCCAGTGCGGCGCAGACATTCATCTGGGGCGGGATGGGGGTCGAGCAGGGCGCGGCGCTGGGCCTCCGCCAGCGCTTCAACCTCGCGGCGGCGCGCAGCCAGATAGGCGCGGTAGGCGTGATTGCGGTGGAGAATGCTGGCTTGGTACTTATTGCGCTCATTAAAATAGCTGATGATGCTCACCAGCGCAGACCCGAACATCATGGGCACGGAAACCAGCAATAAACCGATCGTATTGGTGGCGAGAAAAGCTGCTGAAAGTCCCAGCCCAAGCAACATAAAAGCGCCCGGCAGGATGACAGCCAGCAACGAAGAAGTCGGGCGAGCCGGTTTGCCAGGCGGGGGCTGGAGTTCAAGTTCGTCTACCGGCGGGGTGAGGTAGGTGCGGGGAGAGCGCTGGAAGAGGGGCGGGAACATGGTTCACCTCAGCTTTCTTTACTTCTGACCTTGCAACTGGAATGGCGCAATCATGGAGAGAACACTCCCCGTGATCACGCCCACAGTGCCACCAACCACAGCTCCTGCCATAAGCCACCCTTTATCATAACTCCAAATTCCGTTCAAATACCAACCTATCGCCCAGCTAACTGCGGTGAGGATGATCCAGGCCCCGCTTTTACGGGTGTACTGGCGCAAGAATAGCCATTGCAAAAATCCCAATGGAGCTCGGCTCACTAGCTCCGACAAGACATCCCAATAACCTGGCATCCATCCACGTATCCTGAGAAAATCCCATACAAACCCGCTGATAAATCCGTTGAGGCACAATCCAAGGCTGGTGCCTAAAATCCACCAGCCTGCAGTGCGAAAGTACGAACGCAATATAATCCATTGTGCAACTCCTAAGGCGGTGCCAACAATCACATCATAAGCGGCGCGAATTACAGACTCACCTTCGAGATATATCGGAATCATCCTGAGGATGTAATCAGCCAGAACATAACCAATGGCAACAGAGATAGTGGTTGCCAGTACCCATTCAAACCATAACCTCCATTTGTTTAGATTTTTCTGCTGCAAGTCGATTACCGCCGCTGACATTGGTTCTTGCGATGCTTGGTACGATACCCCCACCTTGGCGTCAAAGGTAGGGGGTTGGGAAGGCAGGGGAACTCTTATCTCCAAATCCTGAATAGTTAGTTCGATCTCTCGCCTAAGCGAGTACAGAGCAGGATCAGCCGATGCCAGTTCCAGCGCCTGGCGGTAGAGTTCTAGTGCGCCTTCCAGATTGCCTTTATCTTCCATGCGCTGCGCCGCCTGCATAAAGGCACGGATTTCAGCAGTAGTTTCAGGAGCGGTAGCAGTCTTATCCTCCCGCTCGCCGCCGTCTAATAACTGTTCATTGGCTAGCGACAATTGAAAACCGCTCGCCGACTCCGCCAAAGCGACAAGCCACTCGCCAAAGGTGGGGCAGTCTAACAGGTTGTTGCTCCGCCAAGCGCGCTCAAAGAGAGAAGCTACATTGCTTCCCCAGCGGTGGTTCAGTACTTCCACCAGCGTACGGTAGCGGAACGTCTCCAGTTGCATTTCCGCCGGGTCAAAGTAACTCTCTCCCCATGCGGCCTGCACGACTCGGGGGTCGCACCAGCCGAGCATCTCCACCAAGAGCACCGCTCCAGCAAAGCGGTCAGCTTCCAGTCCCCACAGTCCATTAGTAGCCTGATGATGAGAATATCCTGCCGATCCGCTGGAGATGACCTGAGGCCGCACCATCCCTGGAGCGTAGAGACTCTCAAGGTCCACTAGTTCCACCCCAGTGCCTCCAGCCAAAAGCGGAAGCATCACGTTGGGGCCAGAAAGGTCGCAGTGGGCAATGCCTTGCTCTTCCATCTGCATCAGCGTCTGAGCTAGAGAGCGAGCCAGAGAGAGGGACGTCTCCGCGGATAATGACTTCCGATCCATTTGAAGGTCAAACCAGGTGGGGCCTTCAATCCACGGCATCAGGACGGCATAAGTCAGTTCGGGATGCTGGTGTAGAAGTTCTGGATAGCGGGAAGGGGTGAGCACAATGCGCTTGCAAGCGCGCAAGCCTGTTATAATGGCGTAGGGAGCAAGTTTATCTGCTTGGGACACCAGGAAGGGGAGACGGAAGCGCGGTTTGAAAACTTTGAGGGCCAGTTTCCCCTCATCCCCAACTCCTCTCCCAGGAGGAGAGGGGAGACCTTCACCCCCAACCCCTTTCTGTGGGGAAGATGGGAAGAGTTGATACACAACGCCGGCGCGGCCTTCCTGGCCGTAAGGAATGCCGGGCGCAGACGGATGCTCAGCGATACGGTAGGTGATGCTGTTGATGATGAGCTCGTCGTTTGGGTTAGGACGAAAGGACATGGGAGACATCGTTTGCTCATCCAAAAAGTTGAATAAAAGAGATCTGGATTACCGCACCCATCACGGTGTGGGGCTAGAGAAAGGCGTGGTCGAAGGAAAGGGCGATTCGATGATAGCCGGGTTCTGAGTATCTGAAGGCGCGCGCGTGAAGGTTGGGGTAAAAGTCACCACAGATGAAGCCATGGGGCTTGGAACAGGCGTAAGCGTTAGCTTAGGGAGAAGAGTTTGCCAAGGTAAATTCGTTGGTGTTGGGACGAGATAATCCGCCGCAACCCAACCACCGATCAATTCATGGTAGCCGTTTTGGGTCGCCAGCCGCAGCCAAAATGGATGCTGCGTGTCATTAGTCTGAACGTACATATCAAAGAGCAGACATTCATTTTGTCGTAAAACAGAATTTTCGGATTCTTTTTGTGGCGCAAAAACCTCCGGCGCCTGACGCACCTTGACTTCCGTCATCAGAGGGAGAACGCAAAACTTCACCAAAACCGGCGTGGGGGAGGGCATCTGAGTTGGGGTTGGGGTCTCTGTCGGGGCAAGTATAGCACTGGGCGTGGGGTAGGGAGTATAGGTCGGATACGGTGTGTAGGTAGGATAGGGCGTCAGACTAGAGGTTGGCGAAAGGGAAAAGATGGTGGGAAGCGGAGAGCCGCGCATTACCCAGAACAAACCTACAGACATTGCTAAGAAGGTCAGGACGATGGTGCCGCCGAGCAGAAAATTCAACCAGGGGAAAGAAGGCGCAGGTGGGGAGACAGGCAATGCCTCCCTAGCTGCGAGGTCAGCTAAAGCTGGAGACAGGCGCAGATTACTCTGGGTCTGGGACAGAGCAGCATAGGAGATCGGTGGCGGAGCGTTTGCCTCAACTGGCGTGACGGGTGGTAGTGCTTCGGGTGGCAGATTTACATAGTCACTCCAAGCTCCCGCCTCCTCGGACCAGGCACGCAGACGCAGGCGACAGGTGTTAGGATGCAACGAGGTTTTTGGAAGCGTAAAACTCGTCTGGACAGAAGATACATAGAATGCTTCGCCATTCTCCAGTTCTACTTCATACCAGCGCGCCCCTTCCACAGCCTGCCATGTCAGGCGCAGACCCTCCGCTGCTTGCTCTAGGCGGAGACCGTGCGGTGCAGATAGAGGATAGCCTTCGGGCGGACGGCGACCTCCCAACCAGAACTCAAAAAAGGAAACGTCGTCGCTTTCTGGACGATGACTGCTGAATTCGATGACAGCTTGGATAGATTCATCGCGCAGGTGACGAGTCATGAGTTGGTCAAGACGGGCTAACCCATCAGAGTAGGCTATCAGATAACTCACTGCGGATATCGGCAGAATGGAGACATGCAGTTCACCGATGCACCCGCGACGGGTAGACCAGCGTTCCTCACTGCGAAACGTCTTCCCTAAGCGGGATGTGATTTCACCTTTTTCACTCCACAAACGCAAGCGCGAGTCCCCCATCCAAGCTAAATACAAGCGCCTGGTGCGCTGGTCAAGCCGACCGGCAACAAAAGTGCTTTCGCTGCCCAAACGGCGTTTCTCTTCTAGCACCTGTTGTACCATGGGTGGTAGATCTGACGAAATAGGATAACGCGCCACCTGCTCTGAAGCTGGTTTCACCAAAGAATCAAGAAATTCTGCTAAAACCTTGCGCAGAGTACCGTCAGAGGATTTGAGCAGGGTACCAATGCGCTCCCAGAACCAATAAACCAGCGCTTCACCCAACAGACGGGCGGCTAGGTCACCGAAGAAGGACTGGCTTACACCATCGCAAAGGGCAAAGACAAGCTTGTCATCGTCTTCACGCACCATGAGGAAGTCTTGGCCGATCTCATCACCACTGCGGCTATCGGCTGAGCGAGCATAGGCGAAACGGTAGCCAAAGTTATGTCGCTGCCGAGAAGTAATTGGCGTCTCACGATCTTGGGGTAATTTGATTTCAATCGTCATAAGCGCCGCCTCCTAAGGTCTTTCAGCGCCGATCGGGGTTGCCATTGACATTACGAACCCCATTTCCACCAAAGCTGGCGTCATCCCAGGAATCATCATTACCGCATCATCAGCCATGCTGTAACCGCTTTCCAGCATCATTGCGCGGTAACTTTGCGGAAGGCGAGAGGAGATACTGCGCAGTTTTTTTGCGTAGTTATTAGAAAGTTTGGTCTTGGGCGTGACACCACTCCATTTGTATACATCAGAGATGCGTTCTGCAAGGAGATTGTCAGAGATAAAAATATTTTCAACCAGGACATGGCCATCGGGAACTTGCATAGCCATGATGCGGCGAACAACGGGTTCGGGGTCGTTACCGGTATATTCACCATCAGTCATGTGGCAGACTAGCGGAGCTGGGCAATGTCCAAGCGCAGGCAATTCTTGCTGAAGAAGCTTTTCTACTTGAGCGAAGGCACGTGCGGTATCCGTGCTGCGCATGGGCTTCAGCTCTGGTACGCCTAACTGAGCGACCTGATCCACTGTGCGAATGCCGTTTAACAAATCGTAAACGTGATCGCTATATGCATACATGGCTATTCGATAGCGCGGCGCTACCCGACCTCCTTTAGTGGAGCGAAAGACCATCTGGCGTAGCATAGCCCCTAGAGCATCCATGACAACGTCGATACGGCGCTTGTTGCCCATTGGTTCACTCATCGATCCACTTACATCGAGTAGGTAAATAATTAAGGCAGGAGATCTACTAGTAGCCAAAACCTCATAGGGCATAGGGAAACTCCAATTTAGTAAAGTATCTTAGAAAGCGAGACCCTAAAATTGACCACAGATTAACCATGGGAAGCCCAACTTAAGCGACTTGTGCCGAGACTTTTTCAGAGACATTTTGTGACCAGCTATTCTTCTATACCTGTAAGTTCTTTTTTCAGATGAATCAGGTCTTGAAATTTCTAAGGTTGACTTAAGAACCGGTTAGTCAGCGTATAATGAACGTAATTTTGTAGTAAGCTGTTAACCATGTCGCGGCGGTAATTATGAGAAGAAAATGTCTGGATAATCATCCGCCCACCCAGGCAACTAGCGATCACCCCGTGATCAAATTTGGAGGTCGGTATCGTTCCCGCAATTAGCTGAGCGTCTCCGCTTCGAGTGATCCTTAACAAATCTCCTTGATCAGGATCTGCCCAGAAAACAGAGAAATTGCGGAGAGACACACCTTTATTCGGTGTACTCCAGATAGGATGATCAGGGATTAGCGGATAAACCGAGAGGTCTGCAAAGTTCCATTCCTGGAAGTACCAGTCGCGATGCAATCCCACGCCGCATTTGGATAAAATTGGCGCTACTTTGCCTTGCGATAGATCATCTAAAGCCCAATGTTCGATGATTACAGCAGCGCCGCGGTCGATATGATCCATCAAATAGACAAAAAACTCACCCTGGATTTGGGTGCGTATTTCAGAGGCAGCGATAATTAAGTCCCATTCCGTTGAGCTAAGCAAATCATCCTTAAACCACCCTTGTGCACTCCCATCATCCTTGAAAGTATAACCCGCTCTTTCCAGAGCTTCTTGGTAATATTCCACTTCTCCGGTTCCAGACATATCTTCAAATAAGAGGATTTTGGCGTTTTTAATTTTATTTTCGATATCTATCGATGATGTAGGGGAAGAAACGGCTTCAGTAGCAGATGGTATAAGATTATTCGATTGGGTTTGCCCAGCTTGTTGAGTGAGCTGGACAATTTGTTCCGCGAGCACGGACGCCTGCATTTCTTGAGCTATGCGTGTTTGCTCGATAGTCCTGGCTTGCAAAGTAGCCTGGGCTCGTGCTATCGAGGTAGCCTGCCCTTCGATAGTCGCCATAGCTTGTTGCTGCCAGGCACTTGCGGTAGCATTTGCCCGAGCAACCTGCTGCTGTTGAAAATTTAAGCCAAACAAGATAATGACGGCCAGGATAAAAACTATCAAGCCTAATAGCATTCCCCAGATCGGTATCCATTTCCAACGATGCCTGGGTTGAGTTTCTCTCTCAAGTGGGGCAACTGTTTGTCCTTCCGTGGGCAATTGCCCTGTTGTATCAGACCGGCCTCGCTCGTAGACTTGTTGATAGGGTAGCTGCACTGCTTGAACCTGTTTTTGCACCTCCTGAATTGTCAGTTCAATCTCCAGAGCCATCGAGCGCAAGGAGGAGTCGGCTCTTGCCAGTTCCTGCGCCTGGCGATAGAGTTCAAGGGCACCCTTTAGATTACCCTTCTCGACCATCTGTTGAGCTACCTGAATAAAGGCTCGAATCTCGGCAGCAGGTTCAACATGAGAGATGGTCGTGCCTTCTGAAGTTACTTGTTCTTGCTTTGCTGTTGCTTGTTGTGGGATAGCCAATGACTGATTACTAACAAGCGAATCGGGCAGGGCTACGAGCCACTCGCCAAAGGTAGGGCAGTCGGCTAAGGTCTCACTCCTCCAAGCGCGCTCAAACAGGTTGGCAACAGGCTGACCGTATTGGCGTGCCAAGGCGAGATGTAGGATGGAGTAGCGGTCAGTTTGTCCACCAACCTCACCTCCCATAGGGAAAGGAGAGCTAAGGGTTGGCATTTCGGCAGGATCAAAATAGGTCTCCCCATAGCAAGCCTTGCGCACTGTCTCATCTCCCCAGCCCAACATCTCCGCCAGTAATACTGCCCCAGCAAAGCGATCGGCGGTCGATCCCCATAACCCCTCATGCGCCGTGCGATGCGCATAACCCGACGAACCACTAGCCACGCTTTCTGGGCGCAGCAAGCTAGGTGCATAGAGCCCCTCGATGTCAACCAGTTCCACTGCAGACATTGGACGGGGATCGCTCTGTGCTTCTAAGCCAGGCAGAAGAACATTTGGTCCAGAAAGATCGCAATGTGCCAACCCTTGCTCTTCCATGCGCACCATGATCTGCACAAATTCACGAGCTAGCTCAAGCGCCTGCTGGGGGGTCAGAGGGCGCTTCTCCAAGAGCACTTCCTGCCACGTCGGACCTTCAACCCACGGCATCAACGCCGCATAGGTCAGGTCAGGTTCGCGACGCAGCAGATCGGCATGACGATTAGGGGTAAGCACAATCCGTTTGCAGACGGTGAGACCCGGTAAACTGGCAAAGTCAGCCAGTTTCTCAGCCTGCGAGACCAATGCTGGCGTGCGAAAGCGCGGCTTAAAGACTTTGAGGGCCATTTTCCCCTCACCAACACCCCCTCTCCCATAGGAAGAGGGGAGCCCCCCAGCCGAGGGAACAGGGAGGAGTTGGTAGACGATGCCGGCGCGACCTTCTTGACCGTAGGGAATGCCAGGCGCAGCCGGGTGTTCGGCAATACGATAGGTGATGCCGTTAATAGTTAATTCATCGTTGACGTTGGGACGGAAAGGCATTGCTAACCTCCTAAATCTACTCGGTACAGACTTTCCTGCCAATCTAGATCAATTCAAGCATCCTAAGCTTACCACATCAAACATCGCAAATTATCTTTGAACTGCGTTCCCTCGCCGAAAAAGACGCTCTGTTGAGCACGAGAACCGAAGGCTTCTTGCTAGGGAGTTAAGTTTGCCGGGGAAGGAGCCCAAACTATAGTAATTGTACCTCTAGGTAAGCTAGTCTTGCAAGAAGTCGCGAAATCGTGTTCCAGCAAATAAAATCTCGCCGAGGGAACGATAGCAGAAGCACTGAAACAGGATCATTCGGCCAGACCGTAGACGAATGTCGCTAATAGTTGGATAAAGTACCCATCCGCTGCTGCACAGCGCAGACTATACAGAAGCACTACTTTTACTTTACCCAAAAACAACAACGGCTTCGTGGACGAGAACAATTTCCTGCTCATCCGCGTCGCTGTGGCAAGCAACCATCACAACATTGGGCAAGACAAGATGCCCGCTTGGGCTGCTTTTCCCCCTCATGCAAGCGCACGATGCGCTCGTGGTCTGACACTATAAGCTGGAAACTGAGCGCACCGACAATTTCGACAGCGGCAAGGACAACAATCAACCTGTCCAATCCAAATTCCCAGACCGGAAAATTATTCTGCTTCAAACCCATGACTCTTGAACTTCAAGGATTTACAATTTTCCGTGATGGTCTCCACCTTGTCTTTTGGGATTCCGCCGGGTACTTCGACCTCGATTTCAAGGACGATTTTTGCTT
>Ga0197142_1001900_pt1 | contig 18850 bp, 19 predicted proteins | sample GBS60_MetaG_FD_148614 | JGI IMG/M metagenome (GOLD analysis project Ga0197142, IMG submission 148614) | Sediment microbial communities from Great Boiling Springs, Gerlach, Nevada, United States - GBS 60_MetaG | ecosystem: Environmental > Aquatic > Thermal springs > Hot (42-90C) > Sediment...
CCGGCGAACCCCTCCTCGGCGGGCTGGAAAATCAGGTACACCGTCCCGGCGAAAGCCCTGGTCTCGGCCAAGTACCGTGCCGCTCCGAGGAGCATGACGGTGTGGCCGTCGTGGCCGCAGGCGTGCATCTTGCCGGGGGCCTTCGACGCCCAAGGCTTGCCCGTCCGCTCCTGGATCGGGAGCGCATCCATGTCGGCCCGCAGTCCGATCGACGGACCCGGCCCCTGCCCCCGGATGACGCCCACGACCCCGGTCTTGGCGATCCCTTCGTGAACCTCGTCGACCCCGAACTCGCGCAGCTTCCGGGCGACGAAACGAGCCGTTTCGACTTCCTCGAAGGCGAGCTCGGGGTACTCGTGGAGGTGGTGCCGCCACGCGATCATGTCGGCGTGGAATTCGGCGATCCGGTTGACGATCGGCAAGGAAACACTCCACGTTCGCGGGCCCCGCTGCCTCGACTTCCTCTGGGCGGCCGGGGCTACCGTGCTCGCCCGAAGCTGCCGGGAAAGTCCGGCCGGCGCGTCGAACGCACCGGCCGGCCCTTCGCTCTCAGCCCTTGACCTCGGCGTACTGCCCGTTGCTCCAGCGGTACATGACGTACTCGGGGTTCTTGATGTCGCCCTTCTCGTCGAAGGCGAGCGGGCCGATCACCGTGTTGTAAGTTCCCTCGCGCAAGACCTTGATCAGTTTGTCCAGATCGAGCGACTTCGCGCGTTCGGCGGCCTCGGCGAAAACCTGGAAAGCGGCGTAGGTGTAGAGCGTGTAGCCTTCCGGATCGTAGCCCTGGGCCTTGAACTTGGCGACCACCTCCTGGGCGGCCGGCGATTTGCGTGGGTCGGGGGCGAAGGTCATGAGCGTGCCTTCACCGGTGGGCCCGGTGATCTGCCAATATTGCTGATCGACGAGCGCGTCACCCGACATGATCTGCGCGTTGAAGCCCTGCTCGCGCGACTGGCGAGTGATCAGACCGGCCTCGGTGTGGTAACCACCGATGTAGACGAGGTCGACGCCGGCTCCCTTCATCTTGGTGATCAGCGCCGAGAAGTCTTTGTCGCCCTGGTTGTAGGCCTCGTACATGACCTCGGTGACGCCGCGCTTGTTCAGCTGCTTCTTGAACTCGTCGGCGAGGCCCTTGCCGTAAGCGGACTTGTCGTGGAGGATCGCGATCTTCGATCCGATCTTCTTGTCGACGACGTAATTCGCAGCGTAGATCCCTTGGACGTCGTCACGCCCGCAGGTGCGGAAGACGTTCTTGTATCCCTGCTCCGTGAGCTTGGGATTGGTCGAGGCCGGAGTGATCTGTAGGATCCCCTCCTCGTGGTAGACCTTCGAGGCGGGAATCGAGCTGCCCGAGCAGAAATGCCCGGCCATGAACTTGATCTTCTTCTGCGCCATCTGGTTGGCAACGGCGACCGCCTGCCTCGGGTCGCAGGCGTCGTCGCCGATCTCGAGGACGAGCTTTTGACCGAGGACGCCGCCCTTGGCGTTGATGTCGGCGACTGCCATTTCGGCGCCACGCTTCATCTGCTCGCCGAAGCTCGCGTACTGGCCGGTGATCGGGCCCGCGGTGGCGACCAGGATGTCGGCCCGGGCGGCACCGCCGAGCGCGACGAGCGCCACGGTACCGAGCAGGATCGAGGTCAGACGGGTCATGAGGCTCTCCCGATGGTCGTGTGCAACCCCGAAGACGATCCCGCCGATGCACGGCAGGCCTGTGCTAAGCCTAGTGGCCGCCGAAACCTTGGCAAGTCCGACGCCTCAACGATCGCGCCCCGTCTCGCCCTCGATCTCGGTGTAGGCGAAGGGCGAGACGCGGCGGTAGCGCCACGGATATTGGCGGACCATCCGGGCGACCAGCGTCACCCGATAGGCGACGAGGCCGATGGCGGTGAGCACGAGATAGGCCGTGAGGAAGCCCGAGACCGACAAGAGCGGCCCACCGAACAGGGCGAAGGTCAAGAAGCGGGCGGCGAGCGCCAGACCGAGGCAGGCCAACAAAACCTGGCCGATCGGGCGCCAGCCGAGCGCGATCGCTCGGCCGGTGAGCCATGCCGCGCCGCCGACGAGGATCACGGTCAGTCCGACGAACACGGGGATCGGGCCGCCGAGGAGGCTCTCGAGATCCATGGCCCCTCTCAATGGCCGCCTTCGAGATAAGCGGCGCGGATCTCCGGGTCGGCCAGGAGCTCCCGGCCGGTCCCCTGCATGACGACCCGCCCGCTCGCGAGCACGTAGCCGCGATGGGCGATCTTGAGGGCTTGGTAGGCGTTCTGCTCGACGAGCAGGATCGGCAGGCCGCGCTCGCGGTTGAGGGCCACGATCGCCTCGAAAATCTGCCGCACCAGGATCGGAGCGATGCCGAGCGAAGGCTCGTCCAGGAGAAGGAGGCGCGGGCGGGCCATGAGTGCCCGACCGATGCACAACATCTGCTGCTCGCCGCCGGAGAGGGTCCCGCCCCGCTGGTTCCGGCGCTCCCGCAGGCGGGGGAAGAGGGCGAAGACCTTCTCGACATCCTCCTCGAAATACGCCCCGCCCGTCGGTACCGCCCCCATCATGAGGTTCTCGAGGACGGTCATGCGCGGGAAGATGCGCCGTCCCTCGGGCGCCTGGGCGATCCCGAGGCGGACGATGTCGTAGGTCGCCATCCGGGTGATGTCGCGGCCGTCGAAGCGGATCCGTCCACTCGCGGCACGCGGATCACCGCAGATCGTCATGAGGAGCGTCGATTTCCCGGCACCGTTGGCGCCGATGATCGTGACGATCTCGCCGGCGCCCACCCGGATCGACACCCCCTTCAAGGCCTCGATGGCCCCGTACCGGGCGACGACGTCTTCGACCTCGAGCATCAGCCACCCCCGGAGGCGGCGAGGTCCGCTGCGACTTCGGGCGGCAGTTCCTCCTCCTCGGTCTCGCCGAGATAGGCCTTGATCACGGCCGGATCGCGCTTGATGCGCTCGGGCGGCCCGTCGGCGATCTTGCGCCCGTAATCCAGCACGACGATGTGGTCGGCGATCCGCATGACGAGACTCATGTCGTGCTCGATCAAAAGGACCGCCACGCCGTGGCGATCGCGCAGCTCCAACAAGAGCTCGCCGAGCTCGGCGGTTTCCCGCGGATTGAGGCCGGCCGCCGGCTCGTCGAGGCAGAGGAGTTTCGGGCCGGTACAAAGCGCCCGGGCGATCTCGAGCTTGCGCTGCTCGCCGTAGGGGAGAGAGCCCGCCGGCTGATCCGCCCGATCGATCAGACCGGTCCGCTCGAGCCAGAAACGGGCGCGTTCGATCGCCTCGGCCTCGGCTCGACGGTAAGAGGCGGCACCCACGAGCCCGAGCAGTGTGTAACCCGAGGCGCGCATGAGCTGGTTGTGCTGCGCCACGACGAGGTTCTCGAGCACGCTCATGCCGCCGAACAGGCGGATGTTCTGGAAGGTTCGGGCGAGCCCGTGGCGTGCCACGCGATAGCCTTCGAGCCGCTCCAGCAGCACGGCCCCGTGATGGCCGTGGAAAGTGAGCTGGCCGGTGGTCGGCCGATAGAAGCCCGTGAGGCAGTTGAAAACCGTGGTCTTGCCCGCACCGTTCGGGCCGATGATCGCGGTGACGTCCTCCGCGTAAGCCGTGAAAGTGAGGTCGTCGACCGCAACGAGCCCGCCGAACCGCATCGTGAGGTGCAAAACCTCGAGGATCGGCCGCCTCATCGCCCGCTCCCGCGCACCGCAGCGAGCGTCACCGTGGGCTCGCGATGGGCCAACAGCCCACGCGGCCGCCAGATCATGATGAGGACCATGGCGGCACCGAACAGCAGCATCCGGTAGGTCTCGAACTCGCGGCCGATCTCGGGCAAGAGAACGATCACCGCGGCGGCGAGCACCACACCGATCTGGCTACCCATGCCGCCCAGGACGACGATCGCGAGAATGATGGCGCTTTCGATGAAGGTGAAGCTCTCGGGGCTGATGAAACCTTGCCGGGTGGCGAAGAAGGAGCCGGCGAAACCACCGAACATCGCACCCAGTGCGAAGGCGGTGAGCTTCGTGTTGGTCGGGTTGATGCCGAGCGCTTTGCAGGCGATCTCGTCTTCCCGGAGGGCCTCCCAGGCGCGTCCGATCGGCAGCTTACGGATCCTGAGCACGAACAGGTTGGTGATCAGTGCAAGGGCCAGGGCCAAATAATAAAGAAAGATCACCCGGTGAAGGGGCGAGAACTCGATGCCGAAGAGCTCGTGGAACGCGGTCTCGCCCTCGGCCGGGTTGCGGGTGAAAGGAAAGCCGAAAAAGGTGGGGCGCGGGATGTCGGCGATGCCGTTCGGGCCCCCCGTCACTTCGTGCCAGTTGATGAGGACGAGCCGGATGATCTCGCCGAAGCCGAGAGTGACGATCGCCAAGTAATCGCCGCGCAGCCGCAGCACCGGGAAGCCGAGGAGGACACCCGCGACCGCGGCCAAGAGTCCGGCGATCGGCAAGCAGATCCAGAAGCCCAAGCCGAACCAGTGGGCGAACAGGGCATAGGAATATGCACCGACAGCGTAGAAGGCGACGTAGCCGAGGTCGAGCAAGCCGGCGAGGCCGACCACGATGTTGAGGCCCCAGCCGAGCATCACGTAGATCACGATCGTCGTGGCGACGTCGATCGTGTATCGGCTGGCGAAGGGTAAGAACGGGAGTGCCAGGGCGAAGGCGATCCCCGCCAGACCGAACCAGGTACCGTGCCGACTCACGAACTCGGCGACCGCGCCGCTCCGCCCGCTCGACCGCAGCTGGCGTCCGCCCAGAAGGAAGACGAGCGCGAGCCGGCCCACGAACACCACGACCGCGGCGATCGCGACGAGGTGGAAGTGGAAGTCGAGGGTGAGCCGGCCGTCGGGCCCCGGCACCGTCTCCATGCCGAGGATCGGCAGGGTGAGGGCAAGGGCGACCGAGGCCGCGAGTGCCGCGTCTTTGAATTTCGCCCCGAGCCCGCCCGTCGCCGGCGTCACCACGGCTCAAACCTTCTCGATCTCGGGCCGACCGAGAATCCCGGTCGGCAGGAAGACGAGCACGAGCACGAGGATGGTGAAGGCGGCGACATCCTTGTATTCGATCGAGAAGTAGCCCGACCAGAAGGCCTCCGCGAGGCCGAGCACGAGCCCACCCAACATCGCCCCGGGGATCGAGCCGATCCCGCCGAGCACCGCGGCGGTGAAGGCCTTCACACCCGCGAGGAAGCCGATGAAGAAGTCGATCACCCCGTAATAGAGGGTCGCCATGAGGCCGGCGACGGCGGCCAGGGCCGCGCCGATCACGAAGGTCGTCGAGATGGTTCGGTCGACGTCGACGCCGCAAAGGGCCGCCATCTTGAGGTCTTGTTGGCAGGCGCGCTGCGCCCGACCGAGCGGGGTTCGGGTGATGACCCAGGTGAAGCCGGCCATCAAGACGAGCGTGAGGACGATGATGAGGATCTGGATCCAGGAGATCGTCACGGTGAAGCCGGTCGGGTCGGTGAAGACGAAGCCACCCGTGACCACCGGCTGCAACGGCTTGATTTTCGCACCCTGGGCGATCTGGACGTAGGTCTGGAGGAAGATCGACATGCCGATCGCCGAGATGAGCGGCGCCAGGCGGAACGAGCCGCGCAGCGGCCGGTAGGCGATCCGTTCGACCGTCCAGCCGTAGAGCGAGGTGACGAGGATCGCCACGATCAGCACCAAGACGAGGGCGAGCGGTGCCCAAGAGATCCCGAGCATGCCCAACAGCGTGAAGGCGATGATCGAGACGAACGCGCCGATCATGTAAATTTCGCCGTGGGCGAAATTGATCATCCCGATGATCCCGTAGACCATCGAGTAGCCGATCGCGATCAGCCCGTAGACCATGCCGAGCGCGACGCCGTTGATCAGCTGCTGGAGGAAGTAGGCCATCGCCCCCTGCGCATGCAAGAACCGGGCCAGCCGCGAGACCCCACCCCGTTCGAGACTTTCGACGCCTCCCCGACGGTCGGACGGGCTTTAGGGCAGACCGGTACGGCGCGCAACCGAGGTCTCACGAGATCGCATGGCTCGCCGGCGGCGGTCCTCAAAGGCCGGCGAGCGCGCGGGCCTGTTTGAAGTCCCAGCGATTGGCGAGCTCCACCAAGGCCTCCGGCCCCGACAGACTTGAGCCTCGCAGCATGATCGTGGCCTTGCCGCCGAGATCGAGGACGAGTTGCGCCTCTTTGGTCTTCGGATCGAAGGTCGTGGTCGCGGTCTCGCGCTGGATGCGTACCCGCTTGGCATCCGGCTGCACCGCCGACATCTGCGGGTTGGCGAACATCTGGGCGAGGCCTTGGAGCATCCCGCCGCCGGTCGAGAGCTGCGCCTCGATCTTCCCCGGTCCGTTCACCTGTCGGTAGGTTCGGGAAACGGTGGTCCCGCCCAGGAACGGGATCGCACCTCCTTTTTCTCCCTCCTCGACCGTCCAACCCTCGGCCGGCGCCGGGAAGGTCGCGCGGAACGCCTCGCCGACGCGGCCGCGCAGCGCCTGCAGGACGAACTCGAGCTCGCCCACCGCCCCGGCCAGATCGCCCTCCTCGTAGAGCTTCTTGGCGCTCTCGAGCTGATCGGTGATCTCGTCGGCGCGGGGTGCCGCGGGCACGGCCAGGAGAAGGACGAGCACGGCGACGGCCGGGACGATCGGGCGCATGCGGGTCTCCCGTGCGGGCGGCTCCGACAACGGATCCGACTGTCCGGCTGGTCGGCCCACTGTCAAGCCGGGTCGCCGGGCCCGAGCGGAAGCGCGGGCGAGCCGGCGGCCGTCGGCTCAGTGGCCGCCCGTGGCCCGGACGCGCAAGCGGGGGTCGACCGCGAAATAGAGCAGATCGACCACGAGATTGATGGTGACGAAGAAGAACGCGACCATCACGAGATAAGCCGCCATGATCGGGATGTCGGCGAACTGCACCGCCTGGATGAACAACGCGCCCATCCCCGGCCACTGGAACACCGTTTCGGTGACGATCGAAAACGCGATCAGCGAGCCGATCTGTAATCCTGTGATGGTGATCACGGGGACGAGCGTGTTCTTCAAAGCGTGGCCGAAATAGATCGTGCGATCGGACAGGCCGCGGGCACGGGCGAACTTGATGTAGTCGGTCCTGAGCACCTCGAGCATCTCGGCCCGCACGAGACGCATGACCAGGGCCAACTGGTAGAGAGCCAAAGTCACCGAGGGGAGGACGATCGCCTTCAACCCCGAGACCGTGAGCAGGCCGGTGCTCCAGAAGCCGAGCTTCACGACTTCACCGCGACCGAAGGAGGGGAGCCAGCCGAGCGCCACGGCGAAGAGGTAGATGAGGCCGATGCCGATCACGAAGGTCGGCAAGGAGACGCCCAAAAGCGAGACGATCATGAACAGTCGGGCGAGCCACCCGTCGCGATGGATCCCGGTGTAGACCCCGAGCGGGATACCGACCGCGAGGGCCAGGAGCGCCGAGACGAACACGAGCTCGAGCGTGGCCGGCAACCGCTCGGCCAGGAGTTGCGCCACCGGCCGCTGCAGGCGGTAGGAGATGCCGAACTCGCCGCGCACGGCGTTGCCCACGAAGCGGGCGAACTGGACCACGACCGGGTCCTCGAGGCCGAGCCGCTCGCGCAGCGCCTGGCGATCGGCCTGGCTCGCCTCTTGGCCGACCATGTTGTTGACCGGGTCGCCGACGAAGTTGAACAGGAGGAAGCTCACGAAGGCCACGGCGAGCATCACCGCCACCGCTTGCCCGAGCCGCTGCAGGACGTAGGCGAGCATCGGCGCTCAGCGGTCCGAGGCCGGGGAAATTCGAACACCGCGATCGGCCCGGTGCGGAGGGCGGGGCGTGCCCTCGAGGCGCCCGTCGAGCACGCGGATCGTCTTCACGGTGCGGAAGTCGTGGAGGCGGCAGGCGCCGGCCATCGCGACGAGCCGGCCCTCGACATGTTGCCAACGCTCTCGGCGCGTCTCGGCCCGGGCGAGGAATTCTTCGACGGGCGCAGGACGGCCGTCACGGCGCTCGCTTCGGCCATGGCCTTCCTTCCTTGTTCCACGTCCAGCCCGAGCGGTCGCGAGGGGCCGACCGACAGCGAGGAGGGCGTCAGTGGAGCGCGAAGACGTGATGCTGGATGCGGTTGCGTGTGATGAAATCCCAGTCGTAGACGACCCCGAGCCCGGGCCCCTCGGGGACCGGCACGCAGCCGTCCGGCGGAAGATCCTCGGGCTGGTCGCTGTAGCCGCAGGCGTAGACCGGCGGCACGGCGTTGCGCATCCCGGGGCCGATCAGGGCCATCTCGTAGAGGTGGGTGTTCCGCGTCGCCGCCATGACGTGGCGGTGTGCCGGCCCGCACGCATGATATTGAACGTCGAGACCGAACGCTTCGCAGAGATGGGCGAGCCGCATCGCGCCCGTGATCCCCATGTCGTATTCGGGATCGGCGTGGATCATGTCGCAGCCGCCGCCCACGATGAAGGCCGCCTTGGCCTCGATCCCGCGCACGTGCTCGGAGACCAAGAGCGGGGTGGCGAGCCGCTCGCGCAGCCGCTTGTGCGCCTCGACCGAGACGGCGCAGTCCCGCAGCGGATCCTCGTACCAGAAGCAGCCGACCTCGTCGCACACCCGCCCGAGGGCGAGCGCGTCCATCCAGGTGCGGATCTCGCAGGCCGGGTCGAGCATGAGACGGAAATCGTCGCCGACCGCCCGGCGCACGGCTCGCAGGTTGGCGATCTCCCGGGCGACGTCGCCGTCGTGCCAGCCGTGGATCTTGAAGCCCCGGAAGCCCCGTTCCTTGCAGGCGCGGGCGTAGTCCGCGAAGGCCTCGGGGCTGTCGAGCCCGCCGCCCGATTCCTGGCCGTGATAGGTGCTGGCATAAACGGGGAGCCGTTCGCGGAACCCGCCCAAGAGGCGCGAGACGGAGCAGCCGAGCCGCTTGCCCGCGAGGTCCCAAAGCGCGATGTCGAGCGGCCCGTGGCCCATGTGGTCGTAGGCGCGGAGTTCGCGCTTGAGATCGTCGAAGATCTGCTCGCGCCGGTCCGGATCGCGGCCGAGCAGGTGCGGGGCGAGCATGAGCGCCTGGCCGAGGGCGGCGGGCGTGCCGACCCAGTGGGTGACGTATTCGCCGCGCGCGCCGTCGGCGGTGTCGATCGTCACCGCCCAGCGGGTGAGCGCGAGCTTGCCGCCCTTGCGGTACTCGATGTTGCCGACCCCCGGCGCACCGTGTTCGGGCAGGCCGAGATCCTCGACCTCGAAGCGGAAAACGTGCAGTTCGACCCGCTCGATCCGTGTCCGCCCGGTCATTCCCACCCCCCTTATCGTTGCCGGTCGCCCCCGCCCGGTCTATGGAGGCGGCGGCGAGGCGGGGCAAGAACGTCCACGGCATCGGCGCCCGCCGCCCGTGGGTGGGGAGGAACCGAAGGTGGAGGCAGGGATGGATCGTCGCTTTTGGATGGCGGGCCTCGTAGCAGCCGCTCTCGGACTCGCCGCGGCCACGGCGGCCGCGCAGCAGCCGACGTTCTTCCGGATCGGCACCGGCGGCGCGGGCGGCACCTATTATCCGATCGGCGGGATCATCGCGACCGCGATCTCCAACCCGCCGGGCTCGCGGCCCTGTGAAAAGGGTGGGTCGTGTGGCGTACCCGGGCTCGTCGCCACGGCCATTTCGTCCGACGGGTCGGTCGCGAACGTCAACGGAATCGTTTCGGGTCAACTCGAGGCCGGGATCGCTCAATCCGACGTCGCCCACTGGGCCTACACCGGCACCGGTCTGTTCGAAGGCAAGCCCAAGCTCGAGAAGCTGCGGGTGATCGCCAACCTGTTTCCGGAGCACGTCCACGTCTACACCCGCGCCGACTCGAAAATCGTCCGGATCGAGGACCTCAAGGGAAAGAAGGTCAATTTCGGTCCGCCGGCTTCCGGCACCTTGATCGGTGCGCGGCTGTTCTTCGAGACCTACGGCCTGCGGGAGAAGGTCGACATCACCCCCGAATTCCTCCAGCCCGGGCCGGCCGCCGATCGGGTACGCGATGGCCAGCTCGACGCCGCTTTCATCATCGTCGGCTATCCGGCAGCGGCGATCACCGAACTCGCCGCCACGGCCGGCGTGCGGATCCTGCCGGTCGAGCCCGCGATGCAGGATAAAATCGTGCAAAAAGTCCCGTTCTGGGCCAAGGCCACGATCCCGGCCGGGACCTACAAGGGCCAGGACGAGGACGTGCCCACCGTGGCGGTGGGTGCCCAGCTCCTGACTTCGGCCGACCAGCCGGAGAAGCTGATCTACGAGGTCACCAAAGCCCTTTGGAACGACAACACCCGCGCGCTGCTCGATGCCGGCCACGCCAAGGGCAAGGCGATCCAGAAGGCTACCGCGCTCGCCGGGGTGAGCCTGCCGCTGCATCCGGGTGCGGAGCGTTACTATCGCGAGGTGGGCCTCCTGAAGTGAAACCGGGGCTCGGCCGGGTGCACCGCGTCCAACGGCCTCGCGCGGCGCGGTGGGGTCGGTGAGATCGGAGATCGCGTCGGGATCCCCGGACGGGTCGGTGCCGGATCCTGCCGGGGCTGCGGGATCGGGTCCGAGGGGCGCGCGAGTGGCACTCGCTGCGCTCGACCTCGAGCGGGCGCGGCGGCTCGAGGAGGAATACGACCCGGAGATGCGTTTCCGGCCGCTCGCCCGGCCGGCCAAGCTCCTGGTCTTCCTCCTGCTCGTGGCGATGGGCCTGTTCCACTGGTGGACGGCCGGCTTCGGCCAGCCGGCGACCCAGGTCATGTCGGCCACCCATCTGGCCTTCGTCTTGGCCATCGGCTTCCTGGTCTACGCTGCCGGGCGGGCGGCCCCGCCGACCGCCGCACCGGCCCGCTGGTGGCGCCCGGGCGGCGTGCCGCTCTGGGACTGGGGGCTCGCAGCCCTCGGTGCGGCAGCCGCCGCTTACTACCCCCTCACTTTCGCCGATCTCGCCTTCCGCATCGGCAACCCGACGGCGCTCGATCTCGTCATGGGCACGGCGACGATCGGCCTCGTCCTCGAGCTCACTCGGCGGGCGATGGGCTGGCCCTTGGCGCTGATCGTCGCCGGAGCCCTGCTCTACGCGCTCCAGGGCCATCGGCTTTCCGGGCTCTTCGCCCACGCGGGTTCGTCGTGGCCGGCGCTCGTGAGCCACCTTTACCTCACCCAGGAAGGCCTGTTCGGTCTGCCGATCGTCGTCGTGTCGACGATCGTGTTTCACTTCGTGCTGTTCGGCGTCGTCGCGACGCGGATGGGGTTGGGCCAGCTCTTCCTCGACCTCGCGACGGCGGCGGCCGGGCGGTACGCGGGCGGGCCGGCCAAGGTCTCGGTCCTGTCCTCGGCGATGTTCGGCTCGATCTCGGGCAGTTCGGTCGCCAACACGGTGACGACCGGCTCCCTGACCATCCCGGCCATGAAGCGGATCGGCTATCGCCCGGAGTTCGCCGGTGCGGTCGAAGCGGCCGCCTCGACCGGCGGGCAGATCATGCCGCCGATCATGGGGGCCGCCGCCTTCGTGATGGCCGAGTTCCTGGGCGTGCCTTACCTGCAGATCTGCATCGCCGCCGCGATCCCGGCCGCGCTCCACTTCCTCGCGGTCTTCACCATGGTCCATCTCGAGGCGCGCCGAACCGGGTTGCGCGGCCTGCCCGAAGCCGAAATCCCGCGGGTCGGCCGGGTGCTCGCCGAGGGCTGGCCGACGCTCGTGCCACTTTTCGTCCTCGTGATCGTGCTCTTCGAGGGCTACACGCCGACCAAGGCAGCGTTCTGGGGGACGACGAGTGCCTTGCTCGTGGGCCTTTTGAACCCGAGAAAGCGCCTGAGCCTCCCATCGGTCGTCGAGATCTTCGCGCTCGGCGCGCGCCACGCCATCGCGCTCGGCGCCGCCGCCGCGGCGGTCGGTTTGTTCGTGGGTGTGATCACACTTTCGGGCGTGGGCTTCAAGGTCTCCTTCGCGGTGACCCAACAGGCAGCGCAGCTCGCCGAGGACCTCGAACCCTTGATCGGAGCGCTCTCCTTAGGCGCCATCGAGGCGGCCGATCTCACCCGCTTCTTGACCCTTCTTTTCATTGCGCTCGCCTGCGTGATCATGGGCTGCGGCATCCCGACCACCGCGCTCTACATCGTGCTCGCCGCGGTCGCCGCCCCCGCCCTCGTGCTCCTGGGGATCCCGCCGCTCGCCGCCCACCTCTTCGTGCTCTATTACGGTGTGCTCGCCGATCTCACCCCGCCCGTCTGTGTCGCGGCTTATGCGGCCGCCGGGATCGCCGGCGCCGATGCCTTCAAGACAGGCCTCACCGCCTTCAGACTCGGCAACGCCAAGGCCCTCGTACCTTTCGTTTTCGTCTACGCGCCCTCGATGCTCCTCGTCCTGCCCGGTTTTTCGTGGGCCGAACTTTTCTTGACGCTCGGCACGGCGGTGGGCGGGATCGTCCTCCTGGCCGCAGCGCTCACCGGCTTCCTGTTCGCCCCCTTGGGCCCGCTCGCCCGGCTCGTTGCCGGTCTCGCCGCCTTCTTGATGATCTCGCCGAGCCCTGCCGCTTCGCTTTCCGGCCTGGCGCTCGGCCTACCCGTGGTCTTGATGAGCCGCGCGCGCCGGGCCGCAAGTGGCACAGGTCGGGTCGCGTAGTCAGGTGCGCGGGAGCGTAAAGGATCGACCTCCGGCCAGCTCCCGCGAGCTCTCTTCAAAGTCTGTGACGAAGCGAGGGTATGCGGGCGTTTTCAACAAGGAGGCGAGGCTCGCGTCCCGGCGACGCCGGAACCGTGCGTGCGGAGAAGAAGGCGATGCCCGTCCCTCGACCTCTCGAGGCTGGCGGCTCTTCTCGTCCTCCTGGTGGTGCTCGCCGGCCACTCGGCGCACGCAGGGGACGCGCGAGGCGGAGATCGCGCGGCGGCGCGTCGAGTACGCCGCCCTCGAAAAAACTGTCGCCCATTTGCGCGAGCTCGTGGCCGATCGCCGACGCGGGCGGCCCGAGGTCCGGATCGCAACGCGGGTCGGCACGGGCGGCTCGAGGCCACGTCCAGCTTCGTCCTGCGCACGCCCGAGGCCGCCGAGCCCGGCGACGAGCTCCGGTTGCGCGTGGTCCGACCCGGCTGCTGCGCGCCCTCGACGATGGTCTCGCGCTATCCGGGTCGAGCGTCGGTCACCGCCGTTCTCCGGCCCCGCCGCGGATCTCCTCCGGGGGTCCAGCCGAGGCGTTCGGTCCGCCGTCCAGCGGGACCTCGTGATAGTCGAGGGCCCATTCGCGCATGAAGCGGATGCGGGTCGGGCGGATCCGATAGACGATCAGCTCGGGATTGTCGGGCGTGCCGAGATAAGCCCGCAAAAGCGGGTTGGTGTGCCAGATCTCGTCGAGGACCGCGCGCTCGTGGACGACCTCGGCGATGCCGGTGATGCGCACCTGGTCGTGCTCGGGGGAGAGATAGACGAGCTCGCATTTCGGATTGGCGGCGAGCTCCTCGGTCTTGTGGTAGCGCCGCAGGTTCGCGACGTAGACCGTGAAGCCGTCGGTCTTGACCGGGCTCACCGGGCGCACCCGCGGCTGATCGCCGTCGACGGTCGCGAGCCGCGGGAAGCGGTCGGCCGCGATCACCGCGCGGGCGAGTTCGGGAAGCTTCGCCGGGTCGACCGGCTCGGGGCTCGGACGTTTGCTCATGGCCGGGGCTCGCACGGGTACGGACGGGCGTCGGGCGGCGACGCCCGCGGAGTGGGAACCGGGCCGGCGCGCGCGACGCGCAGCGCGAGCGGGCGCACCACGATCCAGATGAGCGGCGGCACGAGGGCGCTCGCGGCGAGCGCGAGGTCCGGCCGCTCGAGCCCGAAAGCGCCGAGCGCGGCGAAAGCGGTGGCCATCGGCCAAGAACCGGCGGCGAGCGCGAGGACGAACGTCGCGAACCGCATGCGCGCGAGGCCGGCCATGCAGGCGACCACCTCGGGAAAGACCGGCAGCCAACGCGACAAGAGGACGAGCCAGGCACCGACCCGGGCGAACAGCCGCTCGCCCTCGGCGAGCCCCTCGGCACCGAGGATCGCCCGGGCGGCGCGCGGCCCGGCGGCGCGGCAGAGACCGTAGCCGGTGAGGCCCGCGAGCATCGACCCCGCGGCCCCCAGAAGCCCGCCCAAAAGCGCGCCATGGACGAAGCCGAGCGCGCTCATGACGGCGGTCGCCGGGATCGGTAACAGGAGATCGGACCAGAGCAGGCCCACGGCGAGGAGGGTGGCCACCGGTCCCTGCGCCTGCAGCTGGCCGGCGAGCGCCCTCGGGTCGAGAGCGGCCTCGAGCGCCTCGCCCCAGATCAGGAAGGGCACGAGCACGAGCACGGCGAGCACGAGGAAAGCGAGCGCGACACGACGCATCGAGGCTCGAGAGCTCCTCGGACGTTCCGGCGCCACGGCCTCGGCACCATCGGAGGCAACGAGCGGGCGGCGCCGTCCCCTACGGCCGCCTCTTTTCTAGTGGACCCGGAAGAGGTCGCGCGGCAAGGGTCGAGCCGGGCTTGTAACCGACGCGTTCGGCGCTCACATTACCCGCGGTTTTCGGGACCCGCGGCGATCGGGACCTACGGCAGGTCGGTTGCGCGCGTCGAGGGACCGAACTGGTTCGGTCGGCCCACGGCAGGGAACGTCAGCCGCCCACGGACGGGGATCGCGAGCATGCAGTTGTTCAGCGGCGCGGCCGCCAAAGCGAAGGCCGCCAGCGACGCCGATCCGATCATCAAGGACGGCTCGCTCGAGACGTTCGCCAAAGACGTCATCCAAGCGTCCTTGACGACGCCGGTCCTCGTCGATTTCTGGGCGCCCTGGTGCGGTCCCTGCAAGCAGCTCGGCCCGGTCCTCGAAAAAGTGGTCAAAGCTGCGGGTGGCAAGATCAAGCTCGTCAAGATCAACATCGACGAGAACCCGGAGCTCGCTCAACAGTTGCGCGTCCAGTCCGTGCCGACGGTCTACGCCTTCATCGGTGGCCAGCCGGTCACGGGCTTCGTCGGGGTGCAGCCGGAAAGCCAGATCAAGGCGCTCGTCGAAAAGCTCGTGGGCGGGCCCTTGGGGGCCGATCCGACGGCCGACCTCGAGGCAGCGCGTGCCGCCCTCGCGCGCGGCGAGACCAAGACCGCTGCCGCGATCTACAACTCGATCCTGCGCGTCGATCCCGAGAACCCCGAGGCGATCGGTGGTCTCGCCCGTTGCCTGTTGGCCACCGGACAACGCGACGACGCGAAACGGCTGCTCGACAAAGCGCCCAAGGCGCTCTCCAGCCATCCGGCGATCAGCGGGGCGCGCGCTGCCCTCCAACTCGCCGAGGAGGCGGGCGAAATCGGCGATCCCGTGAGCCTCGAAGCCCGCCTCGCGGCCGACCCGGAAGATCACGAGGCTCGCTACCAACTCGCCACGGCCCTCTTCTTGCGCGGCAAGCTCGAGCCGGCGATGGAGCACCTTTGCCGGATCGTGAAGAAGGATCGGAATTGGAAAGACGACGCGGCGCGCAAGCAGCTCATCCGCTTCTTCGACGCACTCGGGCCTACGCACCCGGCTACGCTCAAGGGGCGGCGGATGCTGTCGAGCGTGTTGTTCTCCTGACCACGGCGATGCGGTCTGCCGCGCAGAGCGTCCCGACACGGTTTCCGATCTTCCCCCTCGAGGGGGTCCTCCTCCTGCCCGGCGGCAACCTGCCGCTCAACATCTTCGAGCCGCGTTATCTGGCGATGGTGCGCGACGCGATGCGGACGCACCGGGTCATCGGCATGATCCAGCCGACCGAGCCCGAGCGGCCCGGTCACCGGCGAGGCATCTACCGGACGGGCTGCCTCGGCGCTATCACGCGCTTCGCCGAGACCGAGGATGGCCGGTTCCTCATCACGCTCACCGGGCTCTGTCGGTTCACCGTGGTCGAAGAGCTCACGGTGACCACACCCTATCGTCAGGTGGAGGCCGATTTCGAGCGTTGGCTGGGCGATCTCGCGCCGGTCGAACCTCCCGCGGATGCACGGCCGCGTCTGCTCGCTGCGACCCGCGCCTATTTCCGACGCCGGGGAATCGAAACCGCCTGGGAGGCCGTGAGCGGCGCGCCGCTCGCCGCCCTCGTGACCTCGCTCGCGATGCTGTGCCCCTTCGCGCCGACCGAGAAGCAAGCCCTGCTCGAGGCCCCGAGCCTCGAAGATCAGGCGGAGCTGTTGATCACGCTCATGAACATGGACGCACGGGCGGACCGCGCGAACGCGCCCCAGGTCCGCCACTGAGGGGGGACGATGGCCGAACGCCAGGGTGAGGTCGGAGTCGATCCGCGTCTGTTGGAACTCCTCGTCTGCCCGCTCACCAAGGGTCCACTCCGCTGGGACCGAGCCAGGAACGAGCTCGTCTCCGAACAGGCCGGGCTCGCCTATCCGATCCGCGACGGGATCCCGATCATGCTGGTCGAGGAAGCGCGACCGCTCGGTGAGGGCGATACCGTCCCCGAGGAGCTCCGCCGGTGAGCCCGCACGAGAGCGAGCCCTGGCCGCTCGAGATCCGCGTCAAGCGGGCCGAGCGCTGCCTCGAGATCGATTTCGACGACGGTCAGACCTTCACGCTCCCGGCCGAGCTCTTGCGGGTAGAAAGTCCCTCCGCCGAGGTCCAGGGTCACACGCCCTCGCAAAAGGTCGTGGTGGCCGGCAAGCGCGACGTCGCCATACGCGATCTCGAGCCGGTCGGCAACTACGCCGTGCGGATCGTCTTCGACGACGGCCACGATACCGGGATCTATTCCTGGTCGTACCTCTACCGCCTCGGCCGCGATCGCGAGCGGATCTGGCAAGCCTATTTGGAGGCACTCGCCGCTCGCGGCCTGTCGCGCGACCGCTGAAGGGCCGGGGCAGGCCCGGGCGGTCGTGACGATCCGGATCCTGCACACGAGCGATTGGCACCTGGGGTGCCCGTTCGCCTGGATCCCGGCCGATGCGGGCGCGGTGCTGCGTGAGCGGCGCTTCGACGTGATCCGCGAGATCGCGGACCTCGCCCGCGATCACTGCGTCGACGCCGTGTTGGTCGCGGGTGACGTGTTCGACAGCCAACATGTCGGCGACGCGCTCCTCGACCGCACCCTCGAGATCCTCGCGAGCTGGGGCGGGCCCTGGGTCCTGCTGCCGGGCAACCACGACGCGGCGCGCGCCGAAAGCGTGTGGACCCGCCTCGCCCGACGCGGGCCTCCGGCCTCGGTCCGGATCGCCCTCGAGCGCGCGCCGATACCGATCGCGGCGGGCCGAGCGACCGTCCTGCCGGCACCGCTCGCCGATCGGCGCTCGCCCGACGATCCGAGCGAATGGATGGACGATGCCCCGAGCCCGCCGGAAGCGGTGCGGATCGGCCTGGCCCACGGTGTGGTCGAAGGCCTCACGGCCACGGCGGCGCGTGTCTTCAACCCGATCGCCCGTGACCGCGCGGTGCGCGCCGGCCTCGACTATCTGGCGCTCGGCGATCGCCACGGCACCCTCGAGGTGGCGCCCCGGACCTGGTACGCCGGCACCCCCGAACCCGACGAGTTCCGCTACCGCGAGGCGGGCCACGTCCTGCTCGTCGAGCTCGACGGTCCGACCGCACCGCCTCGGGTCGTTCCGATCTCCACGGGCCGGTTCCACTGGGTGGAACAGCAGCTCGAGCTCGCCCCATTGCCCGCGGTCGAGCTTTCCGCCCGCATCGAGGCGCTCCGCCGAGCTCTGCCGGCCGCCCCCGAGCGTTGTGTTCTGCGCCTCGTCCTCGAAGGCTCGGTCGATTTGACGGGCCGCGCCGCGGTCGACGAGGCGGTCGCTCGCCTCGCCGCCGCGGTCCGCCATCTGGATCGGATCGACCGGCTGGCGCTCCAGCCGACCGAGCTCGAGCTCGCGGCCCTCGACGACGGCGGCCCGATCGGCGTGTGCGCCCGCCGACTCCACGATCGGACCCGGCGCGCGCCGAGCGAGGAGGATCGCGCGGTCGCGGAACTCGCGCTGCGGCTCCTCTGGCAGGAAACCGATCGCCTCGCGAAGGGTGAAGGAGCGGGCGGGTGAGGCTCGTCGGGCTCGAAATTCGCGACTTCCGCAAGCTCGCCGGGCTTTGGCGGATCGGTCCCTTCGACCGCGGCCTGACGCTGATCGGCGGCGACAACGAGGAAGGCAAATCCACCGTTCTCCTCGCGCTCAAGTCGGCCTTGTTCGAAGCGTGGTCGGTCGGCGGACGGATCCGCGAGGCGATGACGAGTCGTGGCGGCGGCACACCTCGCGTCGCGGTCACCTTCGAACTCGGCGGAGCACGCTACGAGCTCGCCAAAGAGTTCGGCCGCGACTGCACGCTCGTCGGGCCCGACCTGCGGCTCAGGGGCGATGCCGCCGAGGCCGAACTCCAGCGTCTCCTGCGCTTCGAGCCGCGGCGCGGACGGACCGAGCGGCGCGCCGAGCATCAAGGGCTCTCGGCTCTCTTCTGGGTCGATCAGGGCACGAGCTTCCTCCCCGAGACCACGGCCGCCGCGATCGAGGCCCAGCGCGATCGGCTCGCTGCCCTCCTGCGCCGCGAGATCGGCATGGTCGCAGCCAGCCCCCGGCTCACCGCCCTGCGCGCGCGGATCGAAGAAGCCTGCGCACGGTTCTGGACCGAGAAGGGGCAGGAGAAGCGGAGCGGCGAGCTCGCCGCACTGCGCAGCCGCATCGCCGAGCGGGAGAGCCTGGCGGCGACGCTGCGCGCTGCACGGGCCCGTTACGACGAGGCGGTCGACAAGCTCGAGCGCGCGCGCACCGAGCGGGCCAGAGCCGAGGCACCGGAGCGCTCGGAACGGGTGCGCGAGCGACTCCGCCTCGCCGCGGAGGAGCTGGCCCGGATCGAGGGGCTCGAGGCGGAGAGAGTGCTCGCCCGCAAAACCGTGGAAGCCGAGGCAGCCGAGCT
>Ga0197142_1001901_pt1 | contig 18849 bp, 21 predicted proteins | sample GBS60_MetaG_FD_148614 | JGI IMG/M metagenome (GOLD analysis project Ga0197142, IMG submission 148614) | Sediment microbial communities from Great Boiling Springs, Gerlach, Nevada, United States - GBS 60_MetaG | ecosystem: Environmental > Aquatic > Thermal springs > Hot (42-90C) > Sediment...
AAAGGCGTTTTTTTCTTTGAAATTCCTTTTCTTTTTTAATGGCAAGGAGGACTTTTTCAAAAAGTCCTCCCGGCGGTTCAAACGGCTCAAGATAACTGAATAATTTTTTATAATCTTCTTCCATCAACATATAATCCCTTTTAAAAATATAGCAAACAGAAGCGGATAATTCTTTACCAAATTTTCCAGGCTGGCATCCTTCTCATCAATCTTTTAAACCCATAGCCTTGAGGATTTTGAGCATAATTTTGCAACCACTTTAATCTTTGATCGGCCTGGTTTTGGGTGATAATTCCTTTGTCAACAAGAATTTTAAGCTGTTCCTTTAATTCTTTAAAACGCCATTCTTTTATTTTTTGCTGAAGTTCCTCCTGAGTAATGCCATAGTCTGCGGCACATTGCCAAATATTTTTTCCCTCTGCCCAACAATTTTTTACTTTATCCACGCTGATGCCCAAAAGATTAGCTTTATTTTCAAACATTGTTTGAAAATGATTTGCCATTGTTTCTGGATCTAATTTATTAAAACCTGTAGCCCAGCCAAAACCTCTTGCTAAAGTTTCTTCAAATCCTAGAAAAAAAGATAGAGCTATTACTGAAAAAACGGCAAAAGTAAGGAATTTTCTTTTCATATTATTATTTGAAGGCATAAAATTAAAATTATTATAAAAAACGACCTTTCTTTATATTAATACGCTAAAGAAAGGTTTTTTGGTGCGTTTTTTATATAAAATTTTAGAGGCGCAGAATTTTATGGTTGAAAAAGTTCTTCTGGCAGAAAGCGAACTTCTTTTACTTCAGGAAATTGTTTTGCAGTGGCTTCTAGCTGGGACCACAAAATGTTGACGCGGCAGGAGCCGCCAATTGTTTTGTTTTGGAAATCTTCAAATTTGAGAGTCAAAATGCCGTTTTTTAATGAAGCCTCTTTTAAAGAAAAACCTTCTAAAGGATATTCAGTAGTGATATTTTGGTTGATTTCACTTTGGGTTAAATTTTCTTTTCCTTTAAGCAAAAGATTAATTGTATCTTGAATGGGAGTTTTGGAAACAGGAATTTCTCTTTCAATAGCAACTAAGCCTTCTTTTGAGCATTTTATATTGCCGTTTTTATCTTTGTCTTTTTCCGGATTATAATAATAAAGCAAAATTTTTTTAGTTTGCCATTCTTCAAATCGAACCGGTAATTCAAAAGTTTTTTGATGTTCTGGCAAGCCCGAGGGATTTGAGCTTAAAAATTTTAGCACACCAGAAGATGTTTTGGGTTTTGAAAAAACCAATTCTCCCTCAAAAGGAACAAAATTTTCTGTCATCCAATCGTCTTTAGCGGTTAAAATTGCTTGACCGAGAAAATTATTATTTTCATCATAAAGCTCTGCTGTAAATTCGGCTTCAAAATACCAAAAACCCCTAGCTTCGCCTTCAATTTTCAAGGGGCTTTTTACCTTTTCGTCTCTTTTTGGAGAGAATATCAAAATACCATCTTTCTCGCCGGGACAGGGGACAAAATCGCATTTTGGCGGAACTTTTGAAACAGTAGAGCCGTCAGGGCAGGTTTTGATTTCTTTCGGACAAATAATTTCCTTTTCAAAAGGTTTTAAAAACTGCAAGGTTAAAAAGCCGATAAAGATAATTAAAATAAAAGCTAAAAAAGTTAATATTTTAAATCTCATTTTATTTTTCTGTTGTTAAGCCGTCAAATGGTGTTTCTTTTTCCTCAGCTTCTTTTTTTGTTTTGTGCAAGATGCCGTCTTTGTGATGGGGAGGAGAATAAATGGTGTATAATTTTAATTCTTCACTTTCCGAGGTGTTAATGATATTGTGCTGAGCGCCAGCCGGAACTAAAATTGCTACGCCGTCTGTTAAATCGTATTCATTGCCGTCAATAATGCATTTACCTTTCCCTTTTTCAATCCGGAAAAACTGATCGTTTTCAGGATGAACTTCCATACCAATTTCTTCTTTGGGTTTTAAGCTCATTAAAACTAACTGGCTATATTTTGAGGTATAAAGCACTTTACGAAAATTTTTATTTTTTAGAGTTTCTTCTTCAATATTTGCAAAATATCCCTTCATAAGTAATTTAAAAAATTAAAATTTTTTATTTATTTTTGATTTGACCTTTTAATATTTTTCTTAAAATTAAAATTGCTCTTTGGTGTCTTGATTTGATGGTGTTTAGTGGTTCATTAAGAATTTCAGCAATCTCTCTAAATGTAAAATGATCGTTATAATGGAGAAGTAAAATCATTCGGTATTTAGACGGGAGAGTTTTCACTATTAAATTAATTTTTTGGGATATCTCAGCTTTTTCTGAAATTTCCGTTGCTTTTAGACTGGCAGGGTCAATAATTTTTTTGTTTAAGACTTCATTTTCAAACTCCGAAAACAAAATCTCTTTTTTCTTCCTGATAAAATCAATAGCGGTGTTTTTGGCAATTTGAAAAATCCAGATTTTAAAACTTCTTTTTTGGTCAAACTTTTTAAGATTCCGCCAGACTTTTATGAAGGTTTTTTGGGTAGCGTCCTCAGCATCTTGTTGATTTTCAAGATATCGATATAAAAAATTATAAATTGGCTTAAGATATTTTTTGATAAGAACTTCTAAAGAATTTTCATCACCTTCTAAATATTTTCTGATTAAAGTTTCATCATTGATATTTTCCATACAAAGAGATTTTACTTTTAATCTAAAAAAAATTCAATTATTTGATTAACCTGAAAATTCTTTAGATTCTCTATTTTTTCTCTTTTTGGTTAATTTTATAAGCAAAATAATTAATCTTAATTTTTTAGATGATTTATAGTAATATATAAAAAGGAAAAAGAGAAGAATCAATAAAAAAATAGAGCAATTTTCGAAACTTAGAAAGATTATAGGAAATTGAAGGCAAATTTCAGAAAAAGATAATTTTTAAAATTTTTAAAAAGTCGAATTTTTAAAAGTATAAAAATTTTATGTTAAATTTAATTCCAGTGTTATTTGCCGGTTTTTTTGGCGGCATAATGCGGGGGTTAGTTGGCTATATCAAATACCGCAGTTCTTACAAAAATGTTGAATTTAAACCTGTTTATTTTACTTTCAGCATTTTAGTTTCCGGCATTGTTGGTTTATTGGCTGTCTGGATAACCAAAGATTTAGGAATTAAATTTTTAGGATTAGAATATATTACTCCTGCCATTGCCATAGTTGTTGGATATGCCGGTGGAGATTTTATTGAAAATCTTTTTAAAATTTTAACAAGAAAAATTTCTCTCTACGAACTGCCCATAAAAGAATAAAAATATCTTTCTTTTTATAAAGAGGCAGTTATTCTCATAAATTGAAGTTTCTTGGTTAAATTTTAAAAAGAATAATTTTTTTTTGAAAATTAAGAAAGATTATCGATTAAGAAAGATACTTTTTAAAAATATTATTTTTTGACTTAGAAATAAAATTAATATCGAAAAAGCATTTTTTTAGAAAATAAAGATAATAGCCAAAAATAAATAGAATCAAAAAAACAATGGACAAAAAACTAATCATTCAGCAAATTGAAAATTTAAGAAAATCGCGCCTCATTACTTATTTAACAAGCGATAGACCAGGTCCCATTAACGCTCGCGTGGCAATGGATATTATTCCGGTTTTTAGCAAACAGCTTCAAAAAATCGGCAAAACCAAAAACATTGATTTATTTTTATATAGTACCGGCGGCGACACAATGGTGCCATGGCGTTTAGTTTCAATGATTCGCGAATATTGCGACAAATTTTCAGTTTTAATTCCATACAAAGCTCATAGCGCCGCCACAATGATTTCTTTGGGCGCTGATGAGATAGTTATGACCGATTTGTCAGAACTTTCGCCAATTGACCCTTCAACCGTCAATATTTTTAACCCGCAAGATCCGCAAAATCCCCAAGCAAAAATTCCAATTTCCGTTGAAGATGTAATGGCTTATTTTGATTTAGCTAAAAATAAATTTGGCATTAAAAATGACGATGATTTAGCAAAAATTTTTAATAAATTTATTGAGTCAAATCCGCAAATTCATCCTTTGGCTTTGGGAAATGTCAACCGCATTCACAATTTAATCAGAATTTTGGCAAAACGGCTTTTAAAAAGCCATAAATCGCCAATGAAAGACGAAGAAATTGAAAAGATTGTTGATTATTTTACGGAAAAATTATACTCTCATCAGTATTTTATTGGCAGAAAAGAGGCAAAAGAAGATTTAGGACTAAAAACAGTTGTTTATGCTGACGAAAATTTGTCAAAAACAATGACTGAATTATATGAACAATACTTAAAAGAAATGGAAATTGGCAAAATCTGGAATCCGGAAAACGAGCTGGGGATGAATGTTTCTCAAGCAAAAAAAGATTATAAAATCGCTTTTATTGAAAGCGCGGATTTATTAAATTATTTTGAACTTTCTTTAGAATATCGTCGTCAACAAGTTAACATTGTTCAACAAACGCCCCAAGGTCCTATTCAAATTCCGCAAGAACAAGTCGCTTGGCGGGTAGTGAGTCAGGGGTGGAGATAAAATTAATGGAAAAATTAAAAATGGTAAATTTGCTTAAAAAAATAAAGGCGAAATCTACAAAAAGGATACGAGAACAGAAGGCATTTTACGCGATGTTCGGAGTGGCTAAAAACACTTTCTCTAACTATAAAGTCGTTTGGAAGAGAATGAATAATGACATTTTTGCGGCAGCAGTGTCTGAAATTAAGACACCTTACGGCTATAGAAAAATAATCCCGTTAGATACAACATCATTTTTCGCCACCGACAACGAATCCGAAGCTCATTATCTTTGCGCTATTATCAATTCAAAACCAGTTCGCGATTTTATTAAGTTATTCTTTTCTGCTGGTCGTGGTTTTGGCGCGCCTTCGGTGATGGAGTATGTTGGCATCCCAAAATTTGACCCCAAAAATCCGCTCCACCAAAAACTTGCCGAAATCTCCGAAAAATGCCACCAGCTTAAAATCGACGGTAAAGAAAAAGAAGTTGAGAAATTAGAAAATGAAAACGATGAACTAGTTAAAAAACTTTTTAAAATTTAGTGTATGGCAGTTCATAAAAATATTCCTTCAATACTTCAGCAGTCATTAGTGAGAATGTTATTAGCGACAAAGTATTGCATTGAATTTTGAAAGGACGCTTCTTTTCGGCGAGCCCCCTTTTATGTTTTTAGCCATTACATAGATTATTGGGTTATCTATTCATCTATTTAAAAGTATCTAAAAAATCATAATGAAAAAAGATTTGGAATGAATCATTTTGAAAAATTATATGAAGAATTAAGAAAAAAGTATGGTAAGCCAGCAGGTCAGTGGTCGCTTTGGTGTAAAAAACGCAAAAAAGAAAAAGAAAGAGAGGAAGTGGTGATAGGCGCCATTCTCACCCAAAAGACGAGTTGGAACAATGTGGAGTTAGCTTTCAGAAATTTAAAAAAGGCAGGAGTGAAATCTTTAAAAGATATTTTTAAAACCCATCCCAAAAAATTGGAAGAACTTATAAAACCTGCCGGTTTTTACCGTGCCAAATCTCAATATCTGATTACTTTAGCTCAATTTATTCTTAAAAATTATGGCGGCTTACTTAAGATGAAAAGAATTGCTGAAAGAGAGTTAAGGGAAAAGTTTTTAAAATTAAAAGGGGTAGGTCCCGAGACCGCAGATAGCATTTTGCTTTACGCCTTGGATAAACCAATTTTTGTAATTGATGAATATACTCGGCGTTTGATTAAAGAAAGGGCTTTGGCTAAAGATTTTTCTTACGGGTTTTTGCAAAAGATGTTTGAAAAGAATTTGAAGAAAGATTTTAAATTATATCAGGATTTTCACGCCTTGATTGTGATTGACGGCAAAAAAAGTTTAGCTAAAAAAATTTGATTTTCAAAAAGAATTAAAGCAAAATCTTTTAGTGGGGAACATCTTTTTAATTTTTCAAAGAAAATGGAGAGGAAAGAAAAAATGGATAAAGAGGAAAAGATTAAATATTTTGGCGTGAAAGAATTAGGAAATTTAGCAAAAGAAGATTTTTGTCCTCGTTGTTTTTGGTATGAGAAAAACTTTGGACCTTTTCCAAGCTTTTTCCCGGGAGTTTTTAATATCATCGATAGAAATTTAAAAAATAGCGTTTGGTTAAGATGGAAAAAAGAAAGAAAACTGCCGGCTTGGTTAGAAGTTGATAATGTGGAAAAGGTTCTAACTTTGGATAGAGTTGGCACCACAAAAGAAATGCATAAACAAAAATATTTAATCGCTTTTCATAAGAAAAGCGGTTTTGGTTTAAGAGGCGCGCCAGATTTGGTTTTAAAATTAAAAGACAATACTCTTCATATTATTGATTTTAAAACCGGCCGTTTTAAAGAAGAGGGAGATAAATTTCTGCCAATGTATGAAGTTCAATTAAACGGCTATGCGTTGTTGGCCACCAAAATGAAAGTTTCAAAACTTTCTTTGGTTTATTTTAATCCGACAAAAGATATTCCTGATGAAATTTTTACTGAAAATAATTTTATGTTAAAGTTCGCCCCAAAAATCGTTTCGGTTAAAATAAAAAAAGATTTGGTGATAGATTTATTAATGAAAGCGAAAGAGATTCTGAATTTGAAAAAACCGCCTTTGGCTAAAGAAAATTGCCGGAGCACCTGTTTTTACATAGATAAAATTCTTGGGGGCAATTATAATAAAGACAAAATAAAGTAAAATTTATTGCCTTCGGGGATTAGTAGTCCGATAACTTTCATTTTTCGTTAGTAAAAATTAACAAATATTTTTTGAATGAACTCATATGATTGGTATCTAAAACTTATTAAACCTTCTTTTGCGCCGCCTGCTTGGATTTTTGGGCCTGTTTGGATGGTTTTATATTTGATTATTGCTTTTAGCTTTGGATTGGTTTTTTATAAATTTTTCAGCGGGAAATTGCCTTGGACTGTTGCGCTTCCCTTTTTACTTAACCTTATTTTTAATTTTGCTTTTACGCCTTTACAATTTGGACTTAAAAATAATCTTTTGGCTTTAATTGATATTTTATTGGTTTTGGGAACGCTTGTTTGGGCGCTTTGGAGGCTTTGGAATTTTTCAGTTGAGTTTCGCTGGATAGTTTATGTTAATATTCCATATTTGCTTTGGGTCTTATTTGCAACTATTTTGCAAATTAGCATTACTTATCTGAATCGCTGATTTTTGGTTAGAAAGATAATTTAATTATCCCAGCTAAATCCTCTTCCAAAATGCCCCCAAATGGCAGTATTTTGCCATTTAATTTTGTTTAATTTTAGAAAATTATAAATGCCAAGCGGTGATAAATCATATTCTTTTACCTGTCTTTCTTTGCCATCAACTTCGGCTACTGCCATTACCGGCTCTTTTTTGCCGATAGCATAGGCTAATTTAACTTTGACTTCAAACGCCTTGTATTTTTTTAAATAATCAACCGCAATTTTTCTTGCCATATAAGCTCCGCTTCTATCAACTTTAGTGTAATCTTTTCCGGAAAAAGAGCCGCCGCCAACATTAATTTCCGGACCATAACTATCTACTGCAATTTTTCTACCCGAAACACCGGAATCAGCATCAAAACCTCCCAAAGTCCATTCGCCGGCCGGATTAATTAAATAATTTTCTGCTTTAATTATTTTTCTTACCAATTTTTCCAGTTCTTTTGTTTTGGTGTTTTGAAAACTTGCAACAACTGTAAGAATTTTTTTACCTTCAATCGTGATTTGAGTTTTACCGTCAAAAGGAAAAATTTTATAAATTTGATAACATAAATTTCTTGCAAGTTCGTACTCCAAAGGCATCAGCTTTTTGGTTTCTCGGGTAGCATAGCCAATCATAATGCCTTGATCTCCGGCGCCACCACTATCAACGCCTGAAGCAATATAAGGGCTTTGTCTTGAAATAAAAATTCTTACTTTAAATTTTTTACCAACTATTTTTTTAACAATTGAATTTATATCTATTTTGGCTTGGCTGCTAACTTCACCTGAAATAGTAATTTGATTATGGCCGCCGATTGCTTCTAAGGCGACCCGGCTTTTTGGGTCTTTTTCCAAAAAAGCATCCAAAATAGAATCAACGATAAAATCGCAAATTTTATCAGGGTGTTTTGGCGAAACAAATTCCGCTGTTTTTATTTTATTCATTGTTTTGATTTTTAAATTAAAAACCTCTTTCCCCGGCAGAGAAAGAGTTAAAATTAAAAACGACCTTTTTATCTTTCCCCGTCTGGGGCTGGATTTGGCACCTTCTTTAAGTTGTCAGCTTAAAGGGTTGCCGGGCGGATTATTGAGCCAGATCTCTCCCCGCCGCTCTTGATAAAACATATTTATTTAATTTTTATTAATTATAATCTAAAAACGATATTGCAGCAATTTATAAAAGATTTATGGTTTTTTTGTTAAAATTTTTATTTTTCTAAAAGTTGAAGTTTTTCTGAATCCAAAAAAGGAAGATGTAAAAAACCCGGAGGATTATTTTAGGGTTAATTTTAAAGAGACAAGCAAAGCAGGTGAAACCAATGAAAGGGGAGGTAATTTTTGGCAGAATAGAATATTTATTATAGAATTAAAAGGAAATTTTTTTTCGCGGCTTAAAAGAGAGAAATAAAATTTTTAAAAATACCTTTTGATTAAAGGAGCTTTAAATTGTAAAAAATTTTTAATAAATTTATAATATAAAAAAATGGCAGAAATCAATCTTATTGATCCAAAAGAATACGATTTTACGGTTACAAAAATTCGCGAATTTTTTCGTCAAAAAGGTTTTCTTGAGGTGCCGGTGCAACATCGTTTGAGCATTTTAGCTGCGTGTGAGGACCCTAGAACCATTGCTACCTTTAATTATGCGGGTTCTCTTTGGCCGTTGCCTCAGACCGGTCAGATGTGGTTAGAGTATGAATTACTTACGAAACCAGAAACACCCGGTTTTTATTGTCTGAGCACTAGTTTTCGCAACGAACCCAATCCTATTCCCGGGCGTCATGATTTAATTTTTCCGATGTTTGAATTTGAAACAAAAGGCGACATCAACGATTTAAGAAAATTAGAAGAGGAACTACTTGAGTTTTTAGGGTTTGGCAAAAGAGAAAGTTATCATTACGGTGAATATCAGGAGATAGCAGAATATTACGGAGTGAAAGAATTGACTGCTAAAGAAGAGCAGAGGATTTGGCAGGATTTTGGTCCGGTATTTTTCTTGAGTAAATTTCCCCAATACACTTCACCTTTCTGGAATATGAAGATGGTGGGTTCTTTGGCTAATAAAATTGATGTGATTTTATATGGTATTGAAACTATTGGTTCCGCCGAAAGAAGCACGGATCCTGAAGCGATGCGTCAGAGTTTTCACACCATTAGCGATGGGATGTATGCGAATTTGCTTTATGCTCAATTTACCAAAGAAAGGGTAGAGGCAGAGTTGGAAAAATTCTTATCGCTAAAGTTCTTTCCTCGTTTCGGCGGCGGAATTGGAGTAACGAGAATGATTCGGGCTCTAAAAATGGCAAAAATTTTAAAGAGTTAAAAGAGGGGCTTTGAAAAAAGTTTTGAAGATGAATTTTCCAAAATTTATTCTTTTTGACTTTGATGGAACGATTGCTGATACTTTAAATGAAATTTTTGAGATATATAATTTGCTGGCACCGGAATTCGGTTTAACTCAATTAAAAAAAGAAGATATTTCAAAAATCCGCAGCCAAGGTTATAAAAATTTTTTAAAAAATTTTCCTTTAAGTAAAATCAAAACTTCTCTTTTATTGTTAAGGGGAAGAAAAGAACTTAATAAAAGGATTGGTAAAATCAAGCCTTTTAAAGGCATTAAACCAGTTCTCAGAAAACTTAAAAATCAGGGTTTTATTCTGGGTATTTTAAGCTCCAATTCTTTAGAAAACATTGAATTTTTCTTGACGAAAAATAATTTAAGAGAGCTTTTCGATTTTATCCATTCTCAAATAAACCTTTTTGGAAAAGAGAGGGCAATTTTGAATTTTTTAAACAAGCATCAAATTGCCAAAAAAGATATTGTTTATGTTGGCGACGAGATAAGAGATATTGAAGCTGCAAAAAAAGTTGGCATTCCCGTTATTGCTGTCTCTTGGGGTTTTAACGAAAAAGAAACTCTTTTATCCTTAAAGCCCCGAGCGATAGCTGAAAATCCCCAACAATTACTTGAATGCGTTTTTAAAATTTTTAAAAACAATGCGACTTCATAGATTTTTCTTTCCTTTTGAGTTAAATCAATTAAAAATTGAAATTAGAGACAAAGATTTAATCAAACAAATTAGAGCGGTTTTGAGATTAAATATTGGCGATGAATTTATTTTGTTTGATGGCAAACTTAATGAGTTTCGGGTCAGGATTGAAAAGATTGAAAAAGAAAAGATTAAAGTTTTGGTTTTAGAGAAGACAAAAAATTCAGCCGAGTTGCTTTTAAGGCAAAAAGTTAATCTTTATTGCGCCATTTTAAAAAAAGATAACTTTGAATGGGCGGTTCAGAAAGCCGTTGAAGTCGGCGTTGAAAATATTTTTCCTCTGATTACTAAAAGAACAATTAAATTTTCCTTTAAAAAAGAGAGGTTGGAGAAAATTATTAAAGAAGCAGCTGAACAATCGGGCCGGGGAATTATTCCTAAAATTTCAGAGCCGTTAAAATTTTCCGAAGCTTTAAAATTAATAAGTGAAAATGAATTCAATATTCTCTTTGATTTGAGAGGAGAAGCTTTTTCTTCTTTTTGGGGTCTTTCGCCAAAAAGTTATTTTAATGTTTTTGTGGGGCCTGAGGGCGGTTTTGAAGAAGAAGAAATAAAATTAGCGAAAGAGTTAAATTTTAAAATTTTCAGCTTGGGTCCTTTTGTTTTGAGAGCAGAAAGCGCTGTCTTGATAGCCTGTTATTTGGCGAAAAACCGTTTCTTTTGTTGAGTTTTTCTTTCTGCTGTTATATAATTAAATATATTTCTATATGTTATATAATAAAAGGTCGGTTTAAAATAAAAATTAAAAAATTATTAAGTTATTAATTAACATAACACTTAGATGGTAACTGATTTAAATTTTTTCTTGATTACTTATAATGTTTTATTTAAGTTGTGGGAAGGTTTTCTTAACTTTGTGCCGACTTTGATTTTAGCTCTGCTTATTTTATTTATTGGCTGGCTTATTGCTGTTGGAATTGGTCAGTTGGTTGTGAAGATTTTAGAGAATCTCAAATTTAACAGATATTTTGAAAAGAATGGCTGGAAAGAAGCCTTTGAAAAAGCAAATTTAGAGTTAAATGCCGCAGAATTTATAGGCGCTATTTTTAAATGGATAATCGTAATCGTTTTTCTCTTAATAGCGGTTGAGATTCTTGGTTTTCAGCAATTCGCTTCTTTTTTGTCAAGCGTGATTAGATGGTTGCCGAATCTTTTGGTGGCCGTGGCTATTTTTGTGGTTGCCGTAATTTTGGCTGAATTTTCGGGAAAATTAACAATTATTTCTCTTGAAAAAACCAAAATCGCTTATTCCCAATTGGCAGGGAAAATAGTCAAAGGAGCGATTTGGATTTTTGCAATTTTATCAATTTTGTTTCAGTTGGGAGTGGCCAGACCCCTTATTGAAACTTTCTTTACCGGTTTAATGGCAGGGCTTGCTTTGGCTTTTGGTATTGCTTTTGGTCTCGGAGGAAAAGAAGCAGCGGCTGATTTTATTAACGAGATCAGGCAACGTTTAAAAAAATAGAATAAAATTCTTAGATCCGGTTCCAAAGCAAAGACAATCTTTATCTTTAAAAAGAAGATTCTTTTTTATATTATTTTTATTGGAATTTTTATTTTGAGAAAATTTTATTTTTGAAAATTTACTTTTTTAAATTCTTCTTAAAAAATATTTATTATTTCTTAAAAGAAAGACTTTTTAATCTTTAGCGGATTGAACAAAATTATCTTTTAAATATTTTTTTATTTATGTTTTTGTGTTAAGACATTATTATTCCAGCTATCGAAAGAAAATAGATAATGATAATTTTTCAATTGGAGAAATTTTATCAATCTTAAAATATTTTTTAACAGAGCAAACAGAGATTAAGAGGAGTAAAAGAGAAAAAAATAAAATATGGATAAACCAAAATGGTATGTCATCACTGGCGGACCCTGTTCTGGTAAAACAACCATTATTAAAGAATTAAGAAAGATTGGTTATATCGTTTATCCCGAAGCGGCTCGAATTTTTATTGATAAAGAAATAAGAAAAGGAAGGCTATTGAAAGAAATCAGAAAAAACGAAGCAAAGTTTCAAAAAAGGTTTTAAGAATGAAAATTGAAATTGAAAAATCCGCGCCGAAAGATGAAATTGTCTTTTTCGATAGAGCAATTCCAGATAGTATTGCTTATTATCAAATATGCGGATTAAACCCAAAAGAAGTTCTTAAATTTTGTAAAAAGCAAAAGTATAAAAAGGTATTCTTTTTAGAATCGCTTCCCTTTAAAAAAGACTACGCCAGAATAGAAAATAAAGATACTGTTAAAAAATTAAACAAGCTTTTAAAAGAAACTTACAAAAAATTAAAATACAAAGTTATAGAGATTCCCGCAATGTCAGTTAAAAAAAGATTGAATAAGATTTTAAAGGAAATAGAATCTAACTAATAACTTCAATTTTTTCTTACAATTACTATGGCTTTAATTCTACGAATTTGACAGAAATTTAAGAATAAATTAGACTAAAATTGTATGGCAAAAGTTGTTGAGAAAAATTTAATAAGAATCGGAAAAGAACCGGTGGTGATTTTGCCTTTGAAGAAATGGAAAGAAATTGAAGAAACTTTAGAAGAATGGGAAGAACTAATCAGATATGCTAAAGCAATTTCTGATCCGGAAAATCGACAGTTGATCTCTTTTGAAGAGGTGAAAAGGAGACTAAAACTTCCCTAAATGTTCAAATTAGATTTTAGAGAAAAAGCACTCAAAATTTTAAGTCAAATTCAAAGAGATTATCAGTTAAAGATAAATTCGGCTTTAGATGATTTGAAGTTAGGTAAATTTAGCGCCTTAGATATTAAAAAGATTGGAGGGACCAAATACGGCCATCGCCTTCGAGTAGGACGGTGGCGAATTTTATTTTCTTTATTTTCAAAAGAGAAACGAATCGAGGTTGTTGATATATTTTTGAAGAAGAGTAAAGAAGATTATGATAGAAGAAGAGATTTATTAAAATAATAACTTGTTAAGTTTCACCACGTTCTTTCCAAAAATTAACCACATTAGTAGGAGGATAAAAGAATAATTTGTCTTTTTCTCATAAGGCGCGGTTTTTCAAGGGTCTTAAGTTTTTTTTGATGATTGTGGTAGTTCTGGAATTTCTTGAAATTTCAATTGTTAAGGAAAGTTCACAAAATTTATTAAAAACTAATAACAATGTATCTCATCAACATGCCAAGAAGAATCTCTTTGACAATCGGGGAAAATTAAGAATTCTTTCTGGTCTTGACAGGGATTTTTGCTTTTTATATAATTCACTTACCCCGATGAGAATGAAAAAGAAAAATATTCAAACGAGAGAAAGGCGGCTTTACCGGAAAAGAAAGAATTAAGTTTTTATTGGAAGAATAGATTTTTCCAAAGCCGCTGAAGAAGCGGTTTTTGGTTGATGAAAGATAAAAAGAAAGAGTGGAAAAAGAGAGGAAGAATCAGTTCTTTGAAAATTAAATAAGGAAAAGAAACAATCATTTATTACTAGCCAAAGGTGTCATTTATGGGCAGATGGTGGATGCCTTGGGATATCGAGGCGATGAAGGACGTGGCGTGCCTGCGATAAGCTCCGGGGAGGTGGCGAGCAACCTTTGATCCGGAGATTTCCGAATGGGGAAACCTGGCGCGGTGATAAACCGCGTCGATCTTTGGCAAAACCAAAGATCGCGAACCTGGGGAAGTGAAACATCTCAGTACCCAGAGGAAAAGAGAACAATCGTTATTCCCTGAGTAGTGGCGAGCGAAAAGGGAACAGCTTAAACCCGTCCTCTCTACGAGTGGGCCGCTGAAATTTTCGGCTGTCCTCGCGTAGGTAGGGTGGGGGTTGCAGGGTGATAGCGGGGTTTTACCCAGAAAGTTTAAAAAATAGATTGGTTAGCTGAAAGTTCCTGGAAAGGACTACCATAGAGGGTAAAAGTCCCGTAAGCGAAAACCAATCTAGCTTTCGGGCTATCATTCCTAAGTACCTCGAGGCAAGAAAACCTTGAGGGAAGCATCCTGGACTAACCAGGAAAAGCTAAATACTCGATATCACCGATAGCGCACTAGTACCGTGAGGGAAAGGTGAAAAGTAGGGGGGTGACCCCGGTGAAATAGAACCTGAAACCATCTTGCTCACAAAGAGTCGGAGCTTGGCACCATTTTTGGTGTCGGGTGACGGCGTTCCTTTTGCATAATGAGCCAACGAGTTTACGTAAACTGTTTGTCTAAGTCCCTCTGGGATGGAGGCAAAGGGAAACCGAGTGTTAAAAGCGCGCCGCGCTTTTGCGCAGACAGTTTGCGTAAGACCCGAAGCCAGGCGAGCTACCCATGACCAGGGTGACGAAAGCAGTCATGCTTTCCGAGGCCCGAACCCGTGGATCGTGCAATATCCTGGGATGAGTTGTGGGTAGAAGTGAAAAGCTAAACGAGCCTGGTAATAGCTGGTTCTCCCCGAAATAGTTTTAGGGCTAGCCTCAGTTGGTTTTTTCCGGGGGTAGAGCACTGAAAGGAATATCGTGGAGAAATCCAGGTATTCCTATCAAACTCCGAATACCGGAAAAAAAAGACTGGGAGTCAGGCTATGGGGGCTAAGCTCCATAGCCGAAAGGGCAATAAACCAGATCTCCGGCTAAGGTCCCTAAATTTAGGCTAAGTGTCAAAGGAAGTAAAATTCCAGAGATAGCGCGGAGGTGAGCTTAGAAGCAGCTATCCTTTAAAAAGTGCGTAACAGCTTACGCGCTAAGGAGTTTTGCGCCGAAGATTTATCGGGGCTTAAGCCTAATACCGAAGCCGAGGCTCAACACCTGAAAAGGTGTTGGGGGTAGGGGAGCGTCGTGCTTTCGCTGAAGCTAAATCGGAAGATTTGGTGGAGAAAGCACGAGTGAGAATGTTGGCATGAGTAACCGCAATCCGCCTGAAAACGGCGGACACCGAAAACCCGAGGTTTCCTTGGCAATGACAATCAGCCAAGGGTTAGGCGGGCCTAACCTAGTACCCGAAAGGGTCCTGGGGATGGACAGCCGGTTAATATTCCGGCCCCCCAGCATCATTTTTCTCAAAATGACGAAGAGTAGTAGTCCGGGCAAGTTATTGGATTCTTGTTCGTAACATAAGGAGCAATCCAAGTGTTGCGAAAATCATTTCCTTCGGGAAATGAAATCCGGATGAGCACTCTTCCTAGAAAAGTTTTGGGAAGCAAATTGATGCTGGGTCCGTACCGCAAACCGACACAGGTGGGTGAGTGCGAGAATACTAAGGTGAACGGGTGAAAGCTCCTGAAGGAACTCGGCAAAAAAGCTACCCGTAAGTTCGCGAGATGGGTTCCCTGTTATATAAAACAGGGCGCAGCGAATGTGCTTCTGGTGACTGTTTATCAAAAACACAGGTCCCTGCTTAACTCGAAAGAGGATGTATAGGGGCTGAGGCCTGACCAGTGCCTATGTGTTAAGAGATAGGGTTAATAGCTCATGTCTCTAAGCCATAGGTAAACGTCGGCGGTAACTATAACCGTCCAAAGGTAGCGTAACCCCTTGCCGGGTAAGTTCCGGCCTGCATGAAAGGCTTAACAACTGGAAGACTGTCTCCAGGAGTTGCCCGGTGAAAATCCAATCCCGGTGAAGATGCCGGGTACCTGCGGCTAGGCGGAAAGACCCCAGGAGCTTTACTGCAGTCTCTTATTGAACTATTGTTTTGGATGCGTAGCGTAGCGGGGAGGCGTTGAAGTCTCGCTTCCGGGCGGGATGGAGCCGTCAATGAAACACCCGTCTTCCAAAATAGTAGTTCTAACCCTGTCAAACGGGGGACAGTGGGTGACGGGCAGTTTAAATGGGGCGTTTGCCTCCTAAAAAGTAACGGAGGCGTTCAAAGGTCGGCTAGCTCCGGATGGAAATCGGAGTGGTCGGGCAAAGCCAAAAGCCGGCTTAACAGCGAGACTGATAGGTCGAGCTGGGAGGAAACTCGGACTTAGTGAACCGACGGGTTTTCGTAGGAAACCCGAAGATCATCAGCCAAAAGTTACCCTGGGGATAACAGGCTAGTAGAGCCCGCGAGTCCACATCAACGGCTCTGTTCGGCACCTCGATGTCGGCTCATCTCAGCGTGGGGGTGGAGAAGCTCCCAAGCGTTTGGCTGTTCGCCAATTAAAGAGGTACGTGAGCTGGGTTCAAACCGTCGTGAGACAGGTTGGTCCTTCCCTACCGTAGGCGCCGAGTCTTGAGGGGAGTCCTTCTTAGTACGAGAGGACCAGAAGGAGTTGACCTCTGGTGTACCAGTTGTCGCGCCAGCGGCATTGCTGGGTAGCTATGTCAATTATGGATAAGCGCTGAAAGCATCTAAGCGCGAAGCCAACCCCAAGATTAGGACTCAAAGCCCCCTTGGAGACTACGAGGTTGATAGGGTCCAGGTGTAAGTCCCGTAAGGGATTAAGCCGAGGACTACTAATGGGCGTTAACACCTTTGGCTAGTAATAATTGATTGTTTCCAAAATTTTTAAAAAGGAACGCAAAAGTGGGGACCATACTGGGCTTGTCCCACCTGTTTCCATACCGAACACAGAAGTGAAATAGCCCAAGGCCGATGGTAGTATTGCTTAAAACGCAATGCGAGAGTAGGTAGTCCCCACCTTTGCGTTTCTTTCCCCTTCAATTCTTTTGAAGGGGTTTTTATTTTTCTTGCTTCAATTTAAAATCAAAGTTATATTTAAAAGAGCTGGGAATAATCTTTGTTTTTCAGAATTTTTATGAAAATTTTTTTTAAAAAAACTTTTTTGGGAATTTTAATCCTTTTTCTTCTTTTTGGAATCTTGAATTACTTTCATTGGACAGATTTAATAACTCACTTTTTTCTTAAAGGTGCTAATTTAATTCAAAAACCTTTTTTTAGAACAGGAGCTTTTTTGAAGGATTTTGGAAGAAGTATTTTTTATTTTTCTCAGCTGAAGAAAAACCAAGAGGAGCTGGTTAAAGAAAATCAAAAATTGCTACTTCAATTAGCCGATTTAGAAAAATTAAAATCAGAAAACGAATCTTTAAAAAAAGCTTTGGGTCTTGTAAAAAGTGAAAATTTTAAATTAATATTTGCTCATTTTGTTGGTTTTGATTTAAATACTGATTATGCTTTTATTGATGCGGGCTCTCTGGCTGGAGTTAAAAATAATTCACCCTTAATTAATGAACAAAAAGTTTTAATCGGCAAAGTGGTTGAAGTTTTACCTCAAAGGTCCCGAATTAGATTTTTATGGTCTTCAGAAAGTTCAATTCCGGCAAAGGTTTTGGGCAAAGATATTTTTGGTTTAGTGAAGGGAAACGCTAACTTTAAAGCGTTTTTGGAAGAAGTGCCTCGCGAAAAGAAACTTGAAAAAGGCGATTTGGTTTTAACTTCCAATTTTGATAAATTAATTCCAGCTGATATCTTAATAGGAAAAATTTTAGATTTTAAAAAAAACGATATTGAACCTTTTCAAAAAGCGGAAATTGAACTTTTGGCTAAGCCCGAAAAATTAGATTCAGTTTTTGTGGTAAGCGAACCTTAGATTATGAAGCAAAATTTTTTATCTTTTTTTTCCTTTTCTTTTCTGGTTCCTTTTCTTTTTCTATCTTTTTTAGCTTTTTTAATAGTTGCTTTTCAGCAAAGTTTTGTGAGCAACTTTGGGTTAGGCGGGCTTTTAAATTTAGGTCTTATTATCAGTTTTTTAATCTTAATTTTTGGAAATAAAGCTCTGAAAACCTCTTCTTTAATGTTAGCTTTTTTGTTCGGCTTTTTTTTGGATATTTTAACATCTTTAAATTTAGGAAGCGCTACCATTTCTTTGTTATTAGCAATTTTTTTAGGAAGAAAAATAATTTCTTGGTTCAAGGAAAGTAATTTTTTTTCAGCCATTTTTTCTTTCACTATTAGCGTTTTAATTTTTTATTCTTTGCTTTTTCTTTCGGATTTATTTTTTTCTTTTTTAAAAAACAGAGTTTTTTTGAGTATTTTTCCATTTTCCAATTTTTTGCTAGCCGTTATTTTGAATTTGACCGTTTTTTCTTTCTCTTTTTTTATTGTTAGATTTTTAATAAAATTTTTGAAAAAGCGCTTTATTTTTTAATGAAATGTTCAGCTTCTTTCTTCAAAGAAATTTAAATAAAAGAAAAGGCGCCGAACTTTTTCCGGAGGATATTGTGCTTGATAGTTTGCTTCTTAAAAAAGCCAAAGAACTGAAAGAGACGCCGGTTTTAAAAATTGAAAAGCCAATCTCTGCCAACCAGTTTTTCTATCTTTATTTGGTGATTTTCGCTGTAATTTTTATTTTTTTTGTGGTTTCTTTTAAATTTCAGGTATTAAACCATGAAAATTTTTTAAGTTTGTCTCTTTCAAATCGGGAAAGAGTTATTTTAGAAATTCCTTTAAGGGGAATCATCTATGACCAACATAAAAAACCATTGGTGGAGAATAAAATCGCCTTTGATTTGTTATTGGATATCAGAGATCTGCCCTTGGATGAAAAAGAAAGAAAAAATTCCCTTTTGCTGGCTTCCAATCTTTTGAAAAAGGATTTTTCTTTTCTGGATAATTTGATAAAAGACAGCGACTCCTCCCAGATAAAATTAAAGGAAAATTTAGATTATGAAACTTATCTTTTGTTTCAAAGTAATCTTGAAAAG
>Ga0197142_1001902_pt1 | contig 18841 bp, 16 predicted proteins | sample GBS60_MetaG_FD_148614 | JGI IMG/M metagenome (GOLD analysis project Ga0197142, IMG submission 148614) | Sediment microbial communities from Great Boiling Springs, Gerlach, Nevada, United States - GBS 60_MetaG | ecosystem: Environmental > Aquatic > Thermal springs > Hot (42-90C) > Sediment...
AGGCATCGAGGGAAGGAGTGCATATTGCTGCCATTCGTTAGCAAGGTGGATACTGAATTGAACAGCCAATACAACAGCCGCAGCAAATATAGCTATTATTGCCGATCCTAAGACTGCGAGCCTCAAGACTCTTCGGAAGCCGTTATTATTGCTCATCAGTTCATTCATAGAGCCCGAGATGCTCAGTATAAATAGCACGAAAAAGCTCTCAGAAAAGGCAACTGTGAAAAAAGGCCCCTACAGGGGCCCTATATAATGTCAAACCAGGTGGCGGAGCGGCTGGGATTCGAACCCAGGAGCGAGTTACCCCGCTACAGCATTTCCAGTGCTGCTCCTTCGGCCAGCTCGGACACCGCTCCAAACCGACAATATAATACCACGCCGAATAGGTTACAGTCAAACCGCTGTCCAGTTTAAGTTATCGCAGCGGTCGTAACTGCCAAAATAAAGCGATGAGATAAGCAAAAACATTTTACTCACTTCAAAAGGTGCAACTCTCTATAAAAAACGCTTGACATGAGCCTAGGCGGCATGCTTTAATTACCAAAACTATAAAGCGCCTTTAACTCAAGTCCCGTGAGGCTGAGAAGGCGGCAAAAGATAGGGTTTCTCATAAGTAGTGGAAGCATATCGAAGCCTTCTTGTCTGCCATCGGGCAAGAGGGCTTTTTTGGTAGGTGACCCAATTGACCGGAACAGTCAACAAGGTAATGGACGAAAATGAGATTCGCAGGGCGCTAACGCGGATTGCTCATGAGATTATCGAGCGCAACAAGGGTGCAGAGGACTTGGTGATAATAGGTATACAGAGCCGCGGAGTTCCGATGGCGCAGCGGCTCGCTCGTATCATATCGGAGATCGAGGGTTTGGAGATTCCCGTAGGCAGCCTTAATGTAGCGCTATACCGTGATGACTACGCTACTCGTTCAGCGCGCACTATTAGCCCCAGCAAAATTCCTTTCGATGTCACGAATAAAAAGGTCATCTTGGTTGATGAAGTCTTGTTTACTGGCCGAACTACTCGCGCAGCTTTGGATGCCATTATGGACCTTGGGCGTCCTGCTGTTATACAGCTTGCAGTTTTGGTCGACCGAGGCCACAGGGAACTTCCCATTAGAGCGGATTATGTTGGAAAGAACTTGCCTACGGCTTTGAAGGAGAGCGTTGATGTCCACTGGGTTGAAACCAAAGGAGAAGACGCTGTTATGATCACGAAATAGGTGGATCTTGATGAGCTTATTCAAAGAAATTGCTGGCGTGAGAGCAAAATTGAAAGCCGATTTATAACTAACAGCCGAGGACACAGATATGCAACTTCAAAGAAAGGATATTCTGGGACTACAGGAGATGTCCCCAGACGAAATCAGATTAATCCTGAATACGGCAGAATCGCTAAAAGATATCCTCGGAAGGCCGGTCAAGAAAGTGCCGATATTGCGAGGAAAATCGATTTGCACTTTGTTTTACGAAAACTCTACGCGCACTCGGACCAGCTTTGAGCTTGCAGCAAAAATTATGAGTGCTGATACGACGAGCATTTCAACAGCAGGATCTAGCATTCAAAAAGGTGAGTCGTTCAAGGATACACTTTTGACGCTGGAAGCGATGGGAATGGACGTATTTGTCATCAGGCATGGCGCTTCGGGTGCCCCGCATTTTGCCGCTAGAGTGGTCGGTTCGCACGTAATCAACGCAGGAGACGGCATGCACGAGCATCCTACACAGGGCCTTTTGGACATGCTTACGATTCTCGAGAACAAAGGAACCTTCGATGGTCTTAAGGTGCTAATTGTCGGCGATATTATGCACAGTCGAGTTGCGAGGTCAAATATTTGGGGTTTGTCTAAAATGGGCGCAGAGGTACGGTTGTGTGGGCCGCGTACGCTGCTACCTAATGAAATCGAAAAGCTTCCAGTGACCGTATACACCGATCTTGATGAGGCAATTTCAGATGTAGACGTGGTAAACGTTCTGCGTATTCAGCTTGAGCGTATGAACCGAGGATTCTTTCCTTCCATCCGGGAGTATTCTAGACTTTTTGGAATCAATAAGGCACGTCTTCGACGAGCAAAACGCGATGTGTTGGTGATGCATCCAGGTCCGATGAACCGCGGAATTGAGATCACCCCAGATGTGGCGGACGGAGAATTTGCAGTAATAACCGATCAGGTCACCAATGGAGTCGCGGTGAGAATGGCTCTACTTTATCTTTTACTTGGGGGTGGCGGCAATGTGGGCGCTGCTTAGAAACGGTCGCGTTATTGATCCTTCGAGAGGTTTTGATGAGATAACGGATGTGTTGATAGAAGACGGTTGCATATCCCGCGTCGGTCACATCAGTTCTGTTCAGGATATTGGAAGAGGACAGGGGGATGTATACGACTGTTCCGGGCTTGTGGTTGTGCCTGGATTTGTAGATATGCACGTTCATTTGCGCGAACCGGGCTATGAGCAAAAAGAAACAATAATGACGGGCGCTCAAGCAGCGGCTGCAGGTGGATTTACTACTATAGTTGCAATGCCAAACACGAAACCAGCGGTCGACAACCGTGCAGTAGTTGAGTATGTGTTGAAACGCGGAGCATCGGCGGCTGTGCACGTGCTAACGGCAGGTGCGGCCACAAAGGGCAATGAGGGCGTTGAGATGGCGGAGATCGGAGATATGGTTGATGCTGGAGTGGTCGCTGTTTCAGACGATGCGTTTCCGTTGCAGAATGCCGACCTTATGCGACGTGTAATGGAATACGCCGCAATGTTTAACATACCTGTGCTAACCCACTGCGAAGATAAAACCATGACCGCAGATGCTGTAATGAACGAAGGTATCGTGGCAACTATGTTGGGATTGCGTCCTTGGCCTCGCCAGGCTGAGGAGATTATGATTTGGCGGAACGTGCTTCTTGCAGAGCTTACTAATTGTCGTTTGCACATCCAACACGTTACCACAGCTGGAGCAGTAGAAGCAATACGCTGGGCAAAGTCTCGTGGGATCAACCTGACTTGTGAAACTTGTCCCCATTACTTCTCGCTTACGGATGAGGCTTTGGCCAATTATGACACTAACGCTAAGTGCAATCCTCCTTTGCGGACAGCGGCGGACGTAGAGGCAATCAAACAAGGACTTGCGGACGGAACGATTGATGTGATTGCTACCGATCATGCGCCGCACGCTCAAGAAGATAAAGAGGTCGAGCTACAAGATGCTGCTTTTGGTATGGTTGGGCTCGAAACTGCTCTTTCGCTTGTGATAACTAATTTGGTAAAACCAGGCGTAATGGATTTGCCTAAAGCAATTTCGAAACTAACTATCGAACCCGCTCGCGCCCTTGGTATAAGCGCTGGTACACTTACGGAAGGTGCTCCGGCCGATATAACAATTATCGATCCAGAGTTCGTAAATGTGGTTCGAAGTTCCGAGTTCCGTTCAATGGGTCGTAATACACCTTTCGAGGGAGCAAAGTTGTTCGGAAAGGTCGTAACGACGTTCGTTGGCGGAGAAATCGTCCACAGCATCAAGTCGTTAAAATCTGAAGAGGCTAAGGCAGGTGTGTAGCAGCGTTTGGGAAAGCGAACTACGGTGAATTTGGAGACATCAAATGAACGACTTGTATAGCAGTATATTTGACGCAGGATGCATCAAGTTCGGCGAGTTTAAGCTGAAGAGCGGGATATTATCACCAGTCTATATAGACTTTCGAGGTCTGGTTTCGAGGCCAAAATTGTTGGCTGTGATAGGCAAGAAATTGGCTGAGAGAGCTAAGGATATCGGATGCGATAGAATTGCTGGAATTCCATATGCTGGCATCCCGCTTGGAGTTGCTGCAAGTATTGCTGGCAATATTCCTATGCTCTACCTGCGCAGAGAAGCAAAGGACTATGGCACAAAGAAGCTTATAGAGGGAGAATTCTCCACGGGTGATAGGATACTGGTTATCGACGATATCATTACTGACGGTGCTTCAAAAATCGAGGCTATCGCACCGCTCAAAGAGTTCGGCTTGGAGGTAACCGACGTCTTAGTGATACTAGATCGAGAGCAGGGGGGCAGTAAGATACTTGAGCAAGCCGGTTATAGGTTGCATTCTATCGTTAGGCTATCTGAGGTTCTTGACGCTCTAGTGAGCATGGGCAAAGTCGATTCAGAAATGCGCACAAAGGTAACGAATTTCATAGCCAGTAATCAGTTCGGCTAAAAATCCTTTTTGAAAATAGTTGGAGCAAGGAAGTTTGTTTAAGCATAATTGGCAGAATCATGTGCAACCAAATTGTCGAATTGGGAGAGTAGGCGGTAATTGAAAGCGATACTTATACTTGAAGATGGAACCGTGTTCGAGGGCGAATCTATAGGTGCGCCTGGGACGGCTATCGGCGAGGTAGTGTTCGCAACAGGAATGACGGGCTACCAAGAGATGTTAACGGACCCATCATTTGCGGGGCAACTTTTGACTTTGACCTATCCTTTAATTGGCAATTACGGTACAAACTCAGATGACATAGAATCTGACAGGATACAGGTCGAAGGATTTATTGTCCGCGAGCTTTGTGAGGAGCCTTCAAATTGGCGAATGAGTGCAAGTTTGCGCGATTATCTTAGACAAAATGGTGTAGTGTCGATACAAGGTGTTGATACTAGAGCACTAACGCGACGGCTAAGAGTGCACGGGGTGATGATGGGTGCAATATCTACAGAGCTTGCGGTTCCCGAGCTTAAAGCTGAGTTAGAGAAAGCCCCGAACTACGGTGCAGTTAATTTCGTCGAGCGTGTGTCGACGAAGAACGCTTACGACTGGACCGGCGACAACTGGAGCAAATTTTTGGACTTACCTGAGCTCAAATGCCGTATTGCACTTGTCGATATGGGCGTCAAACGCAACATTGCTCGTTGTCTGGCAAAAGAGGGATGTGAATGTGTCGTCTTGCCGTGGAATGCAACAGCGGACGAAATAATGAGTGTCCGGCCAGATGGCGTGGTATTTTCTCCCGGTCCCGGTGATCCAAGACAGCTTAAAGAAGTAGTTGAAACAATGCGTCAGATAATTGGAAAGAAGCCAATTCTTGGTATATGTCTTGGTCATCAGATATTTGGAATGGCAATGGGAGCGGATATTATCAAGCTCAAATTTGGTCATCGCGGAGCAAATCAACCTGTGAAGAATCTATTGAACGGTAAAGTCAGCATTACTGCGCAAAACCATGGTTACGCAGTCAATCCCGAAAATTTGTCCGATGATGTAGAAGTTACGCACGTAAACTTGAATGATGGCACAGTGGAAGGTCTTCGTCATAAATACCTACCGGTATTCTCGATTCAGTATCACCCAGAAGCATCAGCCGGCCCTTTGGACGAAGGATATTTGTTTAGGAAGTTTGTCGCCGGCGTAATGGATACTATGTAGCTTCCATACTTAATAAAGCGTCGGACGCACGCTGATTGAAAGGAGTACAATGCCCAAACGCAAAGATCTCACAAAAGTAATGGTAGTAGGTTCTGGCCCAATAGTTATCGGACAGGCGGCAGAGTTTGATTACGCTGGTACACAAGCGTGTAAGGCTCTGCGCGAAGAGGGCATCAGTGTTGTGCTCATAAATTCCAACCCCGCGACGATTATGACAGATGTCGAAGTTGCGGATAAAGTCTATATCGAGCCGATTAATGTCGAGTTCGCTACCCGTGTGATAGAGCAAGAACGTCCAGACGGATTGTTGCCCACCCTCGGCGGACAGACAGGACTGAATCTGGCAGTCCAGCTTGCCAAGATGGGAGTTCTGGAAAAATACGGCGTACATCTGCTTGGGACATCGCTTGAGGCTATTATGAATGCCGAAGATCGAGAGCTCTTCCGCACACTGATGCAGAAAATCGGTGAGCCAGTACCTGAAAGTTGGATAGTTAACAGTCGTGAAGATCTTGAACGAATTATCGATTTAAATCCACCGTGGCCGCTCATCATTCGTCCTGCATATACGCTTGGTGGAACTGGTGGAGGAATCGCGCATAATCCAGAAGAGCTCTTGGAGATTGGATTACGAGGACTCAAGCTATCTTTGAAAAGTCAGGTTATGGTTGAGCGTAGTCTATTGGGTTGGAAAGAGATCGAGTATGAGGTAATGCGTGATTCCAACGATACATGCATTACGATCTGTTCGATGGAGAATCTCGATCCAATGGGCATCCATACTGGTGATTCCATAGTTGTTGCTCCTACTCAAACCCTCACAGACAAAGAGTACCAGATGCTACGGTCGGCATCTATTAGAATAATTCGCAGTTTAAAGATAGAAGGTGGGTGCAATGTTCAACTCGCGCTTAGCCCGGAGAGTTTTGAGTATTACGTAATCGAAGTCAATCCACGAGTAAGTCGTTCTTCAGCGCTTGCATCGAAAGCTACAGGCTATCCGATTGCAAGAGTTGCCGCAAAAATAGCCGTTGGTCTCAATCTAGACGAGATTCCTAACGCAGTTACTGGTAAGACTCTTGCCGCATTCGAACCGACCATCGATTACATCGTTGCCAAGATTCCGCGTTGGCCATTCGACAAGTTTAGGCAAGCCGATCGAACTATTGGTACGCAGATGAAGGCTACTGGAGAAGTGATGTCCATAGATAGGACTTTTGAAGGCGCAATTATGAAAGCTGTTCGCTCCTTGGAGATTGGCCTTCATCAACTTAGGCTCAAAAACGCAGATGAGTTAACTGAAGGCGACATCGAACAAGGCCTTGTCAAAGCCACCGACGAAAGACTGTTTATTATCGCTGAAGCATTGCGACGAGGCTTCAGTGTTGAGCGCATAGCGGAGCTTTCGAAAATAGATCCTTGGTTTATAAACAAGATCAAGAACATTGTGGACATGGAAACGGAGCTGAAGAACCGAGCTTCGGAGATTCGAGCGCTCACGTCAGGTCGCATTGCGACCGAGCCCGGAGCTATTGATTTGCTCTATCGTGCTAAAGTTATGCGATTTCCCGATAAAGTTATAGCGGAGCTTACTGGCGCACTTGAAAACCAGCTTCGCTATATTAGGCGCAAGCTTGGAATGGTGCCAGTTTATAAAATGGTCGATACTTGTGCTGCCGAGTTTGAAGCCGCAACTCCGTACTTCTACTCTTGCTATGAGCATCAAGACGAAACAGGGTGTCTAGATGGTAAACAATATCGTGTTTTTTCATTCAGATCTTCAAGCTCACCTCGCAAGGCGATTATAATCGGCTCCGGTCCTATAAGAATAGGCCAAGGAATCGAGTTTGACTATTGCTCCGTGCATTCAGCATGGGCATTGCGCGAGGCGGGATACGAGGCGATCATAGTCAACAATAACCCCGAGACAGTTTCGACCGATTTCGATACTTCCGACAGACTTTATTTCGAACCGCTAACTGTCGAAGACGTTATGCACATAGTGGATCTCGAACAGCCCGATGGGGTAATTCTCCAATTCGGAGGTCAGACTGCGATCAACCTTGCGAAACCGTTGCATGCTCTTGGAGTGCCGATCTTTGGGAGCGATTTTAGGTCAATAGACATTGCTGAGGATCGCGACAAGTTCGAGCAGATGTTGCGCGAATTGAATATTCCCAAGCCTGCGGGCAGAGCCGTGCGCGGCGTAGAGGAAGCTATTCAAGTGGCGCGTCAGATAGGATATCCTGTTCTGGTGAGACCAAGTTATGTGCTTGGTGGTCGCGCTATGGAGATAGTTTATTCGGAATCAGAACTTGAGCAATACGCACGGTACGCGGTCGACATCAGCCCAGATCCCGATGCACCTATTCTCATAGACAAGTATGTGATGGGTAAAGAAGTTGAGGTGGATGTAATTTCTGATGGCACGGACTGCCTTATTCCGGGTATAATGGAGCACATCGAGCGTGCTGGAGTTCATTCGGGAGATTCTATGGCAGTTTGTCCGCCGCAAACTCTTTCGCAGGAGATTATTGACCAAATAGTATCGCACTCGATAAAGCTTGCTAAGGCCTTAGATGTGCGAGGTCTTATGAACATCCAGTTTGTAGTGGATGGCGACGAGGTGCAAGTGATCGAGGTAAACCCGAGAGCAAGCCGAACAGTGCCGTATCTGTCAAAGATTACTGGAGTACCTATGATAAAGTTGGCTACTAATGTGGCCCTTGGAAAGACCTTGAAAGAACTTGGTTACTGTTCCGGGCTATATCGAAAGCAGCCCAGCATCGCTGTTAAAGCACCTGTATTTAGTTTCCAAAAGCTTACCGAGGTAGACGTATCGCTTGGCCCGGAAATGAAATCAACTGGGGAAATAATGGGAATTGATCGCGATTTCTCACGGGCGCTATATAAGGCAATTGTTGCATGCAATCTCGATGTGCCGATTGCAGGAAAGATGATAGCGACCATCGCCGATCAGGACAAGGAAGAAGCGATTTCGATTATACGCGAATTCGTCGATCTTGGGTATGAAGTTTTTGCTACCGAGGGCACTGCACGTTACCTTAAGTCTAGAAGCGTTCCCGCAACCGAAGTTGGGAAGATTGCTGACAAAGATTCGCTTAATCTTATGCAGCTAATTTTGGAGAATAGAGTAGGCCTTCTTATAAATACCGCGTCGAAGGATCGTCGCATAGAGCAGGAAGCAGCAATGATCAGGAAAGCCAGTGTGCAACGATCTATCCCGTGTATTACGTCGTTGGATACTGCTCGTGCACTTCTAATGGCTCTGCGATCTAAGCAGCGCGGTGAGCGTCCTGAATGCCTGCCGATTCAACAGTATCTTTACGACAAAAAGGATGAACGAACAGCCGCATCTGCAATTCGGTGATAGTGTCATAGAACACCAGTTTTGCATACTGATATGATATGAAGCGCATGGTTTTACTGCCTTGACAAAACGCGTCGTTATTTCAGGTTACTATGGATTCGGCAACACAGGTGATGAAGCAGTTCTGGCTGGTATACTTACTGCTTTTCAGCAACTTGCCATCGATGCAGAAGTGACGGTTTTATCTGCCAATCCTCAGTATACACTTTCGCAACATCGCGGTGTTAAATCGATCAATCGTTATCATATAATAAATCTTATGCGAGCAATTCGGCGATGCGATCTTCTGATTAGTGGGGGAGGAAGTCTCTTGCAAGACGCCACCAGCGTGCGATCGCTTCGATATTATCTCTTTGTATTGCGTTTGGCTAGATTGTTTGGTCGCAAGTCTATGATTTATGCGCAAGGTGTTGGACCGCTCCTGCGAGAAAGCTCGAAAAGGGCTGTTGCGAAAGAGCTCAACGCGGTAAGTGCTATAACTGTACGAGATGAGGATTCAAAATTTCTCTTGGAGTCCATTGGTGTTAGTGTTCCTGTACGGGTAGTTGCGGATCCTTCGTTTCTTGTTCCTCCGGATCTTGAAGCTGCAGACGAATTGTTGGCCAAGCACGGTTTGACAGGCAAGGAATTTATTGCCGTATCTGTGCGACCGTGGGATGGTCATTCGAGATGGCTTACTGAAGTGCGGCAAGGTTTGCGTCGAGCCGCAGAAGAGATCGGAACACAACTTGTGGCGATACCTATGCAAGAATCCGAAGACCTCGAACTTTGCTCCGATCTGGATGCCGATGTTGTTATGCGCGAAATTCCTGGAGTAAGAGCCGTAAAGGGCGTTATCGCTCGTTCGAGTCTGGTAATTGGAATGCGTCTTCACTCGCTGATCTTCGCGGCCTCGGAAGGTGTTCCGTTCATACCTATTGTTTATGACCCGAAGGTGTCATCGTTTGCGGCAATGGCGCTGCCTAAAGCTTGCATGGAGCACGGGGGACGAGAACTATGCTTTGTGGGGGGTGATGTGGCATCGCTGACGGCGCAGAAACTCGCAGAAGCAGTGATTTTCGTCTGGAACCGAAGAGCAGAACTTGCAAATGAGCTTTTGGCGAAGACACCATCGTTAAGGGAACTTGCCCTTGAGCCTGGTAAGATGGTTGCTACGGAGCTTATGGAATTATGCGTAGAAGAACGAAGGCGAAGTTAATGGGAACATAGGAAAGGTGATCGAAGTCTTAAAGTTGAGCATTTGACGATCCTCAGTCCACAATGCGTTGACCACATGTGCGGTGTCGATTATAATTTTCCAGTTGTTTGGTATTACCTCAGGAGAACACAGTAATGAATAGAATTCGTTTGTCCACCTTATATTTTGGCGTAGTTGTTGCCTTTATATTGGCCGGATGCGGCGGTGGAGGTGGAGGCGGCGGTACGTCGGACGAAGGTGGTACGCCTGAACCTCCTGCTACCGGAAGCAGGATTCTAACCGGACAAGTTGTTAGCTCGTTGGACAGCACCAAGGGTGTTGATGGAGTCGTGATAAGATTTGGAGCATTCAGCTCTGCCACCACTGCGAATGGCGGCAAGTTTGAACTGAACATTGATGCGGAAGGAAACAATCTGCCTTATTATTTTCAGGTGGATACCAGTAAGGCCGGAGCAAATTTCCCGCCCAGCGAGCTTATTACTTATAAGGCTCAGACTTACTATCCGGACAAGGTAGATCTTCCGATTGAGATATTAAACGGACAGAGTAACAACCTTGGCAAGATCATTGTTCGAGAGGTAACGGATGATCAGGCACCTTCTCAGCCATATCCGTCCAGGGATACGCTCATCTACGGTAGGGTTGTCAGTGCCAAAACTGGCGGGGGCATAGAAGGCGTTCTAGTAACATTCGGATATACATCGCCTAAAACAGCTATATCCGGCAAGAATGGCTACTTCGTTCTCAATCTGGGCCGCGATGCAGCAGTACTACCTCTCTTCCCGTCCGATAGATGGCCTCCTACTTTTAGCATAAACACTTCTACAGCCACAGGGAACTATCCCGTCACTTTGCAAGTGATGTTTCGCAGCCAAACATCGACGCAAAGCAGCATACCAGTGCCGGAGGATATACTTCTTGCCGTCGAAACGACAAGTCTTGGAACTATAACCGTATTGGACGATAATACGGGTAGCGGTGGCGGTGGTGGTGGGGAAGGTCCACCTCCTCCTCCAGGTTTTTAGTTAACCAAAGTGAGTAGTCGGAGAACCGAAGAAAAACAGTCGGATAGCCAAAGACTAGAAGATATGAGAACGACCGGAGCTCTCAGATTTTCAGACTCTTGGGCTTTCCGGCTGTCGGCTTTTATAGTTGTTGTTGTAGCACTTGCAGCGAGTGTAGCTGTTTTCAAGCGTTATCTCCCGTATACAGGAACGCCACTTATTCCTAAGGAGCCTCCGCCGGTCGTATTGATGATGGAGGATGCACACTTAGTAGGTCTTGGGCGTGCAGGAAAGCTATGGAGCGTGAAGGTAGGGAAGATTGAGATTGCCCGAAACAGTTCGAGTGCTAAACTTAAAGAAGTTACCGGCGGTAAGATCTATAGTAAAGGAAAGGTCGCGCTACAAGTGCAAGCTGGAGAGGCTACATGCGACATCAACAGTCGTAACCTTTTGCTTTCGGGAGGGATAAACATCGAGGGAACTGACGGCCAGAAACTCGTTGCTGAACGTGCAACTTGGAACTCTGCCAATTCAACACTTCGTACTAGTGGAAAGGTAATCTTTCAATCTGAGCTGAGCCAATTGACGGCCGACTCACTGGTTATGGATTTGCGCGCAAAGCAGTTGGACATGTGGAATGTCAGAATGCGTCTGAAGGTTCCTTCGGGATGGTGAGTTTAGATATGGAAAGTCTAAGGGCCAAAGAGCTAAGGTTGGAGAAGGAGAAAAGGAGAGCCACTGCTTTCAGACTTTCTCTATCGCTGGTTGTGGTTTTTGTTTTGGCCTGCGCGAGCATGAATGCTAAGCAGAATTCTGCTGAGAATGCAAAAACAGGCGAGAAAAAGTTGGAAGAGGTCAACATATCGTTCAAGCACTTGAGGCGAGATCTTGGCGAAAAACGCATTACTTTTGTCGAAGGCGATGTGAAATGCATCCACGGCGATACGGTGCTAACAACAGAAAGCGCAACAGTTGACGAAAAAGAGCAAATAATTACCGTGCCTGGCAAGATTACAATCACAAGTCCTGAGTGCGATATTGTCGCGGATAGAGGAATCGCTTATCTCAAGAAGCGATTAGCGGTACTCGAAGGTAACGTAGTTATGCATTTAAAGCCGAAGACAGAAGAAATTGATGGAAACTCCGAGCGTGCAAAATACAGTCGGCCTACCACGATTACTTGCGAAAAGATAGAATACCTCTACAGAAAGAAAGTTGCTTCCGGAACGGGGAATGTTATCTTTAAGCAAGATAAGCGCACTGCTACTGCTAAAAAGTTCATTTATGATGAGAAAAGCGAAATTCTGACGATTATGGGCGATGTGAAGGCTGTAGACGAAGACGGCCAAACATTTTATGCTCCTGAGAAAGTGGTTATCTGTCTGAAGAAAGGCAATGAGTACATGGAAGCTTCAAACGCCGGAGCAACTATCAAAGTAGATATGAGTGAGGAAGAGTAAGATTAGTTGCCCCGGCTTCCTAGTTTTTGATACTTCAACAGCAAAATTATCACGCACGCGGCAATTGTAAGCAGGCTTACCCACTGAGCTTGGGTTATCCCCAAAAGCCAAACTTTTGCCGAGTACCCTTTCCTCAAGAACTCGATTAGGAATCTATAGATCGAGTAAAGTCCGAGATAACTGATAAATACCAGACCGACCTTTTCTTTCTGAGACTCCGATTCAGTGGAGAATTTTTCAATCCGTGTTAAAATCAAGAATATCAGAATGCTTGCCAAGGCCGAGTAGATCTGAGTAGGGTGAGATGGTGGGGTTATAATTCCATTTTCATGGAAGCGTACAGCCCAGGGTAACGAAGTAGGAGCTCCATAGCAGCAGCCGTTCATGAAGCAGCCGATTCGAGCAAAGGCGTAGCCTATGGCGACTGACGGACTCAACAGATCGGCGCACTGGAGAAAAGAAAGCTTCCTGATCCTGGTGTAGGTCAGGGTTGCAAGTATTCCGAATATCAGTGCCCCGTGAAAACTAAGTCCGCCATTCCAGACGGCGAAGAACTCGCGAAAACTTTCCGTATTAAGGTTTAATGCAATAAATGCTATTCTCGCGCCTGCAATCCCTGACAAAAGTACAATCAGCGCCAAATCTGATATCCACGAGGCTTCGATCTTATACCTTTGGCTTGCCCGTATTGCTCTTAGTAGGCCGATAACGAATCCAATAACCATCATCAGGCCATAGGATCGAATCGGTATTCCAAATATCTTAAACAAAACAGAACACATCGGCTATTTGGTTTCTAGTTTCAAACCTTCCGATCTTCCCTTCGCCCAACTCCGTAGAAGAAGAAAAGCATTAGCGCGCCTATCACTATTGCCATGTCTGCGATATTAAACGTCGGCCAAGCGTATTTTTCGTCGTGGTACAGGATATAGAAGCTGAGAAAATCGGTCACTGTACGGTCTGGTGATGTGAGCCGATCTATCAGGTTACCAGCAGCTCCTCCCAAGAGCAGTCCTAAAGCAATTGAGAACACGCGCGAACGAATTCCCGAACCCGCAAAAAGCGAAGACCGCAGTCGCACAATTGCGTAAATCACTACGAGGGTTATCAGAATCAACAAAGGTGCCCAGTCAGGCAGCAAACCAAATGCGGCACCTCGATTATAGCTCAGCTTGAGGTCAAAAAGCCCCGGGATTACCGTTACCGGCCGTTCGTAGTCGAGAAATCGACGCGCGAGGAATTTCGTCATCTGATCTACGACGAGCACCACGGCTGCGGTTCCATAGAACTGGAGTTCTCGTCTAGCGTCTCTCAACACTTTCTTGGCAGTCTATGCAAAGTGTGGCGTAGGGAATTGCCTTAAGCCGCTCAACGTTGATCTGTTCACCGCAGCGGTCGCAAATTCCATAGGTCCCCTCTTCGATCTTCCTCAGAGCCTCGTCGATTCGTTCGAGTATCTCCCTGTGATTTTCGTCAATTGCGAAGTCTTTTGTTCGTTCGAACGTATCAGATGCTGCGTCCGCCGGATGATTGTCATAATCAGCAAGTTCGGAGGCCGCTAGACGATCCGCTTCGTTTCTATGAGTGATCGCACGCTCCCTATTTAATCGACTTCGTTCTGCAAGGAGCAACTTCTTAAACTTTGCCACATCAAGTTTATGTGTCATATCGCATAGCCCTTCTGCTCTTTATGTTTGACTACGCACCGCCGCAGCGCATCTTTTGCATAGCGTCGGATGTTCCGCGTCTTCTCCAACCGATTCGACAAACAGCCAACAGCGTTCACATTTCGTTCCTAGAGGCGGCTCTATCTCAATCTTTTCGTTTTCGCCGCTAATTAGCTCTACTTGTGATACTATGAATACTCCAGGCAACACATGCTCGTACGGCTTCAGCGCGTTATAAAGTTCCTCAGGCATAATCAGCCGCACTTTAGATTCCAGCGGCTTGCCAATAACACCGCTTTGACGCGCTTCTTCCAACTTAAGCAATACTCGATCCCGGACTTGAATAATTAATGTCCAGCGCGCCGCTAGATCTTTGTCGAGTCTTTCTACCCTTACCTCGGGAAATGGCGCGAGATGGATCGACTCAGCCATACGTTCACCCGGCAATTCGCGCCAAACCTCTTCCATTGTGTGCACCAAAATCGGAGCCAGCAGACGGCTAAGGGTGGACACAATATCATATAGCGCTGTTTGGGCAGAACGTCTTGCCTTAGAATCTCGCGCAGAAGCATACAGTCTATCTTTAAGAATATCCAAGTAAAGAGCGCTTAAATCTACCGCGCAGAAGTTATGTACCGCATGGTATACCCTGTGGAACTCGTAAGACTCGTAAGAACGTCCAACCAAATCCACAAGCTGTTCCAGTCGATACAGTGCGTAACGATCAAGCTCTTCCAATTCGTTGTAAGGCACGGCGTTCTTCTTTGGATCGAAGTCGCTCAAATTGCCTAGCATGAATCTGAAAGTGTTCCTAATGCGACGATAAGCATCAGTAATTCGCGTTAGGATCTCATCGCCGATCCGAACATCTTCAAAGTAGTCGGACGACGATACAAAAAGTCTAAGCACATCCGCCCCAACATTTTTGATAATCTGCTGGGGCGCGATGACATTACCTATCGACTTGCTCATTGCTCGGCCTTCGGCATCGAGCATAAAACCGTGACTCACCAATTCTCGGAAAGGTGGTGCACCCTTTGTGGCCATGCCGATCACTAAAGACTTGTTGAACCAACCTCTGTGCTGATCGGACCCCTCGCAATACATATCCGCTGGATATGTATGCTCACGCTCTTCAACAACAGCTCTACAGCTCGAACCTGAGTCGAACCACACGTCAAGAACATCTGTTTCTTTTGTAAATTCGATTCCACCACACTTTGGACACTTGTAGCCGGGCGGTAGAAACTCATGTGCTTCTTTCTCAAACCACGAGTCAGAGCCATGTATCTTGGCGTCTTCGTATACCCGGCCGATTATCTCGCCGGTCATTATAGCTTCACCGCAATCTTTGCAGAAGAATACAGGAATTCCGACTCCCCACGACCTCTGTCTCGATAGACACCAGTCGGGCGAGTTTTCAATCATCGCACGCAGTCTATTCTTTGCTTCTTTAGGATAAAACTCAATCGATTCTAGGGACTCAAGCATCCGTTGTCGCAAATCATTATGGTCCAGCGACATGAACCACTGAACAGTGGTTCGGAATACGAGTGGATTGTGACACCGCCAGCAGTGAGGATAACTGTGCGTCAATTCTCCCTTCGCAAGCAGCATTTCCGCCTTTTCCAAAGCTTCAATTACCGCCGCGTTGCCCTGTTTGGTTATATGCAGACCTTCAAAAAGCTCAGCCTCTTTCGTGAAGTATCCGCGTTCATTGACCGGACAAAGCGGTTCTAAGCCGTAATGCTGGCCGGTTTCAAAGTCCTCTCGGCCATGTCCTGGAGCCGTATGTACCACCCCGGTCCCTTCGTCAAGCGTGACATAATTTGCGTGCACCAGTATTGAATCGCGGTCGTATATTGGGTGCTTGAATACTAAGCCTTCAAGTTCCGACCCACGTAACTTCTTGACGATTCGATAAGACTTTGCTCCTATTGCAACCATCGTCTTCTCGACGAGCTCTGTAGCAATAAGATAACGGTCGACGTAATCTCGCTTCCCTTGACTTTCTTTCTCTAGCGAAAAAGTTACATCTACTAGTGCGTAATCGTAGTCCGGATGTACAGCGACTGCCAAGTTCGCAGGAATCGTCCAGGGGGTTGTTGTCCATATAATTGTATAATTACCGTTCGGTTTTTCCTCTTCCGCCTCAAACACGCCGTTTGGGTCGTTTATTAGCGGGAATCTTACATATATCGATGGCGATTTGTGCTCCGAATATTCGATCTCAGCTTCAGCAAGAGCAGTCTCGTCGTATATGCACCAGTGAATAGGCTTCAAGCCCCTGTATATGTAGCCTTGTTCGGCAAGCTCTCCGAACACCTTGATTATAGTCGACTCGTACTCCGGGCTCATTGTTAGATAGGGATTATCCCAATCTGCTATTCCACCGAGCCGCTTGAATTGCTCTCGTTGTATGTTCACCCACTTATTCGCGTATTCACGGCACGCTCTGCGCATCTCTAGGCGAGTGGGCGACTGGTGCTTGCGTCGGAACTCCTCGGAAACTTTGTTTTCGATAGGCATACCGTGGTTATCCCAGCCAGGCACAAAAGGCGTACGATAGCCCTTCATCGCCTTGTAACGAATAATAAAATCTTTAAGGAGTTTATTCAGAGCGTGTCCTATATGTATGTCTCCGTTTGAGTAGGGAGGACCATCATGTAGAATGAAGTCACCTTTAGGCGACTCACGCGTGCTCAGTTTCCCATAAAGATCTATTTCTTCCCAAAAGCGCTGGAACTCGGGTTCCCTACGCGGGAGGTCCGCCTTCATAGGGAACGCTGTCTTAGGCAGGTTTACTGTTTTTGAGTAGTCCATTCCGAAACAAACTCCGCTACTGCATCTTGCCATGGCCTTGCGCCGTCGCGGCCAAGCAACTCCATTTTGTAGTGTCGCAATACGGAGTACTTGGGTCGCTTGGTAGGCGTCGGCCATTCTTCTGATTTGATTGGCTCTATCTTTACTTCTGTTCTTCCAGCCGTTTCCAGTATGCTCTTTGCAAACTCATACCACGAGCAAGTCCCGCTATTTGTGAAGTGATAAGTTCCATATAACGGCGATCCTGCCAGCGATGCAAGGAAATTTGCCAAATCCTTTGCGTAAGTAGGCGATCCGACCTGATCAGCAACCACTCTAAGCTCTGGTCTAGTCTCTGCCGCTTTTAGTATTGAAATTGCAAAGTTCTTACCGTGTGGAGCAAAGAGCCAAGATGTGCGAACTATGTAATACTTTTTGCAAACTTCCTTTACAGATTCCTCGCCTGCTAATTTGCTCGCACCATAAGCGTTGATCGGATTAGGCTGGTCGAACTCAGTATACGGCTTGTCTTTTTGGCCGTCGAAAACATAGTCCGTGCTGACATAAGCGATTGCTGCATCTACAGATGCACATGCGCAGGCTAAGGTCCAGGTCCCAACACAATTGATCTTAAATGCCAAGTCCGGCTTACGCTCACAACCGTCCACGTCGGTCATGGCCGCGCAATGTATCACCATTTCGGGTCTAAAACGATGTATAACATCGAACACGCCGTCTATGTCAGTGATGTCAAGCTTTTCGCAGCCCTCGAGTATATCTGTCGGTATAACATTATGATGAGGGCTCAGAGCTTTACAAACTTCACTGCCAAGCATCCCACATGCGCCGGTTACGAGAACTCGCACTTAATTCACCCGGTACAAGGAGTAAAGCCCCTGATTATGAGCAGGGGCCTTACGGTTCCTGAAATTTCCACTTTATTATACCGCTCGTGCTGGGTGTGGTCAAGGCAATTGCGAGCTATCGCGATGAGTTGCCTAATATTACTTGTTTCCTAGTCCCAGTCCGGTGGAGACTAGATAGTTGTAGCTGTCCTTGACGGCTTGCAGCATGTCGGTCTCGCACGCATCGAGTTCAACAATCAGCCACTCGAGTACGTTTTCATCGGCTGCTTCTAAGATCGCTGGAAAGTTCATCTTACCTGAGCCAACTGCTGTATGCACATGCTTGCCTTCTTCGAGCATTCCATCTTTGATATGGAAAAGCGGTATGCGTTTCGCATAGGCTCTGGTGCACATAACCGGACTGGACTTTCCAAAAGCACACCAATATGTGTCCAGTTCACTGAATACATCGGGCGCCTCGGCCATCAATATATCGTAAACGTATTGGCTATCCATCGGAGTGAATTCCCACCAGTGATTGTGGAACCCAAAGCTTATACCGTATGGCTTCAAAAGTTCTGCAGCCTTTTGCATTTTTTCAGCAGCAGCTTTTACACTATCAAGAGTCTGCAAATCGTTAGGTCCGAACCCGCTAATCACGCGCTTATTTCCGAGCGTAGCTTCGGTATCGGCAATCTGATTTACATTTCCTTCGTCTGGCATTACAGTATGGCTTGATGTACACACTAGACCAAGGTCGTCCATAATCTTCTTAATCATTTTTGGATCATTGCCGTGCAAACCGGCGAACTCGACTCCCTTGTATCCTATGTCTGCCACTGTTTTTAGGACTCCTGGCAAATCTGCGCCAGGTGGATATACCTCTTTTCTGAGCGTGTATAGCTGTATTCCTATCGGTTTCAATTTACCTCTCCTTGTTTTCAACAGCTCCATTGACGGAGACGAAATGTAGTCTGCTGGATGTTTCTCCATAAAGACCGAAATACCTTCTCGCCGAGTTGCCGTCGAACAGAAATCTTACTTTAGATCTAGTGGGATCCTGAATCTTGATTGCAATG
>Ga0197142_1001904_pt1 | contig 18830 bp, 16 predicted proteins | sample GBS60_MetaG_FD_148614 | JGI IMG/M metagenome (GOLD analysis project Ga0197142, IMG submission 148614) | Sediment microbial communities from Great Boiling Springs, Gerlach, Nevada, United States - GBS 60_MetaG | ecosystem: Environmental > Aquatic > Thermal springs > Hot (42-90C) > Sediment...
TTCCGAGAGAAGGCGGACAGCGGAACCCCTATTTTCGGAAAGGATGGGGTAAGGGATGTAGGGATAAATCCAACTATTAGTGAAATTCAAAAGGCAGGCTATTCTCTTACCCAAATTTTTTTGGAGGTGAAAGAGGAACCAATGAAGCGGCTCCTCGTCTATTTTGAAAAAGGAGGGAAGCCGTATGAAGGTTCTTCTTCTCTCTGGCGGGCTCTGTTTTTTGTTCTTTCGGTTGGTTGGGGGTATTGCCATGTGTGGGCAAATCCCCCTCAAGAGGGCAAGATTGTTCATACCGTCAATCTTGCTCACTGGCGGGAAGAACCGAAACTCCACCTTCTTTTTTTAGAAGGTAAATGGGGTCTCAAAGAATTATGACCCCCTCTCCTCAATTATCCTTCTTCTCAATTAAACTCTCCTGAGTTCCTTAGTCCTATCAATCTATTTCTGATTGATAGGACTTTTTGTTAAGAGATTCGAATAAATTTTCTTTTTTTGAATGTGAGAGTTCGTTAAATTTTTCCATTAATTTTTGAATAGGCGCTTCTCCAATTTTTTCTTTTATATCAACAAAATCATCTGGGATTGAAGCAGGCGGAAGACCGCTGATGAGTTGAAAAAGATGGGCCAGGAGGGTAGTAGCATAACAACCCTTTCCAAGAGAAAAAGAGAGGATTATTCCTTGTGGGATAATTTTTATTTTTAGTTCTACAGGTTTTTCTTTTGTTTTTACCAACCGTTTTTTTAAAATAAGAAAAGGAAAGGGTTTGAGATAGGGGAGAGTTAAAACTTTATCTTCTTTTAAAAAATCATAATATTCTAACCAATCATTTTTATCATTACTTAAAAGAAGAGGAAGAAAGTCAGGGGGGGGTTTATTTGCTTGGAGACATTGAGAGATTTTTTTATTGAAAAGAAGCGAGGCATAAGCAAATATCCATAATTGAATTTGTTCGGGAATTTGTTTTAAGGCCCCCAAAAAGTCAGTCGGTCTCTTTTTAAGATATTTTATTATTTTCAATTCATTCTGAAAGATGAGAGGATATCTTTCAATAATTTTTTCTATTTTTTCCCAGTTCCCGAAATTTTGATAAATTTCTTGTCTCAGGGAGAAAAAGTAAGGAATTTCTCTTTCTCCTCCTTTGCAGAGGAAACTTAAAACAGCGTTTTTATATTCTCTTCTTAGAATTAAAAGTCCCCATTGCCAGCTGATAAAACGAGGAGCGCCAAAACGTTGTGAATAGAAAAAATTGAAAAAACCGTTCTTCTTTATTAATTTAAGATTCTCGAAGAATTTATTCTCTTCAAGAGAAGAAGGAGGGGTTCTTATTAAGATAGTAAATCTATTGCCCTTAAGATAACCAATCGACATTGCGCCCTTTCCTACCGAAAAATCTTTAAGAAAAAAATAAGGAGAAGAGAGCTGAGATAGAGTTTTAATTGAAGATACTCCCCTGAAACTTATGCGTTGGGCTGTTAAAGCGTCCTTGTCTTTTATGCCTCCATACTGGATTTTTTTTCTGTCCAGATTTAACAGAGAAGAGATTTCTTCTATTGCCTCCAAGGTAGAAAGTTGATATTTTACCAAAGTGGCAAAAACCGTTTGATTTTTTAAAGGAATATTTTCGTCTAAATAATTTTTTTCATTAGGGGATACGGAAACAAGAAAACCATCAGGTAAGATTTCCTCTACAATAAAATCTTCGGTTCGCATTTTAAGATAGCCCGGTACAAGATTATTTTCGATAAAAGGGGGCAAAAAAATTCCTAGCTGATTAAGAAAATGAGAATCGTCAATAAAGGTTTCTCTTTTAAAAAGAGAGGGATTTTTTTGATATTCTTGAAGGAGATTTTGCCATTCTATCTCTTTTAATTTCTTTCTCTCCATCAAATAACTTTTTTAAATTTTTCTAAAAATTACTCTTTGGAGGCGATCTTTACTAATCGGAGACTCATTCTGTATTCTTTGGGTTCGAGAAGTAAGATTTGAAAATTATATTCCTTTCCTATTTCTAATTTACTTTCCATTTCTTGTTTTGAGGAGAATTCTGAAATATGACAGAGGCCCCTAATTTTGGGCGCTACTTCTACGAAAGCACCAAAGGGTGAAAACTTGATAACCCTCCCTTTTACTATATCACCTTTTTTAAATTTTTTTTCGATTTCTTCCCAGGGATTTGGTTTCAGGGCTTTGAGAGAGAGAAAGACCTGATCATTTATTTCAATAATTTTTGCCTTTACTTTTTGACCTACTTTTACAATTTCAGCTGGATTTTCTACCAATTGCCAATCAAGCTCTGAGATGTGAATGAGCCCTTCTAATTTTTGACTTTCTTCTTTTTCTTCAGCGGGAAATTTAATAAACGCTCCAAAATTTGCAATACCAGTGATTTCTCCTTCAACAACATCTCCTTTTTGGAATTTTTGGAGAAGTTCTTTTATTATCCCCTCAACTCTTGCTCTTTCTGAGAGAATTAATTTATTTTCTTCACTGTTTAAATCCAGAATTTTTACCTCTAAGGTTTGTCCCATAAATTTTTGAAGTTCTTTTAGAATTTTTTGTTTGTCAGCGTCTTCAACGCGCGGGTAATGTTCAGGAGCGAGTTGAGACACAGGAATGAAAGCGGGGATATTTTCAACACTTGTTAAAAGGCCGCCTTTGTTTACTCCTATGATTTTTACCGTTATAATCTCTCCTTTTTCTTTCAATTCTTGAAGTTTTTGCCAACTCATTTCTCGTGAGGCATCTTTTAAGGAAAGTTCGCGATAACCGTCTTCGTTTTCTAATTCCAATACTTTCACCACTACCGGATCTCCTATTTTAAGGTTTTTGATAATATCTTTGGCAATATAAAATTCTTTTCCTAAAATGACGCCGGTTCCATAGAGCCCCAGGTCTACAAAAAGAGAAGATCTGTCTCGCGCTACCACTCTTCCTTCTAAGGTGGCGCCTTTTGAAAGAAGGGGTATGTCTCCTATTATTTTGTTTGTATTTTTTTTCAGGCTGTTCATTTTCTTAATTAAAAATCACATCTGTTATGTAATGTTAATAATATTTTTATTTATATCTCTTTTTGAGAAAAATGCAAGCGGATATCTTAAAAAAAATATTGCCTCAAAAATTTTTTTATGATAATATTTTAAAAATATTAAAAAATTTTTTATTTAATGGCAAAGGTAGAGTTTATTGGTCATTCTTGTTTCCAGATTAGTTTTTCACCCTCCAAAGACGAAACAGTGAGGGTTTTAATTGATCCCTTTGATGACTCCATCGGGCTTGCAATGCCCTCTCTTTCTGCTGAAATTGTTTTGATTACTCATAATCATTCAGATCATAATAATATAAAGAGAGTTAAGGGTTCTCCTTTTTTGGTTTCAGGAGCTGGCGAGTATGAAATTAAAAAAATTTTTATTGAGGGGATATCTTCTTTTCACGATGATTCAGAAGGTAAAGAAAGAGGAGGAAATACTATTTATACCATTGAGGGAGAAAATATTAGATTTTGCCATCTGGGTGATTTAGGACAAAAACAGCTTAGCGAAGAACAGTTAGAGAAAATAGGGATAGTGGATGTTTTGATGATTCCAGTAGGTGGAACTTATACGATTGATGCTCTTTCGGCCCAAAAAATTATTTCTCAGATTGAGCCAAAGATTGTTATTCCCATGCATTATGCCGTGCCGAATCTTAAGATAAAACTTGATAGGGTGGAAAATTTTTTGAAGGCATTTGGTAAGTCGCAATTGGTTCCGCATGATAAATTGGTAGTAAAAGCAGGCAGTTTACCAGAAGATGAAATGGAAATAGTATTATTAAAAACCTCTTAATTTTATGAAAAAAAAGAGAATAAAAAAGAAGGCAGAAGAGAGAGAGAGGATAGAAAAAGAAACTGTGCAAAGTTTGTCAGCAAATGAAGGTATAGAAAAAGTTATAGAAATAGAAAGAGAAGAAGGACAAAAGGTAATCACTGGCATTAAGAAAGCAATTAATAAACTTCAAGAACTGCCAGTTGAGATAAAGATAATTCTGCTTGCGGTAATAATGATTGTTTTGGGAGGGATTATGATGAATTTATGGCTAAAAAGTTTTGTCAAAAAAATACCTGATATTAGTCAGTTGGTTAATAATCAGATTTCAGATATAAGCAAAAACTTAAAACAAGAAGGCAAATTGTTAGAAATACCCCCACTAACTTTTTCTCAAGATTTGTCCAATGAATGGAAGGTTTATCGAGATGAGAAATATGACCTTGAATTAAAATATCCTGAAAATGCTTCTTGCCAAAGAGTGATTACTGAAACAGAAGAAAAGATTGAAATAAACGTTCCTGATCAGCGATTAAACATAAAAATTACCCCTTATCTTAACAAAGAAAAATACCAATCAGTAGAAGATTTGATATATAGCCAAAAAGAAAAGAGAACAGAATCAAGCATCCTTCCTTCCATACCCTTAAATTACTTTAAGGTAACACTGCCCACTGGCATTTCAGCCATAGGCTGGGATATTAAAACAGGAAAAAATAATGAAAGTGTTTTTATTATGATGGGCAAGAGATATTATTACATTTGGTGGGTGCAGTTGGAAAGCGAAGGGGATATGATTTCTTTTAATGATGAAAATGTAAAAACATTACAAAATATTCTTTTATCCTTTAGAATTTTAGAATAAAATGCAAAAAGAAAATGAAAAGAGCGTTCTCAAGGGTATAAAGGAAAGAGAGGTTATTGATGAATTGAAAGAGTCTTATATTGACTATGCAATGTCTGTAATTGTTGCTCGTGCGTTGCCGGATGTTCGCGATGGTTTAAAACCTGTTCATAGAAGAATTCTTTACACGATGTGGGAGGATGGTTTGCGCCATAATAGTAAATTTAGAAAATCAGCCAATGTAACAGGGACCGTTCTTGCCAGATATCACCCCCATGGAGATATTGCGGTTTACGATGCTCTTGCCAGAATGGCTCAGGATTTTAATATGAGATATCCCCTTATTGAAGGTCAGGGCAATTTTGGTTCTATTGATGGCGATCCGCCGGCAGCGCAGCGATATACTGAATGTCGTTTATCTGCTCTCGGAGAAGAATTATTAAAAGATATTGAGAAAGAAACGGTTGATTTTATTTATAATTATGATGGCACAAGAAAAGAACCGTTGGTCTTACCTTCTCCCTTGCCTCAACTCCTTTTAAATGGAACTTTGGGGATTGCAGTAGGAATGGCAACCAATATTCCACCCCATAATCTGAGTGAGGTAATGGACGCCTTAATATATCTTTTAGATCACCCTCAAGCTCAAACAGAAGAATTGTTTGAATTTATCAAGGGTCCTGATTTTCCTACCGGTGGAATTATTTACGATCAAAAAGGGCTTATTTCTGTCTACTCTCAAGGAAGGGGTGCAATTTTAATGCGGGGAAAGGCAGAAATAGAAGAAAAAAAAGATGGATCTTACCAAATTATCATTACTGAAATTCCTTTTCAGGTTTTAAAGTCAAATCTGATTGAAGAAATGGCGAGATTGGTTTCAGAAAAGAAAATCGAAGGGATTAAAGATATTCGCGATTTGTCAGATAGGGAGGGGACAAGGATTGTAATAGATATTAGAAAGGGTTATCAGCCCCAGCGTATTTTAAACAGGTTGTATAAATTTACTAATCTACAAAAAACCTTTCACTTGAATATGTTGGCATTGGTAGATGGAATCCAGCCTGAGATTTTATCGCTGGCTGAAGTACTAAATCGATTCCTTCAGCATCGCAAAGAGGTGGTAATGCGAAGAACCCGCTTTGATTTGGAAAAAGCTAAGGAGAGAGCTCATATCTTAGAAGGATTAATGATTGCCCTCAAGAACATTGACAAGGTTATTAGTACTATTAAAAAATCAAAAGACAGAGAAGAAGCAAAAACGAATTTGATGAAGGGGTTTAAATTAAGCGAAAAACAGGCGATTGCAATTCTAGAAATGAGACTACAAACATTGGCAGGGCTTGAAAGAAAAAAAATTGAGGATGAACTTAGGGAGGTTCTGGAGAGGATTAAAGAGCTATCTGCTATTCTTCGTTCGCCAGAGAAACTTAAATTAATTATCAAAAAGGAATTTCAGGATTTAAAAGAAAGATTTGGGGATGCGCGTCGAACAAAGGTGGTGAAGGGAAAAATTAACGAAATTACAGAAATTGACTTGGTCCCTCTTGAAGATACAATTATCACCCTCACCCAAGGTGGCTATATTAAAAGAATCAATCCTGCAACTTATAAAATTCAGAAAAGAGGGGGAAAAGGAATTATGGGAATGAAAACGCTTCAGGATGATATTGTAGAACATTGTTTATGCGCCTCGACCCATGATAACATAATGTTTTTTACTGATTCAGGAAAGGTTTTTCAGACCCCGGTTTATGAGATTCCTGAAGGTACACGAGTGGCGCGGGGTAGAGGGCTTTTAAATTTTTTGGAGATTTCACCTAATGAAAAAGTCCTTTCTTTAATTACCGTTCCTTCTTTGCAAACCCAAAAAGAGAATGGTTTGGTAAAAGAACCGGCTGGCGATTTTCTTGTGATGGTAACCAAAAATGGTATAATAAAGAAAACGCCCTTAGAAGAATTTAAAAATGTAAGAAGGACCGGAATTATTGCTATAAAATTAGAAAAAGAAGATTTATTGAGAAAGGTGGCTAAACTTTCAGCTGGCGATGAGATAATGTTAGTGACAAAAGAAGGAATGGCAATCAGATTTAAAGAGAAAGAAATAAGGCCGATGGGACGACCAGCAGCTGGGGTGAGAGGAATTAGATTAAAAAAAGGAGACGAGGTGGTTGGACTTGAAATAATTTCAGAACCAAAGGATAAAGAAAAAAAGCGTTATTTATTGGTGATAATGGAAAATGGCTATGGAAAGAGATCTGATCTTTCACTTTATAAAACTCAGGGTAGAGGAGGTGCAGGAGTGAAGACAGCTAAAATTACTCCCAAGACAGGGAAAATAGTAATGTCGTTTTTAGTGGAAGAACCGCTGGAAAAGGAAGACTTAATTGTAATTTCTCAAAAAGGGCAGGTGATTAGAATAGAAGCAAAATCAATTTCTTTATTAAGCAGAGCCACCCAGGGAGTGAGGATTATGCGCTTGGAGCCCGGTGATAAAGTTTCTTCTGGTGCTTGTTTGAAGGATTGAGATTTTATCCACAGCCAAGACCTTTACAAATTTTTTTAATTTTGATAAATTTTTAAAAATGAGAAAAGAACTTCTATTTCTTAAAAAGTGTTTAAAATTGACAGTAATAGCTCTTTTTTTAAAGATTGAATTGGCTGAAGCTGTTGTTCAGATTTTAAACCCCTTAAATGTTTCTGATTTTAACACTCTTTTATTAAGAATTGCACAGGGAATTGGGGGTTTGATAGGAGCAATAGGAACAATTATGTTTGTAGTGGCTGGCGCTCAATTTCTTTTGGCAGGCGGAAGTCCTGAAAAGATAAATCAGGCAAAGACCACTTTAATTTACGCTGTATTGGGTATGATTATTGGATTTGGCGCTGGCGCATTAGCCACTGCGGTTTTAAATATAATGCAAGGCAAGCCCGTATAATTTGGTTGAAAAAGAAATAATAAAAAAGGTCGATTCTTTATTAATAAAAAATTAAATTAATAAAAAATGAAAAAGAAATTTACAGCCCTTTTTCTATCAAGTCTTTTTATCTTTTCTTTTTTATTTTTGTCAGTTATGGCTCAAGTACAAGAAAATCCCCCAGCAGTTAATCCAAATTTAGCACAGCTTATGAGAAACATAACTAATAAGTTATGGATTCTTTTTACCGGAGCAGCAATTATTGCTTTTTTGGTAGCTGGTCTTACCTTTTTGTTTGCAGGGGGTAATCCTGACAAAGTTAAACAGGCAAGAGATATTGCTATTTGGGGGGTTGTGGGAATAATTATTGGAATGATTTCTTACGTAATAATTAATTTAGTATCAGGACTTCTCTAGGACCCCTTTCGCAAACCATGATAATAAACTTGTCCCCTAAAAAATCTCTCTTTAAGTTAATAAGTAAGGGATTATTTATATTGTTGTGTGTGAGTTTTTTTTGGTTTGCACTAACAATGGTAGCAACAGCTGGTGAGGCTAAACCACCACAACGCGGTCTTACCGACATAATGGAGGGGTTGAAAAAGGCAGCTAACACCATTGGTACAGGGATTGTAGTTATAGGTTGGATAATAGCGGGAGTTTTATTTTTAACATCTTCCGGAGACCCTCATAAACTGGGTATTGCAAGAACAGCAGTGATAGCCTGTTTGATAGGGACAATAATAATTATCATTGCAAATTCAGCGGAATTAATAGTAAGGGGGCTAATAGGCTGGGGTGGTTAAATAACAAAAGGTAGTTTTTCTCAGAAGTAATAAATTAGACAAAAGGAAGGGGCGGGTATGGCGGAATAGCAGACGCGCTAGGTTTAGAGCCTAGTGGGAGAAATCCTGTGGGGGTGCAAATCCCTCTACCCGCATCAAACAAAAACCGCGAATGTCTTCGCGGTTTTTGTTTGAGAAATTTTTTAAGAAACCTTTATTCCAAGCTTTTCTTTATTTATTTCATTTTTTGGAATTTTAATTGTTAAAATCCCCTTTTCTATTTGGGCATTGGCTTTGTTAATATCTAGATCATCAGGTAAAACAATTTTTCTGGAAAAAGGGCCCCAATAACATTCTTGGCAGAGATATTTTTTTTCAATTTGTTGAAAGGGGTTTTCTCTTATTCCTTGGATAATCAACATATCTTTTTCAAGGGTAATGTCGATATCTTTTATTTGAATTCCGGCAATTGCAGCCAGTACCACAAATTCTTTGTTGGTTTCAAAAATATCAATAACCAACTCTCCATTTTTGTCATCTTCTTTATAATACTTTTGAATTTCTTGGTCTTGTTCTAAATTTTTAGGTTTTAATTTTGTCATAGTTTTTTGTTTAAAATAGTTACACTTTTTATTTTTTGGACCTTTTTGAAATTAGCAAAAACAAAGAAAGCTAAAGCAGAGAGAATGAAAAAAGGAGAAAGATATTTAAAATACCCTTCTAAAAACATTATAGAAAAATTGTAGATTCCATGCAAGAGGATGGCTATTAAAATGCCACTGATTGTTTCAAAGAGTCTATTTTTTTGATCTAAAAAGGATATTGCCAAGCTATATCCAATTAAGGCAGAGCAGAGGGTGTGAAGAAAAGTAGCTCCCACGAACCTTAAAATTAAAACAATAGAAGCAATAACCGCCAATTTCTGAAATGGCATTTGGTGAGAGGCAAAAGAGAGGGTGTAGAGAATATTTTCAACCGCGGCAAAACCCAGCGCGCTGATAATCATATAAATGATAAAATCAAAGGGTTCGTCAAGGTGGGGGCTGTTAAAAACCTTTATTCTTACTACCAGATATTTAAAGAACTCTTCAATAAGGGCAATGATTAAGAAACAGTATATTAATTGAGTAATAAGGGGAGGGAGATTTAATTTCATAAGAAAGGAAGCTGCAACTTCTTCGAGCAAAAAAACAGGAAGGGTAATCCCGCTTCCCCACAAAAAGACCTTTAAAATCATTTTTTTGGGTTCTGGATGAATATCTTTTTTAAGATAATAAAAGAGCCAAATCAGGCTGGGCAAAATTCCTAAAATAAGATAAAAGATGATTTTAATAAAAATCATTTTGGGTGGGCCAACTTTCTATCATTAACGGAAGTTTTTTCTTTTTGTTGTTTAGAGGTAGTTTTTGGTAGAGTTCTTCTGTCAGGAAAGGCATAAAGGGGTGTAATAATTTTAAAGAAATTTCTAAAACCTTTAGAAGAGTGGGTTGGGCCTCTTCTCTTCTTTTTTTACTCATTTCAATGTATTTGTCGCAAAAAGTGTGCCAGAAAAAATGGTAAAGTTCTTGGGCCGCAAGATCAAAGCGATAGAGCTCAATATAACGGGTTGTTTTTTTAACAATTTCTTTTGTTTTTGTTAATATCCATTGATCTTCTTTATTTCGTTTTGTTTTCTGTTGCTTTCTTGATTTATTTTCATTTTGGCAGGAAAGAACAAATCTTGCAGCATTCCATATTTTGGTGGCAAAATTTCTCATGCCTTTTATTTTTTCTTCACTGATGTGAATATCACTGGCTGGGGCTGAGCCAAAAACAAGAGCAAAACGGAGAGCATCGGTTCCATATTTTTCGCTCATTAAGATAGGATCAATAACATTGTTTTTGCTTTTGCTCATTTTTCTGCCATATTGATCAACAACCCGACAGTGAAGGTGGATGATTCTAAAGGGTACTTTTTTGGTTAAATAGAGTCCAAACATCATCATTCTTGCCACCCAGAAAAATAAAATGTCCCACATTGTATCTAAAACAGAGGTAGGATAAAAAGTTTTAAAATCTTTACTATTAGGATACCCTAGAGCAGTAAGGGGCCATTGACCAGAGAGAAACCATGTATCAAAAGTGTCGGTTTCCTGAATTATTTCAGTACTCGAGCAGCGAGGACATTTTTTTTCTTCTAAGAAATAAAAGGCATCTTTGGGCGCAATTATTGACTGAAGTCCATTTTTTATTTCTTCCAAATTGTACTTTTCTTTAATGTCTTTGAAAGGAGCATTTATTTTTTTACCATCATGGGTAATAAAACTAACGAATATATCTGGATTGCACTGAAGGCAATACCAGACAGGAATTTGAGGTCCCCATACAATTTGCCGGCTGATATTCCAGTCTTTAATATTCGTCATCCAGTCCAGATACATTTTCTTAAAAGGTTTTTCAGGGATAACTTTTGTTTTGCCTGTTTTGATTGCTTGAATGGCTGGTTTTGCCAAGGGTTTAATTTTGACAAACCATTGGGGCATTGTAAGGTGTTGAATAATAGATTTGCAACGGTAGCAAACCCCAACCGAGTGTTTGAGAGGTTGAGACTTTATTAATTTTTTGGAATTTTTGAGATCTTCAATTATTTTCTTGCGGCCTTCTTCTATTGTAAGGCCCAAATATCTAGTGGGAACATTTATCAATTTCCCTTCGCGATTAATAATTGTCAAAATTGGCAGTTGATGCCGTTGCCCGATTTCAAAATCTGTTTTGTCATGGCCGGGCGTGACCTTTAGGGCTCCGGTCCCGAATGAAGGATCAATGATTGAATCGGCAATAATAGGAATCTCCTTTTCTATCAGAGGGATTTTGGCTTTTTTACCAATAAGTTTTTTATAACGTTGATCCTTTGGATTTACAGCTACTGCCACATCGGCGAAGATTGTTTCTGGTCTGGTGGTAGCTATTCGGATGGTTTTATAGTCAAGAAAATAAAGAAAATCCTCTCTTTCAATATAATCAACTTCAAGATCCGAGAAAGCGGTTCCGCAGTGAGTACAGAAATTTACAATTTTTTCTCCTCTGTAAATTAATCCATCTTGGTATAATTTTTTAAAGGTTTCTTTGACTGTTTTTATAATTTGAGGTTCCAAACTATAACGATATCGAGACCAATCTAAAGAAAAACCCATTTTTTTAAGTTGTTCTATATTAATGTGTTTATTTTCTTCAACGTATTGATGAATCATCTGGTAGAGGGTTTTTCTGTCAAAGTCAAACCTGCTTTTATTTTGTTGGGCTAATTTTTTTTCAAAAACAAATTGAGTTTCAATCCCTGCATGGTCACCGCCTGGTAGCCAGAGAGTTTTGTCGCCCTTCATACGATGATATCTTATTAAAATATCTTGAATAACAAAGAGGGCGTGACCCATATGAAGGGGAGCATTGGCATTTGGTAATGGAAGGAGTATGGAAAAGGTTTTTTTTCGAGGTTGTGGAAGTTTATCTGGATTAAAAAAACCCGATTTTTCCCAAAACCTGTAAATTTTTTCTTCTACTTCATTAGGATTGTAACGAGGAGGAAGTTCCATTTTTTTATTGATATTATCAAAATTTTTGAGAGATGTAAAACGAGCAAGAAATTTTTAAATTCGCCTCAGCTTTTATTTTTTTCCAATTTCTTTTTTGTTTACGTAAAAAATAACCTGTCAGTGCTACCATTACGGCATTGTCAGTAGAAAATTCTGGGGGAGGAAAAAAAAGTGATATTTGCGGAAAATGAGATTGTATTTGTTCTTTAAATCTTTTACGAAGTTCTGAGTTAGCAGAAACGCCACCCCCTACGAGGACAGAACGAACATTGAATTCTTGAATGGCTCGGGTAGTTTTTTTGACCAACACATCAATTACAGCTTGTTGAATTTCTTGGGCAAGGAACATCTTAAGAAGTGTGCTTTTTATTTTCTTTTTCTTATTGTAATAGAGCAAGGCAGTTTTAAGTCCAGAAAAAGAGAAATCATAATCTTTAGAGTTAATCATTGGTCGTGGGAGTTTCGGGAGAAAGAAATTAATTTTTTTATTTTGAGCTTTTTGGGCTAATTTTGAAATAATAGGACCGCCGGGGTATTCAAAACCAAGGATTTTTGCGCATTTATCAAGACATTCGCCTGCTGCGTCATCTCGCGTTTCACCCAAGATTTGATATTTGCCAATTTTTTTAATTAAAAAAAGTTGAGTATGTCCACCAGAAACCACCAATGCCAACGCGGGGAGTTTTATTTTTTCTCCATTTAAGTAATTGACCAAAGCATGAGCCTCAATATGGTTGATCGGTACAATGGGAATTTTCCAGAAACAAGAAAGGGCTCGGGCGAAGTTAACTCCTGTCCAGAGGCATGGTTCAAGACCTGGCCCAATAGTGACAGCTAATAATCGAATATCCGGCTTTTTGTATTTTAAAAGAAAGGAAGAAATTTTTTGAAATAAAATGGGTTCTTTTTTAAAGATATCGTTGAGATTAGCAGGAAGCGAAGTTTTTTTTAATAAAGGTTTTGCCTCGATGAGAAGATGCGCTTGTTGGAGGGCTAAGCTGAGGACTTTTGTCAAATTTTCTTGATGTTCTCTTTTTGCAAGGGCGGGATAAACACCTCCGTATTTTTTATGAATTGGAATTTGAGAAGCAATAACATTTGAAAGAATGGTAAATTTTTCCCGCTCTACTTTTAAAACCGCGATAGCTGTTTCGTCGCAAGAGGTATCAATGCCTAAAATTTTCATAATTTATAATAATATCAGAAACTTGAGAAAATTCAAATTATAGGATATGATACTTTTTAAGGCCCTCATCGTCTAGCCCGGTCTAGGACACCAGCTTTTCAAGCTGGGAACACCGGTTCAAATCCGGTTGAGGGCACTTCATTTATTTGTCTTATCTAAAATTATTGATACAAGAATCTTATTTTTAAAAATTATTTTTTATTTTCAAAAATATTTGCGATGGAGAAAGAAAAATATCTTAATATTTCAAAGGCTTCTGATATTAAAGAGAAGAAAGACAGAATTATCTACAGGATTTTTGAGATGATTCCTGGCTTGTTAAGTGCAGGGACATTATTGGGCGTTTTTTTTCTTTCATGGTTGTTTCCCATAGGGGTAGCCATTTTTATAATTATTTTTTGTTTTTTTTATTTTTTAAGGATTATTTATTTCTCAGTTCATCAGCTAATTGCTTACTTTAAAATTAAAAAAAATCTTAAAAAAAATTGGTTGAAGGAACTTAAAAAATTGCCGCGTTGGAAAGAAATTTATCATATTATTATCCTGCCTACTTATAAAGAAGGAAGAGTAATTATTGAAGAAACCATTCAGGCGTTATTAAATTCTTATTATCCAAAAGAAAAACTAATAGTAGCATTAAGTGTCGAGGAAAGGGCTGGTGAAGAATTTAAAAAGCAAGCTGAAGCACTTGCTCGTAAGTATGAAAGTTGTTTTTATAAATTTTTATTTTGTGTTCATCCTGCCAATATCAAAGGAGAAATCAGTGGAAAAGGTTCTAATACAGCCTTTGCCGGTCAACGAGTTAAAGAACTCGTTGATCAGTTAAAGATTCCTTATGAGAATATTTTGGTGTCTACCTTTGATATTGACACAAAAGTTTTTCCTTATTATTTTGCCTGTTTAACGTGGTATTACTTGACAGAAAAAGATTCTTTACATGCGAGTTATCAGCCCGTTCCTATTTATAATAATAATATCTGGTCAGCTCCTTTCTTTTCGCGCGTTGTTTCAACCTCTAATACTTTTTGGCAAATGATTCAACAGGAAAGATCAGAGAAATTGACTACCTATTCATCCCACGCCACACCAGCACGTGTATTTTTTGAAGTGGGCTATCCTCATAATGTAGTTTCCGATGATTCAAGAATTTTTTGGAAGGCTTATCTTTATTATGATGGGAGGTATCGTGTGGTACCTATATATTATTTGGTTTCAATGGACGCAGTGATGGCAAGAAATTTATGGCGGACAATTCTTAATCAATACAAACAACAGAGACGTTGGGCATGGGGTTGCAACGAAATTCCCTATATAATGTTTGGTTTTCTTAAAAACAAAAACATTCCTTTAAAATCAAAAATTTTTCATTTGTTAACTATGATCGACGGTTTTTGGGCATGGGCAACAGCAGCTCTTTTGCTTTTTGTGTTGGGATGGCTTCCTATTATTTTGGGGGGAGAAAGATTCAATTTCACTGTTCTTTCATTTAATCTTCCCATTTATACTTCTCGTATTATGACAATTTCAATGGTAGGAATGTTGCTCTGCGCTATCTTGAGCACCTTGCTTTTACCCCCTTTTCCCAAAAAAATGAAATGGCAAAAAAAGATATTGAAAAGGGTTAGTATTTTTCTTCAGTGGTTTTTCTTGCCTGTTACCCTTATTGTTTTTGGTTCTCTTCCAGCCTTAGACGCTCAAATTCGTCTTCTTTTGGGCAGGTATCTTGGTTTTTGGGTGACAGAAAAGATGAGGAATTATTCTAAATGAATTTTTTGTTCAATTGTTTTCAGTTTTTCTTTTAAAAGAGGATATTTTTGAAGTCCAGGATCTTTTTCTAAAATTTCTTTTGCTGTTTCTCGCGTTTTCTCCACCAAAGAAAGATTAGCAAGACCCTCCATTGCAATATCGGGAAGGCCCCATTGTTGAGTTCCAAAAAGAGATCCAGGCCCGCGTATTTCTAAATCCTTTTGCGCAAGTTCAAAGCCATTGTCGCATTCAATGAGAGCCTTTAGTCTCTTTTTGTTTAGTTGATCGGGCGAGGTGGTAAATAAAAAACAATAAGATTGAAGTTCGGAACGACCAACCCTGCCTCGGAATTGGTGTAATTGAGCCAAACCAAATCTTTCTGCTCCTTCAATAAGGATAATGGTGGCATGAGGAATATCAATCCCTACTTCTACCACTGACGTGGATACAAGAATGTCTATTTTTTTGTTTTTGAAATCGAGAATGACTTTTTCTTTCTCTTTTGGTTTCATTTTTCCGTGGAGCATTCCAATTCTGAGATCAGGAAAAATTTCGGTAGATAGTTTTTTGTATTCTTCTTTCACTGCTTTTATTTCTAATTTTTTGATGGTTTGGGGATCATAGTAAAAAAGGGAAAACTCTTCGCCAGTGTGCAATAAATCAATTTTACTTTCTCTGGATGATTCAATTTTTGGACAGATAACAAAAACCCCTCTTCCTTTTTTAACCTCTTTTCTAATGAAGTCATAAGCTTTCTGTCTTTGAAAGGGATTGATAATAAAGGTTTTTACTTTTTTTCTATTCTTGGGCATTTCGGTTAGGAGAGAGAGATCTAAATCTCCATAAAGGGTGAGGGCTAAGGTGCGAGGGATAGGGGTGGCGGTCATAGAAAGAAGATGGGGGATGGTGTTTTTATTTTGTGTTAATTTGGCTCTTTGTTCTACTCCAAAACGATGTTGTTCGTCTAAAATCACTAATGCCAAGTTTTTAAATTCAACTCCTTTTTGTATCAAAGAATGGGTTCCGATAAGAATATCTATTTTTTGAGCCGCATTATCTTTTAAGAGTTTCTTTTTAGAGACATTAATCACTTCTTTACCGATGGTGACCCTTGCTTCTTTGCTGGTGAGAAGACCTATTTTTACATCAAACCTGCCCAGAAGCTGAGAGAATGATTGAAAATGTTGTTTGGCTAAAATTTCGGTGGGTGCCATTAGCGCTACTTGATAGGCACATTTTACTGTATTAAGAGCAGCCATTGCAGCAACCACGGTTTTTCCTGATCCAACGTCCCCTTCTAACAAGCGCGACATGGGAAGCGGTTTTTCCAAATCTTTAAGAATTTGATAGGCGCATTTTTTTTGAGAGTCGGTTAAACGGAAGGGTAAAGAGCGGGTGAACTCTTTCATTAGTTCAATATTTAAAGGGCAAGCCAAGGATTTTTTCTGTTTTAACTTGAGTTTTTCTTGCAGAACACTCAATTGAATGAAAAATAATTCCTCGAAAGAAAAGCGCTCTTTTGCCCAAGAAGCGTTTTTTAAATGAGTGGGGAAATGAATCTGCCAGAGTGCTTTTTTAAGGGGTAATAGTTTGTATTTTTTGAGAATAAAAAGGGGTAATGGATCTATTAGTTTTGAAGAGAATTGATAGAGTAAAGATTTAATAATAGAACGAAGCCAACGCGAAGTCAAACCCTTAGTTTCAGAATAAATTGGCACTATTCTTCCAGTGTGAGTGAGTCGAATATTCTTATTTTTTTTATTTATCTTTTCAAAAACAGGATTGCTAAGAAAAAGTCCATCTTTATAGAGGTCAATCTTTCCAGCCAGACAGACAATGTCGTTTTTTTTCAAAGTTTTGATAAGAAAGGGTTGATTGAACCAAACCGCTTTTATCTTTTCTGTTTCATCTTCAATGACTGCCTCTGTAACAATCATTTTTTTTCTAAAGGTTTTTATATTTTCTATTTTTTTAATTTCTCCTTGAATACAAACCTTTTCTTTGAGAGCTTCTCTTTTTGCCGCCGAAATAGTAATGATATTTGAAAAATCTTCATATCTTATAGGAAAGTAAAAGAGAAGATCTTGCAGGGTGTGCAAACCAATTTTTTTTAATTTTTTAGCATAACTAATACCTATTCGAGGGAGATTTTCGATAGGAATGAGAGGAATCATTTTAGATATTTTCTATAACTTTTCTATATATTATAAAGCAAGAGAATGAATTAAAAAGAGACAAGGCGTCTGCGAAGAATTTCGGAGACGCCTATTTGGTGGGTCCTTAAGGTGCAAAACCCTCAAGGGTTTTTTTGGCTTCCTCGAGATTAATCCGAACCTCTGCATTCCATTCTCCATGTTTTTCTTTCCTTTCCAATTGTTGTTCAATCCGTTCGATTAATACCTGCAGAACCACCCGAGATATCTCCCTGTTTCTTACTTGAATAGTGAGAAAAGGGAGAAGGTCAGCCAGAGAGCAATTCCTGCTTTTGAGCAGGTAATTGATGGTTTCATTTGCTCTCTTTCTTAACAGACTTCCCTCTTTCTCAAATGGGTTGAGATTGGGGGGTGGATGGGGTGGATAATGAGGGTTTTGACCTGGTGGTTGGGAACGAGGATTTTTCATCTTCTTCCTCCTTTCTAAAACGGTTAGAAAATAGTTGGGGATCCCAAAAACTTTTTATTAAATTGGAAAAGAAGCTTTTTTGGTGCCCCCAAGAAGATTCGAACTTCTATTCCAAGCTCCGCAAGCTTGTGTTCTATCCATTGAACTATGGGGGCAAGGGCGGAGGAGGTGGGACTCGAACCCACAAAACCCCTTGCGGAGTTACATCTTAGCAGGATGTCGCCTTACCATTCGGCACACTCCTCCTTTTTTAATATATTATAATAATTCATATTGTTTTGCAAGGATTTTTTTATTACTAAAAAAAACAGACACATAAAAGCAATAGCGAATTTTTTATTGCTAATTTTTTTATCAAATCCTTAAATTGCAGACTTAAAAAAGCGAATTATTCTAATGAAAGTTTTAGCAAGACAGCAAGACAGATAATAGGGGATGCGAAGCATCTCTCGTTTTTTATGGACTTTTAATTATAATTTTGTTAAAAATATAAAATAGTTTAAAATGAAAGGGTTTAGTTTAATTTATACAACCGTTTCAAACAAGAAGGAAGCTAAGAGAATTTCTCAAATTTTAATTAAAGAAAAACTGGCTGGTTGTTGCAACATTTTTAAAATCGATTCCTTTTATTGGTGGCAAGGAAGGGTTAAAGAGAATGGAGAATATGGAATTTTTGCGAAAACAAAAAAAAGTTTGACCAAAAGAATAATAAAAAAGATAAAAGAAAATCATTCTTATTCGGTTCCTTGCATTCTTTCTTTCGATATTAAAAATGGCAATAAGGATTTTTTAAATTGGATTAAGAAATCAACAAAATAAATGGCAGAAGTTTTTTGGCATAATTTAAAAATAAAAGAAACCGAAAAGATTCAAAGAACGAACATAGAAAACGGATTGAACGAGAAAGAGGTTGAAATTAGGAGGAGAGAATTTGGAAGAAACGAAATTCCAGAAAAAAAACCCCCTTCTGATCTTTCTCTTTTTCTTTCACAGTTTAAACATCTTTTTATAATTATCCTCCTTCTTGCCGCATTTTTGTGTTTAATTTTTCATCAATTTTTGGATGCTTTGGCGATTTTTTTGGTTTTGTTTTTTAATGCTAGCCTCGGTTTTTACCAGGAAAGAAAGGCAGTTAAAATTTTAGAAGAGTTAAAGAAGATTTTAAAAGCAGAGGCTAAGGTTATCAGAGACGGCAGAGAAAAAATTGTTGATACCAAAGAACTTGTGCCTGGGGATTTAATTTTATTTTCAGCTGGAGACAAAATTCCAGCTGATGCGAGAGTAATTGAAAGTCAAAATTTGAGTGTTAATGAAATGGTTTTGACCGGAGAATTTTGGCCCTCCCTAAAACATACA
>Ga0197142_1001906_pt1 | contig 18824 bp, 13 predicted proteins | sample GBS60_MetaG_FD_148614 | JGI IMG/M metagenome (GOLD analysis project Ga0197142, IMG submission 148614) | Sediment microbial communities from Great Boiling Springs, Gerlach, Nevada, United States - GBS 60_MetaG | ecosystem: Environmental > Aquatic > Thermal springs > Hot (42-90C) > Sediment...
AGCTTCAGGCTCAGCAGCCGATCCGCCTCGACGGCAAACTCCATCGGCAATTGGTTGAACACCTCTCGGCAGAAGCCGCTGATGATCATGGAGACGGCGTCTTCTACAGAAATGCCGCGCGACTGGAAGTAGAACAGTTGCTCTTCTCCAATCTTGGAAGTGGAAGCTTCGTGCTCTACCTTGGCAGTGTTGTTTTGCACCTCAATGTAGGGGAAGGTGTTGGCACTGCACTGATCCCCAATCAAGAGAGAATCGCACTGGGAAAAGTTGCGGGCGCCCTCTGCTTTTGGCCCAATTTTTACCAGGCCACGATAGCTGTTTCTAGAGTGCCCTGCCGAGATGCCTTTGGAGATGATCTTGCTGCGGGTGTTGCGGCCTATGTGGATCATCTTGGTGCCCGTGTCGGCCTGCTGGTAGTGGTTGGTTAGGGCCACGGAGTAGAACTCGCCCACCGAGTTTTCCCCTACCAACACACAACTGGGATATTTCCAGGTGATGGCAGAGCCGGTCTCCACCTGCGTCCAGGAGATCTTGGAGTTGGCCCCCTGACAGAGGCCGCGTTTGGTCACGAAGTTGTAGATGCCGCCCTTGCCGTTTTCGTCGCCGGCATACCAGTTCTGCACCGTCGAGTACTTGATCTCGGCATTGTCTAGGGCAATCAGCTCCACCACCGCTGCGTGCAGTTGGTTGGTGTCGAACATGGGAGCCGTGCAGCCTTCTAGGTAGCTGACGTAGGATCCCTCGTCAGCAATGATTAGGGTGCGCTCGAACTGGCCCAGCTCGCCGTTGTTGATGCGGAAATAGGTGGAAAGCTCCATTGGGCAGCGCACCCCTTTGGGCACATAGACAAAGGAGCCATCGCTAAACACTGCCGAGTTCAGCGCCGCGTAGTAGTTGTCGGTAATAGGTACCACCGTGCCCAGGTACTTGCGCACCAAGTCAGGATACTCCCGCAGCGCCTCCGACATGGAGCAGAAAATGATCCCTTCCTTGGCCAACTTCTCCCGGAAGGTGGTGGCCACTGAGACACTGTCGAAAATGGCGTCTACTGCAACATTAGCCAGCCGCTTTTGTTCCGACAAAGGGATCCCCAGCTTCTCAAAGGTTTCCAGCAGCACGGGATCCACTTCGTCAAGGCTCTTTTTCTTCTCCTTTACCTTGGGAGCAGAGTAGTAGACGATGTTCTGGTAGTCAATGGGTGGGTAGGTGACGTTTGGCCAGGTGGGCTCGCTCATCTTCAGCCACTGGCGGTAGGCCCGCAGCCGAAACTCCAGCATAAAGTCCGGCTCTCCCTTCTTGGCCCAAATTTGCCGAATGATGTCCTCGTTTAAGCCTTTGCCGATGGACTCAGAAGGGATGTCGGTAACAAAGCCGTACTTGTAAGGCTGGCTAACCAGGGTGCGGACGCTCGTAGACATGGATAGCTCTCGGTTAGGGACAGGGGCAAAACAGGTGGCCAATTAAAACAACATGGTTGTTGCTTAACTAATCCTCAGGTTACTTTAGGAATGATCCCGTTGTCAAAGTAGCAGAGAGCGGGGCTGGCAGCGGCAGCTGAGTAAACCCAGTCCAACCAGGAGGGCGAGGGTGGAGAGCGCGCGCAAGATCACCGATCCGTTCACGCAACCCCTTTCCAGCAAGCAGGCCATTTTGATCTACCTGCGCAAGGCGGGGCAGGCCACCGCCCAGGCTTTGGCAAAGCACCTGGGCATTTCTCCCCAAGCAACTCGCCGCCACCTCAAGGATCTGGAGGCGGAGGGACTGATCCACCATGTCGCACAGCCCAGTGGCCTGGGCCGCCCCCAGCACCTCTATCAGCTTAGCCCCCAGGGGGAAGCGCAATTCCCTGCCAGCTACGACAAGTTTGCCCTTGGCCTGCTCAATACGCTGGCTGAAACCCTGGGATCCGAACAGATGGGATCCCTGCTCCAGCAGCAGTGGCAGCGCAAAGCCCAGGAGTACCAAGCCCAGATGGGCTCCGGATCCCTGGCCGAGCGGCTGGAGCGCTTGGTGCAGTTGCGCCAGGCAGAGGGCTACATGGCGGAGTACTATCCCTATCCTGCCAACCTGGCTGCACCGATTGCAGCAGAGGGGTCTAAGCACTATGTCGAGCAATATGTTTTCGTGGAGCACCACTGCGCCATCGCCCAGATTGCCCAGCGCTTTCCCAGCATCTGCGGCCACGAGCTGGAGATGTTTGCCGCCGCCCTGCCCGATTGCCGGGTGGAGCGCCTCACCTGGCAGGTCAATGGGGAGCACCAGTGCGGCTACTGGATTGCCAGGGCTTAGCTTGAAGATCGGCCGGGGAAATCGGGATCCCGTCCTAGGGGATGTCAAACAAAACTTTTTCGGGTATAGTCATAGCAGGCTAGCAAACTTTCAGTGCAGGCCAATGCTTTGGCGCGCTCCCTTTTTTGGCTACTTTACCTTTCCCTGGCAACGACCAGGGCGGAAGGGTGGCGCGTAAACTCAGAACCTAGGTTTACTCGAGTCCGTCCTGAAGCCCTGGGCCCAGTCCCAGGGCCTTTTTGATGGCTCGGTGATTCAGTTCCTCAGTTGCAACGATAAGGACGGTGCTATGCCCCCCCAAACCGACAACTGCAACATTCAAGAGGTGACTCCCTTGATTACCCCTGCTGCTGTCAAGGCCAAGCTGCCCCTGACAGAAAGGGCAGCCCAAGTGGTGCTCTCCACGCGGCAGGCTATCCGCGACATCATCCACGGACGGGACCTCCATCGCTTGGTGGTGATTGTTGGCCCCTGTTCCATCCACGATCCCGAAGCGGCCCTGGAGTACGCCCATCGCCTCAAGCGGGTAGCCGACCGAACCCGCGAGCACTTAGTGATTGTGATGCGCACCTATTTTGAGAAGCCGCGCACCACCGTGGGCTGGAAGGGGCTGATTAACGATCCCCACCTGGATGGCTCCTGTGATATCGCCACCGGCTTGCAACTGGCCCGCTCCATCCTGCTGCAGATCAACGAGCTGGGCTTGCCCTGCGCCACGGAGATGTTGGATCCGGTAACTCCTCAATACACCGCAGATCTGGTGAGCTGGGCAGCCATCGGCGCTAGAACCATTGAAAGCCAGACCCACCGGGAAATGGCCAGTGGCCTCTCTATGCCCGTGGGCTTCAAAAATGGCACCGACGGACGGCTGGAGATTGCCCTCAACGCCATCCTGTCCGCTAGCCACCCCCACAGCTTCCTGGGCATTGGCCAAGACGGCAGGACGGCTTTGGTAAAAACCACCGGCAACCCTGACCGCCACATCGTGTTGCGGGGAGGTGGTGGCAAGACCAACTATGGGCCGGAGGATGTGGCGCGGGCGGCCCTGCTGATGAAGGATCAAGGGATCCCGCGCTCAGTGATGGTGGACTGCTCCCACGACAACTCCCACAAAGACTACCGCCAGCAGGGAGCCGTCTGTCGAGCAGTGCTGCGGCAGTACCAAGAAGGGCAGCGGGCCTTGATGGGACTGATGCTGGAGAGCAACCTCAAGCCGGGCAAGCAAACTTGGCAGAAGGGAGTGCCGCTCCAGTACGGTGTCTCCATTACTGACGGCTGCATTGGCTGGGAGGAGACGGAGGAGCTCCTGCAGGAGATGGCGGCAACCGTGGCGGGGAAAGCCCTGGCCCTGAGCCATTGAGCCCTTGGACAAGCTCCAGCCTTGTCTAGGTCTTCCAGGGGAGAGGGGCAGCGCTAAGATCCTGTTGTCCCTCTTCCCCTGTTCCAAGGGGACCGTTCTTGCCAAAACCTTTTTTGCTTTTCTTGAGCCTGTGGTTACCCTCCAACTGGCTTCCCCCACTTCTGAGGCCTGGATTGAGCAGGCCACCCATCACCTTGACCTTATTTTGTTGGACCACGCCAACTGCGAGAAAAAAGCGGCGGGTAACGCCCTCAGTCTCCTCTTTCGCTACCCGGCCAACGGGCGGCTGGTGGAAGCCCTTTCGCCACTGGCGCGGGAGGAGCTGCAGCATTTTGAGCGAGTCCACCGCCATTTGCAGCGGCTGGGGATCCCCTTTAGGCCCCTGTCGGCTGCTCCCTACGCTAGCCGCCTCAACCAACACTTGCGCCGCCGTGAGCCAGAGCATCTTCTGGATACGCTGTTGGCGGCCGCCATCATCGAGGCTCGCAGCCACGAACGCTTGGGCCTGCTGGGAATTCACCTCCCCGATCCCGAACTGCGCCAGTTTTACCTGTGGCTGGCAGCGGCTGAAGAGCGGCACTGGCAGCTGTACCTCGAGCTGGCGCTGGAGCAGTTCCCCGCTGACCAAGTGCAGGAGCGGCTGGACACCCTGCTGCAGGTGGAAGCTGAGATCCTCTCCACCCTTCACCCTGAGCCACGTGTCCATAGCTAACCCCTTCCCTTGCGGCAACCTGAAGGCAGAGGCCTGTTGAAGAGAGCCGGTAGGCAAGGGGGATCGTGGTTGCCTGTCCGGCTCAAACTAAGCTACTGGGGGCGGATAAGCCCCGCCCTGTACTTGGAGAGACACCCTCGCAAAGAGAGGGTAGGAGGGTCTCGGTTGCAACCCCACGCGGTGGGACATGCCGTGGCGGCTCGGGGAGGGACGACCAGATCCCGTTGAAGTGTTGGCAGAGCGCGGCGTAAGCCATTGAAGCCCGTACTCTGCGCGTTAGCATGGGCGATATTGCCAAGCGGCAGTCGCAGGGGGGATCCTACCAGGAGAAGTCAATGGGGTTCTGCCGTCTGCAGAGAGGGGAAGATCCTGCTTAGCGGCGCTGGCGCGATCCGGAAAGGGCTCCAACCCAAAGCATTAGCCTTGCCTGGAGAGAGAACCACATCTCAGGATTTGTGCGCAATCCAAACAGGGCATACAGGCCCAATAGAAACAAAACACACCCATTTCCCAGCCCTTTGTAAGTTTGGACAATTTGGCTTTGGCTCCAGCCAAATTCATAAACTAAGCGATTCATGTCCCCAGCGGCATCTCCTTGGCCACCCAGCAGAGTTCCCCACGGAATTGGAGCTAGCCCTTTTTGAATGCTGTGCCATTGCCAAAAGCTTCTCCAGAGGCTGCTGGCTGCAACTCCCAAAACGACGAATCGCCAAAATTCCCAGCGCCAGCGATTTGGCAAGCGAAGATAAAAGCAGGCTATTAAGAAGGTACTGATGTAGAACTCACCACCCACGCCGCCAAAGGTAATGAGCATTTCTTTGGTGCGATTGGACATGAGCCAGGTCATATAAAACTGCAGCAGAGCCAGAACAATAGCCAATGGCTGCAGCCATTGGATCTGCTCCTCGCGAGCCGACTTGAAGAGCAAAGCCAATAAAAAGAGGATCCCAAAGTACACAAAGGGATCCTTCTCGGAACTGATGCTGGTCCAGCCAAACGGTAAGGGCAAAGCGCGATGCCCGCTCCACCAGGCAATTGTGGCATGGCCCAGCTCGTGAATCCAAATGTGCCAAGGGAGATGTAGCACCTGCAGTAGAGCAATGTTGTTTACCAGCAGGGCCACCACCACTGCAGCCGGATAGGCCCAGAGGTTGACTGTCCAGCTATCAAAAGAAAAGCGATCCCAACGCGGCTGGGAGCCTAGGCGCAGGCTGCGCTGCCAAAGCAACTGGGAGCCACGGAAAGCGCGGATCTCCAATTGCTCCAGGCGCGGAATCCGCAGTTGCTTCACCATTAAAAACAGTTGAGCCGCAACCACTGGCGGCGAGAGGCCTTGGGGCAGGGATCCCAGCAGGTGGATGTGCAGGGTGTTGTCAGCAAAATGTACTTGCGCAGGCCAGCCCCGTCGCAGCAGCTCCAGCCGAACAACTCGCACAATTGCTTGGCTGTCCCCAGCGCGGGCCAGGGCGAGGGGATCAGGGGAGGCGGGCATTGCCAGTTACCTCCTAGAGCACGGCGGCAGCACCATTATTCTTCACTGGGCTGACGGACAAAAATTGCGCTCCCTCTCAGGTCGTCCCAGGGGGAGGTTGGTATAGTTGAGGGCAGCAGGTAGGCGGAGTGAGTGGAGGAGCATGCCTGGCTTGGACAAGGGGGGGATAAGACGGGATCCCAAACCGTCTAGGCAGAGCGCCCTGTGGGGAGCGACGCTGCTGTTGGGTTTAGCCGCAGCAGGTTTGTTTTCCCCCTTGCCTGTTCAAGCGCAGCCGACCCCTGTTCCCGCTCTGTCTCGCATTGACCGTTGGCACTACGACCCCCAGCGGGGGTGGCTAGAGGTTAACACTGAGGGAGAGGTGCGGCCTTTTTTGTTTGTGCTGCAAAACCCTCCTAGGGTAGTGCTGGATTTTCCCAACACCCTTTTTGGGCAAGAGCCCCAAACCCAGAACTTTCCAGGACGGGTTACCTCGGTGGAGATCAAACAGCTCACCCCAACCATCACTCGCTTTGTGCTGCACCTGCAGCCGGATCAACCCCTTAGTCTTGGCCAACTGCAACTGCTCACCGCCGGCCCTTCCCGCTGGGCTGTCCAGTTCCTCCAGCCCGAGCAATCCCTGCCTCTCCCTCCCTCACCGCCTGCTCCCCAGGAGCCCACGTCCCTGCCTCTGTCAACAGCGTCGCCCGCTCGCCCCGAAGCCAGCCTGCCCTCTCCTCCTGCCCCATCCCCTGCCAGCCATCAGATCTTGGCCATCTCTCCCCACGCGGAGGGCTTCTTTATCCGCACCCAAGGCAGTCCCCCCACCACGGTGCGGCGCATCCTCGATCCGGATCGGGTGGTGGTGGATTTTCTCAACACCACCCTCAGCCCTGCCCTTACCCAGCGGCTCTATACCGTCAACCGCCTGGGGGTTTTGCGGCTGCGGGTGGGGCAATTTGAGCCCACCATTGCCCGCGTGGTGTTGGATGTGGATCCTTCCAGTGGCGATTGGGAGGCCCGCTACGACCCGCAGCAGGGAGGAATCTGGATCCAGCCCGCCGGGGGTGCTGCCCAGGCCAGCCTTCTGCCTGATGTCAGCCCAACCGAGGCCCAAGAACCGCTGGCTACCTTACGCTCGGTGGAGCTGCGGGGGAATCAGCTCATCATTAGCGCCGATGGGTTCATGTTCTACCGGGCCGGCTGGGATCCTGAAAGCGGCGGCTACCGCATCAACGTGGCCCCAGCACGCCTGCCTCCGTCCTTGCCGGATCCCGGCTTGCCCATTGGGGGACCGGTGCAGCGGATCCGCTTTGTCCAAGAGGACGCTCGCAGGGTCAGCATTCTGGTACAGCCTGCCGAGGAGTTCAATGTCTTTGAGCCCAACCCTGGCCAGGGATCCCGACGCATCACCCTGGAGCTGCGGCCTCTGAAGGCTCCGCTGCCCAGCCCTCAGCCGCCAGCGCCTGCCCAAGCTTCCCCTCCTCCCCCCCTGGGCCGGACGGTCATCGCCATCGATCCGGGACACGGCGGACGGGATCCCGGCGCCATCGGGGTAGATGGGATCCAGGAAAAAGACATCGTGCTCTCCGTTTCCCACCAGGTTCGACAATTGTTGCAGGAGCGGGGGTATACGGTGGTGATGACCCGCACCGACGACCGCGAGGTGTTGCTGCAGCCGCGGGTGGATAGGGCCGTGCAGGCCAATGCCACTCTCCTGGTGAGTATCCATGCCAATGCTCTGGAGCGCTCCAGTGTTCACGGCATCGAGACCTACTACCTGCGGCCCGACAGCGCTGAGCTGGCCCGGATCCTGCACCGCAGCCTGGTGAGGGCCACCGGTGCCGCCGACCGGGGAGTGAGGCGGGCCCGCTTTTTTGTGGTGCGAGAAACGCCCGTGGGCATGCCCTCAGTGCTGCTAGAGCTGGGGTATGTAACCAACCCAACCGAAGGGCGTAGGTTGGCCACTCCCGAGTATCAGGCCATCTTGGCGCGGGCCATTGCCGAGGGCCTCGAGACCTTCTTGCGCAACCGCTAGAGGATGCCGCCTGTCCTAAGGCAGGGTAGGATACAGCAGCTTAGGCCAAGGTGCTGAGGGAGGAAGGAGCATGCGTTGGGGGTGGGGAGCAGAGCCAGATCCCAGTTGGCCAATTGGGGTATTTGACAGCGGCCTGGGGGGGCTCACCGTCTGGCGGGCCCTGCGCCGGCAGTTGCCCCAGGAGCGCCTTGTTTACTTTGCGGATACAGCGCGGCTGCCCTACGGGGATCGTTCCCCGGAGGAGATCTTGACCTTTGTGCGGCAGATCCTCCGCTGGATGCAGGCGCAGCCGGTGAAAGTGGTGGTGATGGCCTGCAACACCAGCTCGGCGCTGGCTTTGGAGCAAGTGCAGCAGGAGTTTGCCCTGCCCATCCTTGGCCTCATCCTGCCCGGTGCCCAGGCGGCCTTGGCCCAGGGATCCCGTATTGGGGTCATTGCCACGGCGGCTACAGTTAAAAGCCGCGCCTACTCCAAAGCCATCCAGGAGTACAGCGCCCTGGATCCAAGGCGCTTTCCCCAGCCTGTCCAGTGCTGGGAGCAGGCCTGCCCGGCGTTCGTCCCCCTCATCGAAGCGGGTCAGTTAGACAGCCCCGAGCTGCAGCAGGCCGCCAAACGCTACCTGCAGCCGCTCCTGCGGCAGGGGATCGACACCCTTGTCTATGGCTGCACCCACTATCCCCTCCTCGATCCCCTGCTGAGGTCTCTGCTGCCCCCTTCAGTCAAGCGTGTGGATCCCGGGGTGGCCCTGGTGCGCTCCCTGGCCCGCGAACTCAGCCTCTGGGGCCTGCGCCGCCCCCCAACGGCCCCCCCAGACGAACCCCACCGCTTCTACGTCAGCGGGGATCCGGAGCGCTTTGCCCAGTTGGCCACTCCTTGGCTGGGCTTTCGGCCCCAGGTGGAACGGGTGGAATGGCCGGCCCTGGATGTCAACAACTCCCGTCGACCCTAGGCAAGAGCCGCCAGAGGGCTGGGTTGAGGAGAGCCCAAGGCCTGCTGCGCCAAGCCAGGATCCTATCTCCCTTCGCGGAAGCGGGCCGTAGCACCCTGAACCTGGGCCCAGACACGGGTGGGCAAGCCCCAAATGTAGATGAAGCCTTCGGCGGCGCGGTGGTCGAATTGATCCCCTTCCCCGTAGGTAGCCAGCTCTGGGTTGTAAAGAGAATAGGGAGAACGGCGGCCCACGCAAACTGCTTGGCCCTTGTGCAGCCGCATCCGCACCACACCGGTAACGCTCTTTTGGGTGGTGCGGACGAAGGCGTCGAGGGCCTCCCGCAGCGGCGAATACCAAAGGCCGTTGTAGACCAACTGGCTATAGGTGGTCTCGATGCCGTACTTGTACTGGAGGACCTCACGGGTAAGGGTGAGGCTTTCCAGCTCGCGGTGGGCTGGAATCAGCACACTTAGAGCGGGGCACTCGTAGATCTCCCGCGACTTGATCCCCACCAGCCGGTCCTCAATCATATCGATGCGGCCCACCCCGTGGCTGCCGGCCAAGGCGTTGAGCTGCTCAAAGAGAGCTCTGGGGCTGAGGCGTTGCCCATCCAATCCCACGGGGATCCCTTGCTCAAACTCAATCTCCACATAGGCAGGCTCATCGGGCGTCTGGGCAATGGGCCGGGTGAGGGCGTAGACTTCCTCCGGCGGCTCTTGGTCGGCGTCTTCCAGGATCCCGGCTTCGACGCTGCGGCCGAGGATGTTGAAGTCAATGCTGTAGGGGCTGGACTTCTGCACTGGCAGGGGGATCCCGTAGCGCTCGCCATAGGCAATGGTCTCCTCGCGGGTCATGCCCCACTCACGCGCTGGGGCCAGCACCTTTAGCCTAGGGTTTAGGGCAGCAATGGCTAGATCGAAGCGCACTTGGTCGTTGCCTTTGCCAGTGCAGCCGTGGGCTACGGCGTCGGCACCCACTTCTTCTGCCACCTCCACCAGCAGCTTGGCAATTAGGGGTCGAGCCAAGGCAGTGGAGAGAGGGTAGCGCTGTTCGTAGAGGGCGTTGGCTTGGAGGGCCGGGAAGGCGTAGTCGGTAATCAGGGTCTGGACAGCCTCCCGCACCAGCGATTGCTCTGCCCCTGCCCTAAGGGCCTTGGCCTGGATGGCCTCCAGCTCTGCTCCTTGCCCCAGATCCACCGCCAGGGTTACCACCGATTCCACCCCCCACTCGTGTTTGAGGTAAGGAATGCAGACGGAGGTGTCAACGCCGCCGGAGTAGGCCAAAACCACTTTCTTTGCCCGTCCCATGGTGGTGTGGATCCCTGTTGGAAACAAGTTGCTAGCCCATTATGCCTTGTGGCTTGCCCGGTCTGGATCTAGGGGCAGCTTTGTCGAGTATTCTCACAGAGGATTTCTCCTGGGCTTGGGATCGCTGTCTAGTCGGCGCAGCGTGGGAGGTGGAAGTTAGGTGAGCACCGCCAGCAGAGGGATCCTGGCAGCACAGCAGAGACTGAGCCGCAGACGAGCCCTGGGGCTGGGGCTCCTGTCGCTGCTGAGCTTTGTGGCCGGGGCAGGGTTTGCCGCCCTCTCCCAGCCGGAAGGGGGATCTCCCGTTGCCGCCCCAGAGCTGGAGGTGCCCCGCTTTACCCCCCACGGCTGGCCGCTGCTGGATCCCCTGCCGCCGCCGGACGAGTTCTGGGAGTGCGAGCTGGTGGTAGTAGGCGGATCCCTGGGGGGCGTGGCGGCAGCGGGCCAAGCCATGCGGGGGGGTGTGCAAACCTGCCTCATCGAGCTCACCCCCTGGCTAGGGGGGCAGATCACCTCCCAGGGGGTATCGGCCCTCGACGAGTCCCTCCTCATGCGGCAGCGGGGCAATTTTTCCCGCCACTGGCTGGAGTTCAAAGCCCTAATCGCAAGCCAGCCGGTGCATCTGCCTGCCTGGACAGGGGTGCCCCCCGGAACTCGCGTATCCGAGATCAACAGTTGCTGGGTAGGGGAGCTGTGTTTTCCGCCCCAGGCGGGTCTGCAGGCGGTGGAAACCTGGCTGCAACAGGCTGCCCGCAGCGCCCCCAACAGTCGCTGGGCCACCCAGACTGCTTTTAAGGGGGCCACTTTCAGCGCTGACGGCTCCCGCATTGAGAGCATCTACGCTGTGCGGCGGCAGCCGCGGGATCCCAACTTTGTGCCGCCAGGGCGGCTGTGGCGGGAATTGGTGAGCTGGTATAGCTGGCAGGAAACGGAAGTGTTTGCCAAACGGGTGCTGCGGCTGCAGGCGCCACCGGGCCGCCACCTGTTTGTAATCGACGCCACCGACACCGGTGAGGTAGTGGGCTGGGCCGGCATCCCCTACCGGCTGGGCTCAGAAGGGCGAGATCTTACTGGGGAGCCCAATGCCGCGCCGGCCAGCAACCCCGAATGTACCCAGGCCTTTACCTTTCCCTTCGTGCTGGCCATCCACGACGATGGGGGCCGCTCCCGCGCTGAGCTGGCCCAGCTGCAGCCGGGCTACTCCCGCGCCGAACACCGCCGCCAGTTTGACCTGGAGGGGTTTCCCACCTTCAGCGGCCAGAGCTTTTTCAACTACCGCCGCATTGTCAGCAAAGGTCGCACGGATCCCTTTTACGGCACCCCGGTTCCCGGAGATCTAACCCTGGTGAACTGGAACCGCGGCAATGATTGGGGGATCATGAACCCGCCCCTAATCTTGACAGAAGAACAGCTGGTGGCCTCGGGGCAGCGCCACAACTGGCTGGGGGGGCTGGACGTCTCCGCCCTCAAAGATGGAGAAAACCACGCCCTGCTGTTTGCCGAGTGGCTGATGGAAACCCAATCCCGGGCCGGCTATCCCCTCTCCTTGGTGTTTGCCGAGGACTCTTTGCTGGGCACCCGCTCCGGCCTCAGCCTCTACCCCTACATCCGGGAGGGGCGGCGCATCCTGGGGCGAGCTGCCTACGGCCAGGCGGAATTCCAGATGCTGGAGCAGGATATTCGCGTTGGTGCCTTGGGGGGGCGGGATTTCAGCCCCACGGCAGTGGGGGTGACTCACTACGCCATCGATATCCACGGCTGCCGCTACCGCAACTGGGAGCCTTCCCGGTCGGCCAGCTCGGCGCCGGTCACCGAGTTTTCCGTCCGCCCCATCGTCATCCCCCTCGAGGCCCTGATCCCCCAGAAGGTGGATAACCTGCTCATCGGCGGCAAAGGGATCGCCGTCAGCCACATCGTCAACGCCGCCACCCGCACCCATTACGGCGAGTGGACCATCGGCTCGGCAGCGGGGCTCATCGTAGCCTGGTTGCACAGCCAGGATCCCGGCTTGGTTCCGGCCCAAATCGTGCCGCAGGGCAGAATGGCCGACTTGCAGCGCTACCTGGTTGCCCATGGACAGCGGCTGCACTGGTAGGCAGTTGCCGCCGTCCTACCCCTCTGCGCCGGAGGGCAGGGAATCGGGATCCCCTTTTCCGCCATAGCGCCGCTGCCGCCACCACACCAGCAGGGGGCTGGCGATGAAGATGCTGGAATAAACCCCCAAGCTAAAGCCAATGAGCAAAGCGATGGCAAACCCCTTCAGGGTGGCTCCCCCAAAAATGGCAATGGCCAGCAGGGGCAGCATCGTGGTCAGGGTGGTGTTCAAAGAGCGGGCAAAAGTCTGGTTCAACGACAGGTTCACCACCTCGGCAAAGCTGACCTTGCGGCTGACCAGACGCAGATTTTCCCGGATGCGGTCGTAGATAACCACCGTGTCGTTGACGGAAAAACCAATGATGGTTAACAGCGCCACCACAAACAGGCTGTCCACCTCCATGCCCACCGTTAGGCCCAAAAGGGCAAACAGACCTGTTGTCAGCACCACATCGTGCAGCAAGGCCACAATGGCAAACACCGCGTAATCCCACTGGAAGCGCAGGGCCAGATACACCACAATGAGCCCAAAGGAGATGAGCACGGCCACGAGGCCGGAACGCAAGAGCAAGCGCCCCACCGTCGGACCCACCGTCTCCACTAGGTTGCGCTCAAAGGGGCCCACCTGCTGCCGCAGCGTCTCCTCTACCGCTAGGCGCTCCTGCTCGGTCAAAGGGGGCATGCGGATTAGGGCTTCCTGGCCGGTCTGGGTGTCCAGTTGGATGATGCTGCTGCCCAGGTTGTGTTCCTGCAGCGCCCGCCGCAGCTCGTCAGTGGTGACAGGCCGCTCAAAACGCAGATCCAACAAGGTGCCGCCGGCAAAGTCCAGCCCCAGCCGCAGCGGTGTCCCTAGAGAGGCCAGAGAAAAGGCCATGCTGACCAGCCCCACCAACAACACCGCCAAGGAAAGGGTAAACCAGAGCTTGCTGCGCCCGACAATGTCGAAGCGGTAGTCGAGCAACCGCCGGGAGCCCCCCGCCGGATCGGGGGGGGATAACTCTTGCGCCGTCATGATTGAGCTGCCTCCATGCGAACGCCGTAGAGCTCTGGCTTGCGCAGGCTAGGGATCGCCATTGCCGCCAAAAGCAGGGTACGGGTACAAGTGATGGCTGTAAAGAAGCTCACCAGGATGCCGATGCCCAAGGTTACCGCAAAGCCTTTCACCAGCCCCATCCCTAGCCAGAAAAGTACACCACAGACCAAAAGGGTGGTGACATTGCTGTCGAGGATGCTGCTGAAGGCGCGATTAAACCCCTCCGAGATGGACTTGTAGAGGGATTTGCCCGCCCGCAGCTCCTCCTTGATGCGCTCGAAGATCAGCACGTTGGCATCCACCGCCATGCCGATGCTGAGGATAAAGCCGGCGATCCCCGGTAGGGTCATGGTCACCCCCAGCAGTTGGAACAGAGCAAACGTACAGAGGGCGTAGATGAGAAGAGCAAGATCGGCAACAAGCCCCGGCAGGCGATAGTAGGCCACCATGAAGACAAAAACCAGCACCAGGCCGGCAATGCCAGCATAGAGGCTGCGGCGCACGCTCTCTTCCCCCAGCGTGGCCCCCACCGTGCGGTTTTCAATGACGCGAATGGGAACCGGCAGCGCCCCCGCCTTGAGCTTGATTGCCAAGTCAGTAGCAGTTTCCACCGTGAAGTTGCCAGTGATCACTGCCGTTCCGCCAGTAATGCCAGTGCGGGCAAACTCTGGCCCCACGATCGGGGCGCTAATTAGTACGTCGTCGAGAAAAATGCCAATCGGGCGCCCTGTGCCCGCCAACTCTCGAGTGAGCTGGGCAAATTTTTCTGCCCCTTCCGGCTTAAACTCCAGCAGTACTTCCCAGCTCTGGGAGCCGCGACGAGGGGCTTGGGGATAGGCGTTGCGCAGGAGATCGCCAGTGAGACCAACCCGTTCAAACAAGGCCTCAGGATTCTCTCCTGCAGTTACCTCCCCCTGTTCGTTGCGGGGCAGGGCGCTAACCGGCACCAGGCCCTTGCGGAATTCCAACTGGGCCGTATCCCCCAAAAGAGCAACAGCCCGATCCGGATCCGCTACCCCCGGCAGTTGCACGAATAGACGATCCCGGCCACTGATTTGAATCAAGGGCTCAGTTACCCCTAGGCCGTTAATCCGCTGCTGGACAACGGCCTCCACCCCCTGCATCACCTCGGGAGTAATCTCGGGTACCTCTTGGGTTGGCAAAGCCTGCAGCGTGAGTTGCGTCCCGCCTTTGAGGTCAAGGCCGAGGCGAACTTCTCGGCTCAAGCCTAAGTAGGTAAGAGCAACTACCACTGCTAGGATAAAGACTAGACCTCGCAGGAAGGCAAGCCGATTGAGCCACGAAGCTAGGGATCTGGCCATACTGCCTAGTTAGAAAGCCAAGAACACGGGCGCCCTGGTCGGCAGCCCGAGAGTTTTGTGGTGTTTTGAACTTCTCGATTTTACCCCAGACAGCCTCCTTCTGGGTTGACGTGAGCTCCAAGGCTAAGCTGTTGCCAGGGGCAGGAAGTGCCCCAAATCTGCAAAGGAGGGGAAGTGGAGGTGAATTGGCGACGGACTGGCCCTGTGGCGGTGTTGCTGTTTGCCCTACCGTTGGCGGGATCCCCTGCTTGGGGGGGAGAGTACTTCACGGAAGAGGTAACTCGCCCTAGCCTGGAGGTTGTCCATGGCTGGCGGGAGGTGGTGTCCGGCACTCAGGTGACCATCACCAACACCAGTTCGGGGTCCTTTCGGGTGCCCCTGGAAATTGACCTGGCGGATCGGACTAGCTGTGAGCGGGCTGAATTGGTGTTAACCAACAAGAGCACCTTGCCCCTGGGCTCCTTTCAAGATTGCATCCTTAACCTCTTTCCCTATCTGGACAAGTTCATCAACCAAGAAGTGGCCAGCATTCGGGTTACCCTAAAAGGGGCCGCTCCCCTCCTGGAGATCCCTCTGGAAGAGTCGGATCGGCTGATCCTGGCCCAGGTGGCCAACCAATCCCGGGAAGCCTTTGTCTTCTTTCAGCAGGAGCTGGCCCGCGTTTTGGAGCTCTTGAAGCAGCCGACGGCCAGCCAAAGCGCCCCACCCCAACCCTCTGCCCCTGCCAGCCCAACTCCGGCTGCCACTGGACCCAACCCAGGGGAATTGGTGATTGTGGGATCAATCCGGGAGGAACGGGTAGGGGCTGGCAGTCGCCTGAGCGTGGAGGCCATCAACCGCAGCAGCCGCACCGTCCTCAACGCCCGCGCCCGCTTTACCTTCTATCGGGGCGGAGAAGTGGTCGAGACGCGCGTGGCTGCCTTTGAGCCCAGCGATGTACCTCCGGGCCAGAAAGCTACTGCCAGCGTGCTGAAGACAGACGCCAACTGGGATCGCGTTACCGTCACCTTCCAGTGGCAGTAGGACCTCCTCAGGGAGCCAGGGCGTTGCCCCGCAGCAAACTGCCCAGGGTTTTAACGGTAATCTTCAACTGTACCCAGGGGCTCATGGGCGCCACTGTCTTGTAGAGGTAGCTGGCAAAGGTTAACCGCTGCACATCCCGGTCGGCGCACATCTCCACAAAAGCCTCGCGGGTGGCGTTGGAGCGGTAGAACACCCGCTGCAGAAGGTCCAAGACCTTGTAGGTCAGGCCGTACTGGCGATCCCAGCGCTGGAGGTAGAGCCTGAGATCCTCTTCTGTGGGAAGGCGCTTCCCACCGTTGGAGGTCTCGACAATGGTCTCGGCGCACATGCGGCCCGACTTGGCAGCAAAATAGATCCCCTCACCACTTGCCTTGGTTACGTATCCTGCCGCGTCTCCTACCAAGGCAGCTCGGCCCACCACCCGGCGGGGACGAGGGTGCTCTGGAATAGGATGAGCCTCCACCTTGATCACCCGCCCCCCTCGGATTCGTTCGGCGGCGCGGGCGCGGATTCCGGCCTGCAGCTTCTGGAGGCTGGCCTGGTTGGTCTGCATGGTGCCGGTACCTACCGCCACATGGTCGCACTTGGGAAACACCCAGGCATAGAAGTCGGGCGAGACATCGTCTCCCACGTACATTTCTGCCCGCTCCTCGTAGTAGGCCATTTTGTCCTCCGGGAGGCGAATGCGCTCCTGAAAGGCCAGCGCGTAGTTGTAGCCCCCGGCGCCGATGGCTTCTGCCACCTTCGAGTGGAACCCGTCCGCCCCAATCACCACATCCACCGCCAGTGAGCGAGGTACCCCCTGGGGCCAGCCGCTGGAGAAGTCAACGTAGTGCAGGACGTAGGGATCCCGGCCATTCTGGGGGACTTCCAGATGCATCACCTTGCCGTGAATGAGCTCTGCCCCTTTTTGGCGGGCGCGGTTGCGCAAGAAGGCATCCAGGACCTCGCGGCGGCACATGCCAATGTATTCGCCTTCCTTTTCGAGGGCAATGTCCACCTCGTAGTTGGAAGGCGAGATCATCTTCATCTTGCGCACCTTGCGGTCGATGATCTCCTCCGGCAGGTCAAACTCCGAAACCATACACAGGGGAATGGCACCCCCGCAGGGTTTGGCGTTGTCCAGCTTGCGCTCAAACAAGAAGGTTTCGATTCCCGCTTGGGCCAGAACCTCGGCCGCAGAAGCACCCGCCGGGCCACCCCCAACCACGGCAACTCTCAGGCTCAAGGCGCCCTCCTTTTTCTTTCCTTTCCTTTCCTTTCCAATTCCTAGATCTCCCCCAAAGGGAAGCTAGTCTGCAGCATACACGCAAATGAGTTCCATTTGGGCAATTTCCAGGGATCTCCCCCAGGATCCAAGCGGGATAAGGCGTTGTGGCTAGGGTTGGGATCCCTCGATGTGGGAGTAGGGCTCCAGGTGGATGGTGACCCGCACCGGCCCGTAGCGCTCCTGCAGCAGTTGCTCCACCGCTTCGGTGATGCGATGGGCTGACTCCACGTCCAGCGGCTCCACCACCATGTGCATCTCAATGAAAATCATCCGCCCAGGGACGCCGCGGGAGGTGATATCGTGGCAGTCCAGAACCCCAGGCAGGCTGAGAACCAGCTCCCGCAAGGTCTTAGGTGGAATAGCCACCCGGTCGGTGAGGAGAGGGAGATTCTCTTGTAACACTTCCCAGCCGCTCCAGAGCACCAGCAGTCCCACCGGCACCGCCAGCACCTGATCCAGCCAGGGGATCCCCCAGTAGTGGATCCCGGCCAGTCCCAGCAGCACCGTCAGGGTTACCCAAACATCGCTGAGGGTATGGCGGGCATCGGCCAAGAGCAGCGAGCTGGACAAAGCCTTGCCCCAGGAACGTTCATAGAAGGCCACGAAGAGGTTGATCCCCAGCACGCCCAGCATTAGGGTCAGGGTTAGCCCGTCAATCTGAAGTCCCGGCGGCTGGGGCTTAAAAAACCGTCCCACTGCTGCGCTGAGGATCTCAAAGCTGGCCATCCCCAGAAAAGCGGCGATCCCCAGCGCTCCAATGGCCTCAAACTTGCTGTGGCCGTAGGGGTGCTCCTCATCCGGCTCTGGCGAGGAAAAGCGGACTGCCAGCAAGGCAAGAATGTTGCTCCCACTATCGGTAAAGCTGTGCAGGGCATCGGCCACCAAGCTGAGGGATCCCGTCGCTAAGCCCAGCCCCAGCTTGACCAAAAACACCAAAAGATTGAGCCCCAGGGTAACATAGATCACCCTCTGTACCTGGTGCTGACGGCGAGCGGCAATGGCAGCAGCATCCGGAAAACTCACCGCTCATCAGAAGGGGGTAGGTTCTGTTTTATTTTGCCACCGGCTTGAGTTCAAGGCCGTCTTTCCTCCGCTTGAGGATAGGGGATCCCGGTCAGCAGGGTATTTTAGAAGCAAGCCTCGACGCGAGGGGGAAGCAGACAATGGACGTGGCGGTCGTGGGGGCCGGCTATGTGGGGTTGGTCACCAGTGCTTGCCTAGCCAAAGTTGGTCACAGCGTCATCTGCGTGGACAGCAACCCTGCCAAGATTGAAGGGCTGCAGCGGGGCCGCCTGCCCATCTACGAACCCGGCTTGGAAGAGCTGGTGCGGGAAGGCGCCGAGGCTGGCCGGCTGCACTTTACCACCGACCTGGGCCTGGCGGTGAAAGCCAGCGAGGTCATTTTTATTGCCGTGGGCACCCCAGCTCTGCCCAGCGGCGAGCCGGATCTGCGCTACGTAGAGGCCGTGGCGCGGGAGATCGGCCAGCACCTGGACAACCGCTACCGGGTTATTGTTAACAAGTCTACCGTCCCCATCGGTTCCGGCGACTGGGTGCGTATGCTCATCCTCGACGGCGCCGCCGAGGCTGTCCAGCAACGTCTAAGCAGCCAACAGATGGCCCTGGCTGGAGGGGATCCCACCCCCGCCTCCCTGGCCACCCTGGACAAGTCTCCCTGGGTGCCGCCCTTCGACGTGGTGAGCAACCCCGAGTTTTTGCGGGAGGGCAGCGCCATTCACGACACCTTCTACCCAGATCGCATTGTAATTGGCTCCCACAGCCCCCGCGCCATCGAAATCCTGCGGCAGCTTTACGAGCCCATCCTCAGCCGCCAGCAAGGCTTGGGCGGGGATCCCGTGCCCTTGCTGGTCACCGACCTGGCCTCCGCCGAGATGATCAAATATGCCGCCAACGCCTTCTTGGCCACCAAGATTAGCTTCATCAACGAGATTGCCAACATCTGCGAGCGCACCG
>Ga0197142_1001908_pt1 | contig 18805 bp, 17 predicted proteins | sample GBS60_MetaG_FD_148614 | JGI IMG/M metagenome (GOLD analysis project Ga0197142, IMG submission 148614) | Sediment microbial communities from Great Boiling Springs, Gerlach, Nevada, United States - GBS 60_MetaG | ecosystem: Environmental > Aquatic > Thermal springs > Hot (42-90C) > Sediment...
GTCGCTTTCCTGCCTACGCGCCCAGAATCTCTTGAATAACATCGTTCAGGTCGCCCTGCAGGCGGTTGAGCCAGTCCGCTACATCGTCCACAATCGCGTCAATCGATTGCGCCGTCTGCTGCGAGCCTGCGTTGAACTGGATGAAGAAGTAGGCAGGGTCGCTGAACAGCGGCTCAATGCGCAGGTCGCAGATGTAGGGCAGCTCCTCGAAGGTGATTCGCAGCCCCAACCCGCGCAAGCCGGGGAAGTAGCCGCGCAGCGTGTTGGGCGGGATGGGCGTGAACGCCTCCACCGTGCGCTCGAACGCCGAGCCGTTGGCGTCCATGTGCGCAATCACCTGCAGGATCATCGGGAATCGGTCGTCCAGCAGCAGCGTGTCGCGAATAGCACCGAGCATGTCTTCCACCCGTGCAGGCGAGAACTGCGCGGGCATCCCGTCACAGGTGTACTGGATCTGGTTCTCGTTGAGGAAGATTGCCTCGCGCGTCATTGGGTTCACCAGCGCAAGCGCGTTAGTAATCGGCACAGGCTGTGGGTTGAACCCCTCGCCGACGGCGTCCATAATCCGCATGCGCCGCACATCGTTCAGTGGACCAACGGGCGCGTTCAGGTTCAGTTGAATCTGCCGAAACTCTATCGTACTCATCGTTCAAGCCTCCAGAGAGATTTACACCACTTCCGCTTTTTTGAGTTTGCCCTCGTAGACAGGTTCCGCGAAGGCGAACGAGCGGCGCACCTCGCTGATTTTGACCTTGTTGATGGTCTGCATCGGCGGCTCGCTCTCCCAGAGTATGAGATAGCCGTCTTTGGTGAAGGCGACTTTGGCGTCCTCGTCGATGGCGGAGGGCGTCAGTTGGCACTCCACGACCTGCAGCAGTTTGTAGGGCAGGTGCTGGCGTTTGAGCGTTTCGAGCGCGCCGCCCTGAATGCGGTACTCGTCGATGGGCAGCTCGGGTCGGGCGCGTGCAAACAGCCCCACTTCGAGCTGATGCTCCAGCAGGTCGATGTTGACGCCGTCCTCGCCGACGAGGTGTTCAATCACGCTGGGGTGCGCCTCGATGAGGTACGCCTCCACCTGCTCTTTGAGGGCGCGTGCGGCGAGGTCGCGCTCGATCCACAGGCTCACGGTGTCGGGCGCGGGGATGCGTCCGCGTCCGTGGCAGGTCGGGCACGGGCGCGTGAGGCTCTCGGTCACCGATTCGCCTGTGCGCTTGCGGGTCAGCTCCACCAGCCCCAGCGAGCTGATGCGCCCGATGCGGAACCGTGCGCGGTCGCGCTTGAGCGTGCGCTGCAACGCCTGCATCACCTGCCGATGGTCGCTCTTGCGCCCCATATCGATGAAGTCCACCACGATAATCCCGCCGATGTCGCGCAGGCGCAACTGGCGGCACACCTCCTCCACCGCTTCGAGGTTCGTCTTCAGGATGGTCTCCGCCAGCGAGGTCTTGCCTGTGAACTTGCCCGTGTTCACATCGATGGCGGTGAAGGCTTCCGTCTCGTCGATGGTGATGTAGCCGCCCGACTTGAGCCACACCTTGCGGCGCAGCAGGCGCTCCATCTCCTTCTCGATGTTGAACTGCTCGAACATCGGGGTCGGCTTGTCGTAGAGCATCACGCGCGTGCGCAGCGCAGGGGCAATCACCTTCAGCACTTCGTGAACCTTCTCGTACTCTTCGGGGTCATCAATCCATAGGCGGTCGACTTCGGAGGAGAACACATCGCGCAGCACGCGGTAGAGCAAGCTCGCATCGCGATGCACCAGCGCGGGCGCGTGCGCCTGCGCGATGTTCTCGCGAATCTGCTGCCAGAGTTGGGTCAGGTACTCGATGTCCTGCCCAATCTCCTTTTCGGTCTTGCCTTCCGATTCGGTGCGCAGGATGAGTCCGAAGCCTTGCGGGTGGAGTTTTTGTCCGATTTGGCGCAGGCGTTCGCGTTCGGCGCGGTCTTCGATTTTGCGCGAGATGCCCAGTCCGCCCCCGTCGGGCATCAGCACCACATAGCGCCCCGGCAGGGTGATTCGGGTGGTGACGCGCGCGCCTTTTGTGCCGCGGGGGGCTTTGACCACCTGCACCAGAATCTCCTGTCCGATTTTGAGCAGCTCGCCGATGTTGCGCTTGCGCAGTTCGGAGCGTTTCGGGGTGGGGGTTGGCTCCTCGGCGTCGCCGCCTTCGGGCAAGATGTCGCCAACATACAAAAAGGCGTTGCGCTCCAGCCCGATGTTGACGAACGCGGCGTCCATGCCAGGCAGCACATTCTGCACCACGCCTTTGTAGATATTGCCGACGACGCGCTCGCCCCGCTCGAAGCGCAGCTCCATCAGTTGCCCGTTCTCCAGAACGGCGATTCGCGTCTCGCGGGGCGAGACATTCACCAAGATTTCACGGATAATCTTATCGTTCGCGATAGCACACCTCCTGATTTACTTTGGGCAAGGGGCACTGCTTGTGCCTCCGTGTATATCGGTGGGCGCATCGCGTTCAATCGGCGCGGCGACCATGTTGCCCCACTCCGTCCAGCTGCCGTCGTAGTTGCGCACATGCGGGTAGCCCAGCAGATACTTCAGCACGAACCAAGTGTGCGACGATCGCTCGCCGATACGGCAGTAGGCGATGACCTGCTTGTCGGGCGTGATGCCCTGCGATTCGTAGAGGGCGCGCAGCTCGTCGGGCGACTTGAAGGTGCCGTCCTCGCGCACGGCTTGCGCCCACGGGATGTTGCGCGCGCCGGGGATGTGCCCGCCGCGCTGCGCGGTCTCCATCATGCCGGGCGGGGCAATCAGTTCGCCCGTGTATTCCTGCGGCGAGCGCACATCGACCAGCGCGATGCCTGGCTGATTCAGGCTCTCCAGCACCTGCGGGAAGAACGCCCGTAGCGACATATCAGGCTCTTTGGCGCGGTACGGCGTCGGCGGGTAGCTGGGCGCCTCCGTCGTGATGGGGCGTCCCTCCAGCAGCCACTTCTTGCGCCCGCCGTCCATAATGCGCACATCGTCGTGCCCATAAATCTTCAGCACCCAGAATGCATACGCGGCGAACCAGTTGTTGTTGTCGCCGTACAGCACAATTGTATGCGTGTCGCTGACGCCTAACGCGCTCAGAATTGCCTCCAATCGCTCCTTCGAGGGAATATCGCGCCGCACGGGGTCTTGCAGCTGCGTCTGCCAGTTCAAGCCAATCGCGCCAGGAATATGCCCTTGCTCATACGCCGTCGTGTCCACATCCACCTCAATCAGGCGGATGTTTGGGTCATTCATATGCTCCTGCACCCATTCCGTAGAAACGAGAACGCTCATACTTCCAACCTCCGCGTTAAGTGTACCCTGTGGGGTATACTCGCGCTATGCCTGAAGCGTTCACCTACAAGGATGCGGGCGTGGACATCGACGCGATGAACCGCGCGCTAGAGTCGATTAAGGAGAGCGTGCATCGGACTTTCACGCCCGCCGTGCTGTCGCAGGTGGGGTCGTTTGGGGGGATGATGGCGCTGGATGTGAGCGGCTATCGGCAGCCCGTGCTGGTCGCGAGCATCGATGGGGTGGGCACGAAGGTGCGCGTGGCGCGGATGATGGGGCAGTACCGCGTGCTGGGGCACGACTTGGTGGCGCATGGGGTGAACGATTTGCTGGTGCAGGCAGCCAAACCGCTGTTTTTCATGGACTACCTCGCGATGTCCAAGCTGGAGCCGCAGGTGCTGCAAGAGGTGGTGGAGGGCGCATCGGAGCTGTGCCAACAGCTGGGCATCGTGCTGCTGGGCGGCGAGACGGCGGAGATGCCCGATGTCTACATGCCTGGCGAGGTGGATGTGGCGGGCTGCATCGTGGGGCTTGCCGAGTTCCAGCAGATTCCGACGCCCAGCCGCGTGGAGGTCGGCGACGCGGTGATTGGGATTGCCTCCAACGGGCTGCACACGAACGGCTACACACTGGCGCGGCGCGTGTTTTTCGACCTCGCGAATATGCGCTTGGACGAGCCGCTGCCCGAAGTCGGCATGACGCTCGGCGAGGCGTTGTTGCAGCCGCACCGCCCGTACCTGAACGCCATAACGCCCCTGCTGGAGGGCGATGTGGTGCATGGGATGGCGCACATCACGGGCGGGGGCTTTTATGACAACATCCCGCGCGCGCTGCCCAGCGACATGCGCGTGGTCATCGACCGCCGCAGCTGGGAGACGCCGCCGCTGTTTACGCTGATTCAGCAGCTGGGCAATGTGCCCGACGCCGAGATGTTCCGCGTCTTCAACATGGGCATCGGCTATGTGCTGATTGTGGCGCGGGAGCGGGCGCAGGATGTGCTGACCAGCCTGCAGATTTCGGGCGAGCAGGCGTGGCTAATCGGCGAGGTGCAACGCGGTTCCCGCGAAGTGCAGGTGATTTGAGGCGCAGAGCTTGGCGTAAGGTATAATCCCGCAGGTGAGCGCCGATGGCAGCCGTACAGACCTTGCTGACGCAACGCCCCCTCTCGTGGGAAGAGTACCTCCAGCTTGACAAGGAGCGGTACGAAATCATCGACGGCGAGGTTCACGAGAGGGCAACCCCCATTCTCAAACATCAGCTGGTGGTCACGCGATTGAATCGCTCGATTGGCAACTACACCTCAGCGCACAATTTGGGCGAGATCTTCACTGCTCCCTACGACATCGTGATTCGCCGTTCGCCGTTGCGCACGCGCCAGCCCGACCTGTTCTTCTTTTCCGCCCAGCAACTTGCCGATGCGCCTAACCTGATGGAGGAACCCCGTACCGAAATCGCCCCTGATCTCGTGATTGAGGTTCTCTCCCCGTCCGACAGCGTGAGCGTGTGGCGCGACAAGCTCCACGACTATCATCAAATCGGCGTGCGCGAGGTGTGGGCGGTTGACCTGCACAACGAGGAGATTGAGGTGCTGGCGTGGGAAGCGTGGGGGTATCGCACAGTGGGATGGTTTCGTGGCGAAACGCCGCTCACCTCGCAGGTGCTGCCTGGACTGCAGATTGCGCCGCAAGCATTGTTCGCGCAGAGCGCAGCAGCAACGCGCCAGACCGAGTGAGCCGACACGCGGCGAACCTACATGAAGTAGTGGAGGCACGGAAATGCGACGCTGGAGTTGGTTACTGGGGCTACTCGTAATAGGGGTTTTGGGAGCGGTCTGGTGGACTTCGCGCAACGCCATTCGCATGGAGCCGCTGGACGCGCAACGCTTCGCCCAGATGAGCGAAACCGAGCAGGTGGAGTGGCTGATTGAGCAGATACTGGCGCGCTCCAAACGCACCGATACGCTTGCTAAGTTGCTGGAGAGGCTCTCGCCTGGGCGAAAATATTATCCGAACACGATAACAGTATATGAACTCACTCTGATAGGCGCAGCGGGTGTGGAGTATGAGCTATCGCACTGGCTGAAGCATTGTGAACGATATGTGGGTGACGGAATATATGACCGAGACTTTCTTAAAGTCTATCAGGCGCTCCTAAAGGCGCGCAAGGGCGATTGGCAGGCGGCAGAGCAGGCGGTACTGGACATTCAGGAGCTGGTGGTTCGTGCGCTTGCGCTTGCGCATCTGGGACGGCTGCGCGCCGAATCAGGGCAGATTGAACGCGCACGGCGTGACTTCGAGCAAGCGCAGGAACTGTTATCGTCCAAAATAACTCGGTTTGGCATATCGGATTGGAGGACGAAAGACACCGCAAGGCTTATCGTCTTTCACTATCCCACGCAGGCACGGAGCGAATTTGTCGAGAATTTCGCAGCTCAGGTGAACACAGATGCGGAGCTTGCTGTCGTTGCAGACGCCTATCGCCAACTGGGAGACATTGCACGGCTGCGCAAGCTCACCAAGCACGCCAACAAAGCCGTGCGCTCTGAGGCGCGAGCTGCTCTGGTACGGGCGCTCATCGAGCAGGGACAAGTGAAGGAAGGGCTCGCGGAGTGTGCTCGTTTAGGAGTGTGGTTGAGTGCGGATTTGATACAAATCGCGCAGGCTTTGTGGGAAGGCGGGCAACGAGACTACGCGCTGAGCTTTGTCAACGCTGTCTCGGAGCGGCTGCTGGAACGACGCTTTCCTCCGGGAAGGCTTAATGGCAACAGTTTCGGCATCGTTCAAATCAAAACCCCGTATGGACAGGTAAAAGTCCGCATCAACGCACCGTCTCGGAGTTTAGATGCCCTGATGCGAGCATACGCTGAATGGGGACTTGTCGATCAAGCGGAACGACTTTTGGAAGCTCTGCCCGCAGACAGCAGACTCTTCCAACGCGCCGATTTGGCGTGTATTCTTCATGTTACGGGACATTCTGAACGGGCGCGCCAGCAGTTGGAAACCGCCCTGCAGGAGATTGAGAGCCAAACTGCGTCGAGCAGCTTCAAGAGGTATCTCGGTCTGAAGAAGATTGCCCATGCGTATGCGAGGCTTGGCGACGACCACCGCGCGTTGGAGCTGGCTGAATCAATTCCCGATTCCGCTCTCCAGAGGCAGGTTTTGATGAGAATGCTGGAGAACCGCGTGGAGCGACGCAATTGGTTCTGGAGAGAATTCATACGCAGTGTATGACGGTATTTAGCGACTCGCTTGATGGGCAACTCTAGGCACTTCTCAACAGGGATACCGCTGCGGAAGAGAGGCAACCACTCCCCCCGCGGGTTCCCCACGCAGGTGAGGGAACCCGCAGAAGAGCCGTTGCGTAATGCGCAAGTCTACGCAGGTCGAGATGAGCCGCCGATTAGGGCTTCTAAGAAGAGCCGTCTTTTTTCTCTTCCTTTTTCTCACCCTGCTGTTGTTGCTGTTGCTGTTGTTGCTGGTCGCGTTGGCGCGCTTTGTCCCAGCGTTCCTGCAGGTTCTTCGGGAGCGCGTTGCGGATTTCCTGAAGCATCTGCTCGTTGACTTCCTGCAGGCGACGAGCGCGCTGGTCAGGAGTTAGAGAAGTGTCTTGGGTGATTTGCTGGCGGATTTTCGTGTAGCGCTGCACAATCTCGCGGATTTTTTCCATCTGTTCTGGGCTGAGGCGCATATCCATGAGATTGCTTAGCACAGGCGATTGCTCCTCCAGCAGTGCCTCGAACGCTTTGAGTTGCTCCTCGTTGAGAGTGGAGCGCACAAGGCGTACATACTCTTCACGCGCTTGACGCAGGCGCGCGATGCGCTGCTCGGCAGTAAGAGAGGTGTCGCGTCGGATTTGTTCGCTACGGTCGGTGTATTGTTTCCAGAGCCCTTCGATGCGTGCGCGCTGCTCTTCAGTAAGGTTCAGGCGCGAAGCAAGGTTCGAGGGTGCAAGCACATCGCCGCGCACGGGTTGACGGCGTGTTTGCGCAGTCGGGTTAGACGCCTCTGCGGGCTCCTGTGCATCTTGTGCCCACAACGGCACAAGCGTTGCCAAAGTTAGCGTTGCAAGCAGTAAGCCTATTTTTCTCATAGCGGTCTCCTCCTGTAGGCAGGCTACTCCCACCTGCCTAATAGTATACCATACCTTTGGACGGCGATGCTGCAAGGGCGTGTTGCGTGTGGTGTGTGGGGTAGAATCGAGCGGATGGCGCTGCAACGAACGGCTTCGAAGGATGCTCCGCCTCCTCTGGTGGCGTATGGCGCTGCATGGTTGCTCACGGTAGCGTGCGTGTTAGTGGTACAGCTGGCGCGGACGATGGAATTTGCGGCGACGCCGTTTCTCGTCGTACTCACGCTTGGAGTGGGCGCCAGCGTGTGGGCGAGTCGGTTTCCCCTCTCCGAAGGCGTACGGTTGGTGTACGGATTCTTGGACGCGGCGTTGGCGCTTTTGTGCCTAACAGCGCAACCGTGGTTGAATACCCTTTTCGGGATACGGTTGGATGCCTCTATCGAGAACTACCTTAGTCTCTCATTTTTGTGGTATCTGTGCTTGCGGAGCGCGTTGATGGTCACGATGAACGCGCTGGTGTTCCAAAGCGTGCCTGCGTTGGCGCTCTTTGGTCTGATTGCGACCTACATGTTGGCGGCGCAGATTTTGTGGCTATTTGTGCTGATGTTGCTAGGCGTGATGTTTTTGATGTTGACCAGCCATCGGTTGGAGTGGGGGCGCGTGTCGGCGTCGTTCGAAACGGGCTACGCTGTGCGCACTGTATGCGCTTCGGGCGCGTTGGCAGCATTAGTGGCGTTTATAGCGACTCCCCTCTTGGCGCTGACAGTTGGTCGCGCGATCTCGACGCTAGTTATCGGTATCCCGTTGCGTGGCACCCCCCATGCGACTCCTTCCGAAGTGCTGCCTGAACTCCAGGTGGGCGCAGGCGCTGTGGACTTGAACACGATGGAGGTTATGCGTGTGCGCCTTGAGGGCGCGGTGCAGCCCCGCTACCTGCGCATGGAGTCGTACAACATCTATACAGGGCGTGGGTGGAATCGGGGAGGTGTGTTTTACGAGGAGATGATTTCGCCACAGCAGGGCAAATTTGCGCACCCGCGCATCTCAAATGTACCCGCGCAGCACCAAGCGGTCGCAACCGTGCAACTCACTACAGGCTGGCATCGCGCGCTCTACACGCCTGGCTACCCGCTGGAGTTGGAAGCACCTGTGAGTCAGCTGCTGTACGGATACTGGGCAGATTCTGTCAGTAGCTACCGCCCGCTGGGCGCAGGCGAACGCTACACCGTGCGCGCCTACTGGCCCCCAGAGGATCCGCGCCTCCTGCGCCAACTGCCGCCTGCCACGCTGCGGTTCCCCTTCCAAGCCCCTATTTTCTCCGAGTCTCAGCGGCAAACCAATACGCAGCGCACCCTCCTGCAGGAGTTGGCAGACCGCCTCACACGCGACCAGCCCACCCAATATGACAAGGTCGTCGCGCTCATACGCTACATCGAACAAAACACGGCGTACAACTTGAATGTAGAGGCATACCCGCCAGATGTGGATGTGACCGAATACTTCCTTTTTGAGGCGAAGCAGGGCTACTGTGTGGAGTTTGCGACTGCGCTGGCAGTGCTGTGTTTGCACGCTGGCATTCCTGCGCGTGTGGTCTCTGGGTTCCTTTTGCAGGAGCGCGACCCTGCAACAGGCGAATATATCGTGCGCGAGTCGCACCGTCACCTGTGGACAGAGGTCTACTTTGACGGCGTCGGCTGGGTAGCGTTCGACGCCACTCGCAACGCGCCTGTGGTGGAGAGCGAGGGAACCCACACGCTCGCGGTCGAGGCGGCGCAGCAGGCGCGTCGGCAGTGGCTCCAACGCGTGCTGGATGTGTTGATTGGGGCGGTCGCGCTGGCAATCCTCTATCTGCTGGTTGCGCCGCGCTTGGGATGGATTGCAGGCGTTCGAGCGTCGCGTGCGCAACGGCTCTATAGGCAGCTGCTGTTCACGCTGCGCTTGCAAGGGTTTGAGCCGCCAGCGACAGGTCAGACGCCACGCGCCTACTTGGAAGTGGCTGCGCGGCGTCTCGCGCAGCAGGGCAGCCGCGCGGCAGACACGCTGCGCCTCCTCACACCCGCGCTCATCACCTACCTCTACGCGCCACCAGCCCCAAGCACCGCCGCGCAGTACCCCGAAATTGCCCGCCAAATTAGCCGCCTGCGACGCCAAATCGTGCAGGAAATCGGCGTCCGTCGGCTTATTCTACGGATGCTTACCTTAGGATGGCAGCGGGTCTATGGCGGTCAAGAGGTATAACGAGCTGAAAGCGGGCGACTGGCGCACGCCAGCGACGGTCTACTTGCTGGAAGGAGAGGAGCCTGTGCTGCTGCGTGAGTTCCTGACGCAGCTACGCCATGCGCTGCAAGTGGCGTCTGGCAGTCTCGATGAGGCTGTGTTGGACGCGCGGGAGACACCTATCCCTGCCCTCCACAACGCGATGCAGACCGTACCGATGGAATCGGCGCGGCGGCTGGTGATTGTATCGCACGCGAACCGCTACAGTGCAGGCGAGGTGCAGAACCTAACGCGCCTGGTGGAGCAGGTTCCACCGTTCGCGTGCTTAGTGCTGCTGCCTGCGCCTACGGAGGAGAGCGAGGGTGCGAAGGCGGCGTGGAACGCGCTGGTGAAAGCGGTCGAAAGGCACGGACTGGTCGTCAAGCTCGCCCCGCTGACAGGTGCCTCGCTTACGCGCCGACTGGTCGCTACAGCGGCGGCAGCAGGCAAACAGTTGCGCCCCGAAGATGCCGAGTATCTGCAGACGCTGGTGGATGGTGTCGCCGAGCATGCACTCGCCGAACTGGAGAAGGTGATTTTGTTTGTGGAACCACGCACAGAGATTAGCCGTCATGATGTGGACTTGGTCGTAAGCGCGTCGCAACAAGCACAGGTGTTTAAACTGGTGGATTCTATCGTCGCGCAGGACGCGCCTGCCGCGCTGCGCCAGCTGCACCTGATGTTCCAGTCGGGCGCACGCGCCGAAGAGACAGCGATGAAAACACTTGCCCTCATCGCCCGACAGTATCGTCTAATTTGGGGTGTGCGCACGCTGATGCAGCACGGGCAACCGCTCAAGCAGCCAAACCGCGTCTGCCCAGAGGTTGCCCAGCGACTGCCCAAAGACCCCGATGTGCTGCAGGTGCTCACACGGCAGGCATTTCTGCAAGACAAGCTCCAGCGTCAGGCGGAACGCCTCAGCTGGGCGCATCTGTGCGCAGCGTTCGAAGCCCTCGACGCGGCTGATCGTGCCCTTAAGGGATTGCGCCCTTGTGTGAACGCTGCCGAAATTATGGAAAGACTCATCGTCAGGCTCACTGTAGCGGGCGAGCCTGCACAAGCACACACAAGACAAGGAGGTTAATTCGGTGGCGAAGCGCGTGGCAGAGAACCCAATCATTACACCTGAGGCGGTCAAACCCTCCGCACCAAACATGGAGGTAGTGGGCGCGTTCAATCCTGGCGCGACCCGCTACGGCGACGAAGTGATTTTGCTGTTGCGCGTAGCCGAGCGACCGATCATCGATGACCCCGACCTCGTGGGCGTGCCCGTACTCAACTTGAACCATACCGATTCAAAACGACTGGAGGTTCTGACCTTCCCGCGCTACTCGCCACTGACCGATTTGAGCGATCCGCGCGCCGTGACCTACGAGGGGCGCGTGTATCTCAGTTCCATCTCGCACCTGCGCCTAGCACGCAGCAGCGACGGTATCCACTTCACTATCGACGACGAACCAACGCTGTTTCCCGAAACTATCTACGAAGAGTATGGCATCGAGGACTGTCGCATCACAGGTATCGATGGGGTGTATTATATCTCCTATACGGCGGTCTCTCGCTATGGGATTTGTGTCGGACTGGCTCGCACGGAGGATTTCAAGAGTTTTCAGCGGCTGGGGCTCATTCTGCATCACGAGAACAAAAATGTTGTGCTGTTTCCGCGCAAGGTGAACGGGCGTTATGTGGCGATTCACCGCACGGCGGCGTCGGCATTCAACGGACCAAACATGTGGATTACTTACTCGCTCGACCTGCTCCACTGGGGCAATCACCAGTTTTTGATGGCACCGCGCATCCACCACTGGGATTCGCGTCGTATCGGGGCGGGTGCGCCGCCAGTGGAGACGCCTGAAGGCTGGCTGATTGTCTATCATGGGGTGAACGCCAAAGACGGCTACTGCGCAGGCGTTGCGCTGCTGGACTTGGACGAGCCGCACCGTGTGGTCTGTCGCTCCCATGAGCCGTTGATTGCCCCCACCGAAGACTACGAGGTAAGTGGCTTTTTCGAGCGTGTGGTGTTCCCCACCGGTTTGACCCCGATGCACGATGGGCGATGGATGGTCTACTACGGGGTCGCCGATCGCGCGGTTGCCGTCGCCGAGACGACGATGGACGAACTTTTGGCAGTCGCCAAGGGCGAGCGGACACTGGCACGGTGAATGCAGCGTGTATCCGCAAGCTGCGTCTACCGCCTCTCGCTGCACTCGCAGCAACCGTATATTGCCCTTGCACACACCGCACCAACAAGCTCTCCGACGCAGACGCTCACACGGTCAGCCTAAAGAAATTACCTGCTGCCACCGATATAACCCCATGATGGCACAGGTACGCAACTGTTGGGAACCGAGTATAGCACTGGAAGACGCCTTCAAAGGTGCTGCCCCTGTTGAACCCGAGCGCGATGTGCTGACCCAGCACCTGTGGGAAGCACTTCCGTTGGAGACACTGCGCAGCCTTACGCCTGAACAGTACCGCGCCCTCAAACAGGCGTTCCACACCGCCCCCAAACGGCACTGGATCGACCTGCGCGGAATTATCCCGCTCTACTTTACGCAATTCTACTTCGTGTTCGTGTTTGGACCTGATCGGCGGCGTGAGACGCTGGGAGTTTTGTATGAGCGTCGTCAGGCAGTGCGTGAGACCACCGCGAAATTTGTTGGGGGTGTTGCACTAACACTGTTTTTGACACTTCTTGCCCTGAGCGGGTTCGCACTTTGGTATCTGCTGAAGTGCCTTGTTGGGGTCGACTTGGTGCCAGGCTTCAGCTTGAGTGAGTACTTGAGGCGCGTGCTTTAGAGTGCGGCGCATTAGGCGCACTCGCACGCGCGGAGGTAGCGCAGCGTCTCCTGCACCATCGTTTCGGGGTGAGGGTAGTAGTCGAACGGTTCAATCGACGCCCAACCAGCATAGCCGACCGCACGCAGCGCGTCCAGAATCGGTGCGAAGTGGGTCTCGCCGTAGCCGGGCGCACGCAGGTTCGAGTCGTTCAGGTGGACATGAGCAAGATGCGATGCATACTGGCGAATCAGAGCGGGTATCTCATCGGTCTCCGCCCGTGCGCTTTTGATGTCGAGCATTGTGCGCAGGTTTGGGTGGTTCGCCTGCTCCACGAGCGCCACGGCTTCACTCAGTCGCTGCACGACATTCGTCTCTGGGAGCGGCTCCAGTAGAAGAGTGATTCCCTCCTGCTCGCACACGCGCAGCGCAGGCTGTAGGGTGTCCAGCCAGTATTGTATCGCTTCACGGGGCGTGAGAGGCGGTAAAGCGTCGCGCTGCTTTGGGGAGCCGAACACCATCAGGCGTCCACCCACGGCGGCGCAAAACCGCGCCAGCTCGACCAAGTACGCCGCCGTCGCCGCGCGCACCTCGGCGTCGGGGTGGGTCGCGTGCATCCCCGCAGGCGACCACAGCAACATGTGGAGCCCAACGATTTCCAAGCCGTATCGGCAAGCGGTGCGGCGAATCTGGGCGCGGGCGTCAGCATCCAGCAACTCCACCCGCTCCGCAAAGGTGAACGGTGCAAGTTCCACGCCTGCATAGCCTGCACGCGCCATCTGTGCGCACGCGTCCGTCCAGTGCAAGTGGCGCAGCACCTCGTTGCACAGGGCGTAGCGAATCAACTCCTCACTCCTCGTCCAGGCGCATCGGCGCGCGCTCCACCCCGTACTTGAGCATCAACTTCTCAAAGTCGCGCGGACTGACTAGCTTGATTTGGATGTCGGGGCGCAGGGCGCGCAGCAACGCGATTTTACGACGCTTACGCCGATTGATGTTCGCACGACGCACCGTCAGCTCCACATAGAGATTATAGTCAGGGAGGTAGAAGTCGGGAGTGAAGCACTCTTTAGGGCTGCCATCCGCGTCTGTGCGTAGTACGAAGGTGTGAGGCTCATACTCCCAGCGAATCTTGTAGTAATCCAACAAGCGTGCAAATGCCTCCTCGCTGGGATGCATAAACGATACTGTCGCCTTGCGACTCCTCACGCCAACTGATGCCTCCGTGTCCTAAATTATGCACGATGCGCGTTAAGGATGTGTTAAGGCAGGTACAAACGACCCTTCGGTGCAAAGTGGCTATGCAATCTCGACTCGAATGTCAGTGCGCATTTGAGCGTGTGAAAACTCTTCGTGAAAATTTAAGGTCAATTTCCAAGCAATTATACGGGAATTCGCCTGAATTTGCCTTAATATCCCCTTAACCTCTTGACAAATCGGTTGCCGATATGCTATAATTAGGGCGTCGTTGGGGAAACCTGACGGCGCAGCCCGAGTGCAAGGGGAATGTCCCTGCCGCTGGGAGCCTTGCTCAGTCTGTAAGCACTTCGCTGCGCAAGCGGCAAGCGCAAGGCGGGCAAGGAGTCATGCGGGAGCCTGCGCCCCAGCAAAGGCAACCGCAAGCAGCGGATTAGGAGCGTTCGGAACCGAAGCGTTCACTCGAGGAGTGATAGGATGCCTACGAATCGGCGGCAACGTCGGTTGAGGCTCCAATGCTTCGAAGCGACGCTTTGTGGGAAGACGAATCTGAAAAGGACGCTCCCTGAGCGCTTGGGCTTCTCTTCTTTTACGCATGCTAAAAAAACCTTCCATATGACCTCTTGTGCGCTGCAGTAGTAACACAGTGAGGACGCCAGAAGGTGGCTGACTCTCTTGCGCTGCAAGCAAGTTGCACGAAGTGCCGTACCGATTGCGGCGTGCGTGCAGGCGACAACTACTTGGAGCGGCTTGTACATAGACCCTGCTTTGACTCGGCGCGCTGAGCAAGTGCGCGCGCCATATCGCTAAAGATCACACGGTGGATTGGATACAGCGCGTACCAGTAGAGCGCGCCGGGCAGCCCGCGTGGTTCGAACAGCGCAGTCTGCACGAGACGCGTGCGCCCACCCTCAGGAACCGCCTCGAACTCTAGCCACGCTTTGCCAGGCGTCTTCATCTCGGCGCGTAGGCGTAGCCGACGGTTCGGCACGACCTCCTCCACGCGCCAGAAGTCCACCGCCTCGCCCGGCAGCAGTTCGTAGGGGTGGCGTCGTCCACGACGCAAGCCCGGTCCACCGAAGAGTTTATCGATGAATCCACGCAGTCGCCATGCCCAGTTCCACACCAGCCAACCTGTGTCGCCCCCGAGTGAGCAAAACACGCGGAACACTGCTTCGGGCGGTGCGTCCACCAGCACGCTGCGCACCTCGCGGATGAGTCCTTCCCAGTCCTCCAGTGTGTAGGTGCGCGCGGCGCCGAGCGCGCCGCTCCAGTGCGTTTCGACGGCGCGTTCCGATATGCGTGTCAGCGCCAGCGCAACCGCCTCGCGGTAGCTCATCGGCTGGATATCGGGAAACAGCGCTTGAGCGCGTGTGGTGTTGGCGACCAGCGAGCGCACGATGCCCTCCACTAGTGGCACAGCGATACGGTTCGGAATCGGCGTCACCAGACCGACCCACAGCGCGGCGAGCTTGGGTGCAAGCACAGGCGTTTTGAAGATGCGCCGTTTCAGTCCGCGCACCTCAGCGTAAATCTGCATCATGGCGCGGAAGCTCAGCGGCGGCGCGCCAATCTCCACCACGCCCATCGGCGCATGCTCCGCGCATTCCACTAAATACCGCAACACATCGCGAATGCCAATCGGCGAGACGAGGTTGTCGATCCAGCGTGGGGTAATCATTATGGGCAGCCGTTCGGTCAGGTAGCGCACCATTTCGAACGAGGCGGAGCCAGAGCCGATGATGGGTCCTGCGCGGAACTCGGTGCATGGGGTCGCTTCACGCAGGATTTGCCCGACCTCTGCACGGCTGCTCAGGTGCAGGCTCGCTGCGCCGTTTTTAGGCAGCAACCCGCCGAGGTAGACCACATGGCGCACGCCTGCTTTACGCGCTGCCTCCGCGAACACCTGCGCGTTGCGCCGATCGCGCGCCGCGAAGTCCGCGCCCGCCTGCATCGAGTGCACGAGGTAGTAGGCGACTTCTGTGCCGTGCATAGCATGGCGGAGCGCGTCCGCTTCGCCCACATCGCCCTCGACAACTTCCACCTGTTCACGCCATGGGCGCGCTGTTAGCCGATTCGCATCCCGCGCCAGCACCCGCACGCAGTAGCCCCGCTCCAAAAGGCGCGGGGCTAAACGCCCCCCAACATAGCCTGTTGCGCCCGTCAGCAAAACTCGCACTGCCAAATTATATCTGAACACCGCGTCCATGCACGATTGTTCGCAGCCACACCGAGAGTGTGCGGTTCTGGTATAATTTGCGCGATGCCCACCTTCCGATATATCGCGCAGACACCTGAAGGGCGCGAGGTGCGTGGCACGGTGCAAGCAGGTTCGCGCTTAGAGGCGTCGGACGCTGTGCGCAAGCAGGGCTACTGGCTGCTGGAGCTGTACGCCGAGCCAGAGCCGACTACCCCCCTGCGCGCCGCGCAACAAGGTGTCTGGCAGCCACTCTTCGGCGGAGTGCCCCTCAAGGCGTTGGCGGTCTTCTTCCGTCAGTTTGCCACGATGCTGGCGGCAGGCGTGCCGATATATCAGGCGTTGGAGACCCTAAGCAACCAGCGTGGCGGCAACGCGCGCCTGCGCCGCGTGCTCAACAACATCCGCAACAGTATCCTTGCAGGCGAACGACTTGCCGATGCTTTCGACAAGCACCCTGCGGTCTTCTCGCCTATTATTCGCGCTATGATTCGCGTCGGCGAGACCAGTGGCGCGTTGGAAACCATCCTGCGCAAGATCGCCGAATACTTGGAAAACGAGCTGGAGCTGCGCCGCCTTATCAGCCGTGTAACCTTCTATCCGAAAATTGTGCTATTTTTCGCGATAGTGATTCCGCAGTTGATTCCCGCGCTGATTACGCTGGTGGGCGCGCAGGGGGGCGCACCCGTGGGGCAAGTGCTGACAGGCATCGTGCTGACCTTCGCGAGAATCCTGCTGCTGATTTTCGGGATTTGGGCGGTGTTTCGGCTGGCGATGCAGGCGCAGGGGTTTCGCTGGAGTTGGGGCTTATTCACGGTGAGTCTGCCATGGATTGGCTTTACAGTGCGCCAACTCGCGCTGGCACGGTTTGCGCGGGCGCTGAGCGCACTCTACGGCGCAGGACTGCCCCTCTCTCAGGCAATCCGCTACGCTGCCGCCGCCACAGGCAACGAGTATCTGCGCAGCCGTATTGAGCCTGCAGGCTCGAAACTGGAATCGGGACAGAGCATTACACAGACCTTCGCCAGCACAGGCGTCTTCCCACCGATGGTGATGGATATGGTCGCCACAGGCGAGAGCACGGGCGAACTCGGCTTTATGATGGACAAAGTCGCCGAGTACTACGAGGAGGAGGGCAAACTACGCTCGCACCAAGCGGGGTATGTGTTGGGCGTGGTTGTTTATCTCGGCGTGGCGATTTATGTAGCGATTATCTTGATAGGATTCTATTCGGGCTACTTCGGCGCGATTTTTAACGCGGCGGGTGAACCCTGAGCCTATGCAGAACCACTACGAGGTGCTGGGACTATCGATGCATGCGACGCAGGAGGCGATACGGCGTCGCTATCGCGAGTTGGTGCGCCAGTATCACCCCGATGTGAATCCGTCGTTGCAGGCGAAGGAGCAGTTTCTGCGGATTCAGGAAGCGTATCAGGTGCTGTCCGACCCTGAGCGGCGGCGGCACTACGACGCGCTGCTACGCTTGCAGCAGGGTGAGCCACCCAGTGCGCGCTATACTAAGCCACGCGTGGAGCCCTCCCCTCCCCAACGGGCGTCAAGGGCGACTCCCTCGCAATCGAACCGCTCTGCCGATGAGGTGCGCCGAGTGATTATGCAAGCAGAACGCGCCTTTTTGCAGGGACGATTGCAAGACGCGCTCTACTGGGCGAAGCAGGCAACGCGCCTTGCCCCCCGACACCCGAAAGGGCACGAGATTATCGGCGATGTATACCGCACGCAGGGACATTACGAGGCTGCACTGAACGCCTACACTTATGCCGTTCAGTTAGACCCACACAATTCCGACCTGCAGCGCAAGCTGGACAGCGTGCTGACGCACATGCAGGCGTCGCCACCATCGCCGATGCGGCGCAATTTACCCGCGCTACAGCTGCCTCCAGAGTGGAAGCTCTACGCAGCGCAGTCGCTGGGCTGGGGCACGGTGCTGTTTTTGCTGACGCTGGCGTACACAGTGCCAGGGGCGCCTTTGGTGCTGGGCTGGAGTCTGAACCTGTTGGCGTATTTGGGGCTGGCGGGCTTTTTGACAGGCTTTTTGATGGCAGTTAGCCGTTGGGTTGCGCCGATTGGCGATGCGTTCCCGTGGCGTCGGGGTGGCGGGCAGATTTCCGCAGGCAGCGTGTTGGTCGGGCTGAGTGCGCTCTGCTTCCCGCTGGCGATATTGCTCTACACGCTGCTTGCACTCACGCAGGGCGGGCTAAGTCGCTCGGTGGCGCGTGTTTTCGGCGTCAGTGGTGCGCTCACGCTGGGCTTCGCGCTGCTTTATCCGCACGATTCGCTTTACACCGCGCTCTTTGGGGGCAACCTTCTGTTTCTCGCGTTTGTTGGCGGCTGGTATCTGGCGGACAACTTGCGCCTGACATAGGGTATCCTTATCTCCTGCAGCGTGCGACCGCTGCAGGAGGAGGCGGCGATGCGATGTTGGGCGCTAGTGGGGGTGTGCTGGTTAGTGATTGCATGCCAGCCACGGCAGACGGGTTCCGAGAACGGCGTGTGGGTTCCCGACTTGCGGGTGGTGGGTAGGACGCAGGACTACGAGACCGTGCGCTACGAACGGGATCGCGTGCCGCTCTACGCCGAGATTTACCGTCCGAAGGGCAAGTCGCGTGCGCCTGCGGTGGTGCTGTTGCCAGGCGGCTTTGTGGGCGTGAACGCGAATCATCGGGCGGCGGCGCGGCGACTGGCACAGGCGGGCTATCTGGTCGCGCTGCCCCACATGCGCGGGCAGGGCAAAAGCGGCGGGTTCATCGACTTCGGGCTGGAAGACGCGGTGGATGCGCGCGGGCTGGCACGCGCACTCGCGCAAGTCGGCGGCGACGGCAGGTACGCCTACATGGGCGTCTCGCTCGGTGGGGCGATTGCCCTCAACGCTGCCCGCAACGACCCGAATGTGCGCGGCATTGTGTGCGTGATGACGCCGATAGACTTCCGCGAACAGCGCCAGATGCTGCTCAACTACGGGCGCACGGAACGCGCCCAGCGCTGGGACGACTGGATTG
>Ga0197142_1001909_pt1 | contig 18804 bp, 20 predicted proteins | sample GBS60_MetaG_FD_148614 | JGI IMG/M metagenome (GOLD analysis project Ga0197142, IMG submission 148614) | Sediment microbial communities from Great Boiling Springs, Gerlach, Nevada, United States - GBS 60_MetaG | ecosystem: Environmental > Aquatic > Thermal springs > Hot (42-90C) > Sediment...
CCTATAACTGATAAGCGTATAAGAGAAGTGATAAAGACCCACTTTGGTAGCAATGTCAGGTTCATACCTAACAATGCTATCAAATATGTATCTAACTTGGCAAAGCTGTATGGTGCAAAGACTGCTAGTAAAGTAAGGAGGTACAAGCGTGCTAAGAAGATTTACAACTCATTGAGTAAGCAAGCAAGTAAGCAAGCAAGTAGGTGATAACCATGACAACAGAGATAAGGTTCAGACTGCTAGATAGAATAACCGTAACCAACTTCGTAGATAAGAGAAATGAAGCAAGGATAGGCATAGTAAACAATGAATACTACCTTCTGGATGATCCGTCTTTATATGAATTAAATGAAGCAGGGGAAGGTTATTATACATTCAAGGAAGAGATACCATACCGTATATATGACTTTTATGACATTAAAGAGTTGTATAGTGTATATATCAACCAGCAACTAAGCAATACCCTGAATATCTTCAAGGTCCTTCTACTCTTTAAGGAAGGTAAGCTATCACCTGAGATGTTGAATACCAGACTGTTAGCGGTACTGAATAAGCATAAGGACTTACCAACTGAAGTATTAACAGACCTCAGCAATATGTTAGAAGGATTAGCAAGAAAGTATCCTAAACAACGCATAATTCTTGATTCATCAATACTAGAAGTAGTTAAATACTGCCTAGAGATGTCAAAAGCAAACAAGATACTAGAGAATATAAGCATAAAGGAATTGCTGTTAAAGGTAATGGTTGATACTGATGATAGGGTTGAATTCCCTGCAACATCAGACTTGGTCGCAGACATAGATCAGTTGATAGAGCTGTTGGAAACAAATAAGAAGAGGGAGAGTAAGAACAAGAAGAAAGATAAAGATAAAGAAGAAGAGATCACAGTTAATACTGATGGTTCAACTGGTAGTTCAAAGAAGCATGACAGTTCAACCTCTGATCAGAGCAATACAACCAATAACGATAACGGTAATATTGGTAATAGTAACAGCAACAACAATAATAGCGACAATAGCAGTAATAATAATAATATAAATGATATTGATAGCAATACCAGTAACAACAGTTCTACCAGCACCGATGATTCTGATACTACAACAGACCAGACACATCATATGCCATTGCCATACCTGAAGACCTTTGAAGTATATACAAATAAACCGTTAACGCAGAATGATGAGAACGAGGTAGCAAGAATGATAATGAACTATATGCAGTTACGAGATCGTAAATGCAGAATACATATAAGGTGAAGTGATATACAGATGATAGAAGAATTCAAATCTAATTCCCTTATTTTTCCTTTAGGGAGTAAAGATATTGTTAAAGGTTACTATACCTATCTGGTTATACGTAGTTTCTACGAAAAGATAGACAGATTGGTTAACCTTGGTATCCTCATCCAAGAAGACGATGGGTTTAAACTGAAAACTGAAACATATGATAACATCATAACCTTCATTAAGGTCTGGTATGAACTTAAGTATAAGTTATCTGCTGAATTCTTGTACTATGCTATACAACGATGCAGACTAAATATAGATATGGGTTTAGAACCTATCTTTAATGTTGATAGGATATGGTCAATCATAAGAAAGGATAGAAAGATCAATAAAAAGCATAAAAATCATACTATTACAGAATTGATAAGTAAAGGATTGATAAGACAAGCTAACACTAATACCTATAAGGTTTATACATTGAACGTAAATAACTATGAATTATTTATATTTGTTCGTTATATATATGAAAATATACTGAGTTAGAACCATATCTTATTACTACGGTATAAAATCACACTATACTATTATGTTATAAAATTGACCCCCTACACTGGGGGTCAAAATTGACCTCCTGTACGGGGGGGTCAATTTTGACTCTACCATCGGGGTGTAATTTTACTACATTGATCTATACCCAAGAAGACAAAATGTTATCTAGTAATGAATAAAACAGAACCCATCTCCATATAACTATCGACTATTCTTATAACATATTATATACTGATGGATAGGGAGTTAGTAGACCTATACAAAGCAGACCCAGACACATGGTATGAGAGATGCTGTAAGAACAGCAGATGGAATATAGACTACTCAGATATCTACTGTACCAGATGTGGTAGAGTCCTCAACGACAAGATAGAAGCAATAATACCAGCATAAATAGATATAAATAGATACATACATACCATAACTCCTTCTTTTCTTTTCCAGAGCAAACGAATGAAGAAAGAATAAGTAACTATTTTATTTAGTGATGATTAGGTTAAAGCAGATACCAAAACCAAGATGGTCCTTTTGGATGTTAACAACTATAGCAAGATACCTTACACTAGTATGGTTATTAACAAATCTTGCTATAGTTCTGAACAATTATGATGAATTCGCTGATTGTGCAAAAATCACTTTCTTTGCTGACCCTCACGAACCAATAGGTAAGGAAGAATGTATAGATAAACCTATCGCATTCTATATGCATATTATTGCTACGTTCTTAGCAGTATCCTTCTATATGCCATACTTAGCATATGCGATGGATTTAATAAGATTAGATGAATATTTCTATAAGATGGAAGCTATAAATCGTAAATTGACCTTAACCGTTCTCTGTGTTTGGGCTGTAATTTTTATGACTGTGGTAATATCATATCTGCTCATGCCAAGTATATTAGTGATCTTGATAATGGTTGCATCGACTGCACATGATACATTAATGCGAAGATACATACCAGATAACAAGAAAGATACAGACTAAACAGATGTCTATATATTCATTTTATTTTTCTCTTCTTTTATTTCTAAACATAAAGATAAATGGTAAAGTAGTTAACAATATTTATAAAAATATCCTTATACACACCCAACATAAATATAAGTATAACAATCACTAAAGATATGTTTATCTGTAATATATCTTGTTTATCTATTCCTTTATATTCACTTTTATCAGACACATAACTAAATGTCCTTTTAATTTAAATTTTAAAGGATTGAATACTATTGACTGAACAAATAAAATAAAGAGAGTTATAATAATTGCATGATTAATGGGTAGTCACAAATACTTTTATACCCTTGCTATTGACTTTACCATCTAAGCATGCTAAGAACTGTAAAGCATCTTTCTTGCTATCAAATATCAATGTAATCTCAGTCTTAACATCATTAGGTATATCCTTCCTTAACAAGAAAGGTACAGCAGAATCAGTATTGATATACTCTCTTTCCATACTTATGCTACGCTTCTTCTTCACAGTATTATCCTTATTAATAAGAAGATTGAATGCTTTACAGTTAGGACATATGCTATAATCATAACTGAAATAGTCTTTCTTACCTTTATCTACATATTCATGCTTACATGTATGACATTGTACTATAACACCCCTTATCTGGAATAGCAGAATGATCTCATCTGGAGTGTAGTTTACCAGCTGTTTATAGTGTATAGGTTCTTTTTTGTTATTACCGTTAGCATTATCCTTATTAGTATAACTCTCTATAACCATCATAGAATAAATAAAAGTAAGATTCCAATAAGGAATTGAAAGTAATATAACGTATTTTTATGTTATTATATATTGATGACCAACAGCAATAACAACAGTAAGAAGACTACAGTCCTATCAACGATGATGATGCTAGGTGAGGTAACTGAGGATGAGAGAGCTAGATGGATGAGAATGCTAGTAGTATTGGGTCTAGCTGGTCTTATAATTGTATTCAGTCCAGACATAATATCGTTCATGACTGGTCTAACCATACCAGCAAACCCAACTGATGCTAACAATGATAATCTAGAGGATACTACTGGTCTACCAATAAACACTGTTAGAGCTACACTGAACCTATTCCTTATACTTAGATTCCTGGGTGTAGCAGTAGCAGTCATAGGTGGTGTATTCTCTGCTGTAAAGCTATAATACAACAACATAACAGTACGGTAATACAGTAATACAATACAATGTAATACAATACAACACAGTAAAGCTGTAGTCTATTAATCCGATAAAACGATAGGTCTTGTAGAGACCTATCAAACCTTTTTATAATTATCTAATGATGATCTGGTTCAAACTACTTATAGCATGTTCTTTCCTACTAGCAATTATAGCTGTTCTAGTAATTATAGAAGTAGCATTTTACAAGAATAATGAGATGTCTGACTACGAAATACCTAAGCATAACACTATTAACGTTAGTAACCTTGCTTTCAATAACAAAGTAGTAATAACTAATGAGTATAATACAATTGTAAGGAAGAATGAAGTTACAGAATATGCTAAAGAGATACTAATTAACGCTTTAACCATAACCGAACACGATAGTATAAAGCAGTATAAACCCATCCATTTTTATTCTAATGGTATTGATATTACGGATACGTTAGAATACCATTCCTTGATCTATGTTAAAACACTAGCAATAGCAATAAGGGTTATGCTAATAAACAATAACGATACTGAATTGTATATAACCAACATGATAGTTAAAAGCGAAGAATACAAGGACTTGTTTATACTACCCATTGAACTGATATTACAACCATTCCAGAAGACTTACATAATCTGGTATATAACAATAGCTGGAGAGAATGTAACTGAACTGGGTATATCTCAACTACTACAATCATTAGCATATACCAATACACAGTATAAACATCCATTACTTAAGGATATAGTATTGTTAGATAGTCATGGTAATCCTTTGTTCAACTTCATAACATTATCATACAAAATCACTAACGTTAATAACATACTAGAACTTAATGCTATACTAAAGAACAACTCTGCTAAGGAATGGAAGGTTAAGACAATAACAGTAAGAAATACTAACAACGATTACATATTCGCTTATGACATGCAAGAAGAGTTAACTGTACCAGCATATGCTAACGTTACAGTTAAAGTGAGTATAACATGAATCTAGCAATCATCATCAGCATCGTTGTATTGTTAACTGTTACTACTACTATTATAACATATGCTTTGAATGCAGATATCATCAGATATGACCACATACCTATTAGCGTAAATTTTAACTATGCTATAGAAAGCAGTATAGCAAGATTCAAAGACTTCCTAACATTAATAGCAACCTTTGTTATAACGGTACAGAAAGAAGACTACCAACTAGAGAAAGAGCATGATTACGCTTGGTTACTAGTATCATTCGTATATGACACAAACGATCCTACTACTACTACTTCTATTCTTACTACTCGTAGTGATGCTAATATCACTAGCGATATGAAGATACAGAAACAAGAAAGCATAACCATCATTAAGCATACAATGATGAATACGAATATACAGTTTATTATAAATGTAGAAATAGAAGAAGGTGATAACACATGAACCTAAACATTCTCCATAACAAAGTCTTCCTTATCAACATCATTGTAGTAGCTAGTGTTCTTATCGTTATAATCTTGTTAAACACACCTACACAGATAGACTATGAAGAATTAACAACGATACCTTATGACTATATTCCTAATCCTTACATCAAAGGATGGATACCCAAGCAACTAACGGTTGATATAAAACAACCAGAACTATTTACTGTAGATCATGCTGTGTATACTGCTACTGATGAGATACCAATATCTGTTATTACTACTACCGAACAACAACCATATCCAATGAGTCCAGCGTCAAGCATACTAGCATGCAATAGCATACAACCCAACGATACTGTATTAGTACTAGCAATAAAGAAGATGGATACTACACCAGCAGTGTATGCTGTTACTATGAACAATAATACAATATGCTATTTCAGTGATCCATTCCCTACTGGATACAATTCGTTAGTACTATTTGTTAAGATAGATGATAGTAACAATAAAGAAATTACAATAAAGATCGAGATAAGGAAAGTAAGTGAGTTAGGTTAGGGTAGCATTAACATAGTCTTACCCTATCATTATTATTACTATTATATATTGATGAAACCAATAATACCATTCATACTATCAGAGGTAACTGAAGATGAGAGAGCTAGATGGTTAAGGATGCTTATAATCATAGCTCTAGGAGGATTCTTAATAATATTCGCACCAGATATAATAAGGTTCATGACTAGTATAACTATACCTGTACCCCCACCATCGACTGCTGCATGTCCATCTGGTGGTACACATGCTGCTACAGGTTTACCATGTGATACTGTCAGAGCATTATCACAGATATTCGTACTAGCTAGATACTTAGGAATAGTAGCAGTAGCAGCTGGAGGAGGATTCGCAGTCTTTAAGTTATAATCAACCAACTATAACAGACTAACATTCTAAACGGTCTACAATGATAACAGACAGATACGCTATAGGTAGGATAGTAATACTAATGCTGTTAGGAATGTTCACTGCTTACACACTAGTATCCTTCTTCGGTCTAATCATAGGTACTATACTGTCATTCTTGGTATTAGTTATATATATCAAAGTAATGAATAGGATAGTAGATGATGACAATAATAGTAATAACATAACCTACTATTACTTCCCTAGTACTAAACCAAGAACCAAGACAAGAATTAAGATAAGATACCGTTGTTTAGTATGTTACCATATACATGACAAGATAGAATGTCCTAGATGCGGTTCAAGGATGAAACAAGTTGAATTCTAATTGAGATTAGATAATACAGCAAGCATCCTTAACCCTACTTCCTTATTTGTACTAGAATGACCATCTGTTATAATAAATAATAGACCTAGAAAGACTACTGATAATATTTGCTTCAGATTCTAAGTTATAACTATAAGCTATTATATATAATGGATAAGTATGCTAGACAAAGATCTAATAATATTCTCAACGTTCCTGGCACTTGCTACAGCAATAACATATGCATGTTACATAATATTATTATACACTAATACAACTGTAGGTTTTATATTGACTTCATACATAATGTTTCTCTTTATCAAAGCAATGACAAAGATATTAGACTATATCAACAACCATATCAACACCGTTACTAATAATAACAACAATAAAAGTATACCTTAACCTATTTATTTTATTTGTTAAGTTAATAACAGATAACAACACCACTGTAGGTAAGTTAATAATACTTATGCTAATAAGGGTTATGTTATAACATACATGATAAAATAGAATGTCCTAAATGATGTTCAAGGATAAAACAAATTGAATACTAATTTAGATTAGATCATACAACAAACATCCTTAACCCTACTTTCTTTCTTATTTGTTTTAGAATGACCATCTATCTTCCTCAGCATCATTATCCTTATTGTATCTCCTTCTATCATCATCGTAATACTCGAAGTTCCAGTAATGCTTCTCATACACATCAGCACACCAATAGCATAACTTCCTACCAGTCCTAGTGATAACACTATCCTTATCTCCTATGGGTCTACCACACCTTGAACATGACCATTCCATCATTATATAATGTGAATGATGAAAGAGATACTAAAGAGAATACTAATAGCAATAGGAAAGAACCTGCTAATACTGATATTAACAATAATCCTACTAGTACTGAAGCTGATACTAATTCTCATAAAGAAAGTGATAGACTACCTAAACCAAAAGGATTCTATAAAGCAAACCTGCTGACTGTAATAACAGCATTAATAGTAGTTACTATAACAGTGATAGTACAGATACCTTTAGAATTAGCATTACCGATATGGTTATCAGCTTTTGCTACGGATGCTATATACACATATAAGAATAGAAGACTAATAGGATATGAATTAAACTATCTGGTAAGATACAGTAAAGCATTGTATAATACTTTATTAGTTGGTTTCTTGCTAGTGTTTATTATAGAAGTAATGTTACTGTTAATATTAAGTGTAACGATGGGTATGTTAACTGATCTACCTAGTACATTTGCTGTATTCTGTATATTCTTTGCTACTTTACATATATCAGCATTTATAAGAAGTTATAGATTTGTCAATAAAATAAATAAATAATTGATAGTAAGGATAGTAGCAAAGTTCTTCTTCTCCTTATTAACCTTCATCAACCACTATCCTTACTATCTCTCTGTTATCTATCTCTATTAGTAACCTTACTTTACTGCTACTGCTAGGTATGTGTATAGTACTATCACCAGTTACTACTACCAGTTCGTTATCTGTTACTTCCAGATTAAAGTCCTTATGCTTAGGTACAATGTAGTGTAATAGATTACCCTTGTTACCAACAACGTTGTTCTCGCTGACAACAGTAGTAGCAATAACATCCGTACTTATACCTGTATCTATATCAGACTCATCAATGATAGCAGAAGCAGTAGGAACAGCAGTAGTTATATTAACAGCAGTAGCAGTAGTAGTTCTATCCTTCTCCTTCTCTTTATCCTTATCCTTAACCTTCTTATCTTCTGCAGTACCTATCTCCTTCTTACGCTTGAAGAACGATACCATATCAATTAATAATACTTCAAAGTTCTGTCCATAAGGTTTAGCATAAGCAAATAATAACAGTATACCAGCAATAGGTACTGCTAATATGGGTTGCTTAAGGAAGTTGAACATACTTAATGCTAAAGCCAATGCTAGTAATGTATATAGTAACTGCTTCATACTTGCTCTTATCGGACCTAGTGAAAGTATAGGTTCTGAGAACACACTTATATTCTCAAACCATATGGTCTCTATAGGCTTCATCGATATATAAATAAATAATCATGAGTTATAGTTAACCATACATACATCCATTCATACATGTATTCGTTCATGCATCTGGTCATTACATCATATCACATTATATCACATTACATAACATCAATGTTCATAAACAGCAGTTTTTGCATATTCTGAGACTAGTCCTATAATAGGCAAAATCATCAGTTTATGAATCTGACAGTTATCATTCATTAATCAGTAATGTTGCATCTACTGATCTGGACTGACTGACCAACTGACTAGCTAGAATAGCTACCAGCCGGCTGTATGATAGAGCAAGATCAATCTCTCTTCTTTATATTATGATGACCTCTAAAGATGAACTGAAGCAGGAGATCATCAGATACTATAACCTGGGTTGGAATATTGTACCAACGACAATCATAAGAAGAAGGTTAGAAGATGGTAGGATAGAAGAGACAAAGACACCAGTACTGAAAGAACTCAAACCATACTTTGATGCAGATAATAGAATACCATTAGAGGAACTACTTAAACATGCTGATACACATCCTAATCCATGCTTTGCTTTAGTTAATGGTAAGCAACCAAACAATAGATACTACATCTCACTCGATATAGATACCAAGGATGAACAAGTAAGAAGGTTGGTACTAGCAAACATACCTCTCTCCCTATACCAAGAGACAAGGAAAGGATTTCATATATTCCTAGAGATTGAAGGTGATCCTAGCAAGATAAGAGAGATGCTAGAGAATAAAGTAGCAGAAGGTATATTCAATGGTAACAAGGTTAGAATAGAGTTCCGTGTGAAAGATTGCTTGACATTCTTTGCTGGTGAAGGATACAGTAAACTACAGGGTGAGATGATCTCATTAACTTTAGAAGAGATACATAATGCTATGAGAGCAACATTAGATGCATTTAATCTAATCTTGATACTGCAAGACCATTACTATTCTGGTAACAGAAATGATACAATATACAGATTATCAGGTATAACAGCAAAGAAGAGGATACCAAAGACTGTAGCATTGATGATGGTTGATGCTTTATGCACATTCTACAGGGATGAACAGAAAGCAGGTAGATTACAGGTAGTAAAGAACTCCTATAAAGCATATGAGAATGGAGAACCTCTGAATACCAAACTAGAAGAAATCATACCTAAGGATGTTGCTAAGAAGATATATGAATATTTTGATTACAGACCTACTGCTAATGGTAATAACAATAACAATAATAGCAAAGATAATAATAGTGCTAATGACAGCAATATCAGAAAGAGACCCAAGGAGTTTCTGATCACACCAACTTATAAGGAAGCTTACATGATGCTGGATATAGCATATAAGCATGCTAAAGGTTCACCATACATACAAGCGTTATATATGTTGGGGTTCTTCAGAGATGACGATGAAGATACCAGATTTCTCGCTGACTACAGATATGTCTATGATAAAGATAACCCAGAGCAAGGATACTGGATAGAATGGAATGGATACAGCTGGACAGATGCAGATATTAAAGTCCTGAAGTTAAAGATTGATAGATTCTTCACAAATAAGATACGTATAGTAAACAATGTATATAACGAAATACTGGAAGTTATAAAGAGTAATGATAATGTTGATGATAATAACGATGATAATGACAATAATAACGATGATGCTAAAAATAATGATAACGATGACAATGATGCTGATAATAATAACAACAACAATAATAACGATGACAATGATAAAGCTGAACTTATAAACAAGCATAGAGAAGTGATTGATAGACTGAACAGACTTCTTATTCATGTCAAAGATAATAAAGTTAAAGCAGATATGCTGGTGAAATGGTTAGAAGCAGAGAAAGAGAAGGTAATATCATTATTGATGTATGCTATCAGGAGTGAGAGATCGACTAATGAGATGCTACAGACAATAACACAGATGAGTGAATATCACAAGGAAGGATTCTTAATCACGAAAGAGATGCTTGACCCAGAGAGGATTATTATTAATAACAATAACAATGATAATGATAACAGCAATAACAATAACAATAACGTTGATAATAGCAGTTACGACCAATACAACGGTCTATACATTAATACCAGAACCCATCTACTGATATGGGATACTGTAAAGAAGGAATTCATAGCAGTACCACATGGTGATAAGACCAAGAAGTACTACATAACAAAATATGTAGATATAGAATACAGACCAGAAGCGAAATGCATTAAGTTTATTAATTTCTTGAAAGAGATATCGTTAGGAAACATAGAATTAGCAAAGTTCCTGGCTCTGATAGGTGGTCTAACCTTAACATCCAGATTGGAAGAGATAGCATTCATCTTCAGTGGAGGAGGTTACAATGGTAAGAGTACTTTAGTGCAGATATATCTGGATATTATCGGTAAGAATAGTCATGAAGGTAAGGAAGAAGAACTGAATGAGATACAGAATGATCTAACACCACACTTATACAACTGGATAGGTAAGACATTAATAGCTATAGATGATCCCAGAATAAAGGTTATAAACCTGCAGAATTTAAAGACGTTAGTATCTACTGGTAACATAAGCGTAAGAACCTTATACCATAGACCGATTGAGATAAAGAAGGACTTCAATATAATCATATGTATAAATGGTGAACCTAAGTTCACAGAGAATACTGAGGGTATGTATAGAAGAGTATGTATAGTTGGTTTCGATTACAAGATACCCAGAGAGAAGGCTATACTTGATTACCATAAGTTGATATTAAAAGAGGAGAAGCATGGTATATTCAACCTATTCCTATCAGCGTTGAAAGAATACTTAAGTAACATAAATATGAAGAAGATTATGGATTATGCACCAGATATAGTGAAAGCAAGGACCGAGAGAAGTATCTGGGAGCAAGACCATGCAAGAGAATTCTATGATAGATTCTTAGTGTATGTACCCAATCCAGAGAAGACAATACCGATGTCAAAGATACATGAGAAGTATCTGGAGTTCTGTGATATGAAGAAGTTACCAACAGAATTCAGACTCTCAAAACAAGAACTATCCAGAATACTTGCACAGTACAGTATAGTTAGCAGGTTAATAAACAAAGTAACACATAAGATATGTGTTGAATGGAGAGAACCACCAAGAATAGATGACCTGATAGTTGATGAAGACAACGTTAATAACAATAATAACAATAACAATAATAACAATAATAATAATACTGACAATAACAATAATACTAACAATAACAATAACATCTATGATAATAATAACAATAACAACAGCAACAATAATACTAAAACTAACGCTAATGTAAGTACTTGTATGAATACTGATTCTGGTACCGATAATAACATTAACTTTGTTAATAATGTATCTAACAGCAGTAATAACAATGGGAATGATAGTAACAAGAATAACAATAATTATGATAATGAACCTGTCTTCAGATACTTCAAGATCGAAGAGTGTAAGACCAACGTATCTGGTTATATCGTCTACAAGTGTCCTATCTCAACATGTCCTCACTGTTTTGGTAAGAAGCAGAATCTGATAAGACACCTGGTTGAAGACCATGGGATCAGTCTGGATCAGATCGTCGCTGGATAGACAGCTCTTAGCGTAAGCTATCTTAAAGTGAGCGAAAAGATTATATATCTGATTGCTTCTTCATCTGTAAGACTATTTTAGTTGAGTCTAACCAGTAGAGCAGTTATTGGGAAATAGGGAAATTAGGTGCATGCGTAATCTAATTAACTGGTTACAAGTTGATAAAATAATCATTAATCATAGATCATTAATCGCTCATTAATCAACCAATTATTTTAACAACTATCTATCTGTTTATGTATCTATTCTGTTCACTACCTGCTCCAGTTATTTTTATCAAATCTACTTATTGCTTACTTATCCAGCTACCTAGTCAGCCATCTATCTGCTGTCTATTCATCTATCTATCATCTATCTATCATCTATCTACCTATCTATCTACCAGCTACTTTGATATCTGACTTGGAAATTGAGAAATTACACCTAGCACAGTATTCTCGAGAATTTTGAAAAGTGATCAACCTAATCCTAGGGTAACAGAATTACAGTGATATCTTGATTTTGTAACGAGTTAATTAGATCATGCATGCACCAAATTTCCCTTTTTCCTTCCTTCCTAGTAATACGTTATTATTATTATCAATGCTATTATTCCCGATCTTACTCAGATGTTTTCTTCCTTTATATCATGATGCTAAGAGAGTACTTCTACGGTACACCTAGAGAACTGCAGATAACAGCATTGAAGCAAATAGAAGAAGCAATACAGCAAGGTTATCACAACATAGTAATATCAGCACCAACTGGAGTAGGTAAGTCATATATCGCTGTAGCATTAGCATTAGCATTCAAGGAAGGTGATATCCTTACAGCTACAGTACAACTACAAGAACAGTATCTAAGAGATTTTCCTTTCATAAGGTCTATCATGGGTAGAAAGAACTTCATATGTCCAGTATACGATAAACCATGCAGTACAGTACCAACGATAAGGTGCAGAGGTATGAAACATAATAGTAGCAGCAATAACAACAATAATGATATAGATGAAGATACAGGTAATAATAGTGATAGTGATAATGATAGTAATATCAGCAGTAACAGCGATAACAATAACAGCAACAGCAGTAGTCCTTACATCATACATCCATGTACACTATATCCTACTAAAGAAGACCTTAAGCAAATACACATCATAGGTAAAGGTACAAGCAATGAGAGGGCAATATTCAATGCTAAGTATAAACTGTGTGACTACTACATACAGAAACACATAGCATATCGTTCATCATTTAGGATCATAAACTACCATGAGTACTTTACATTACTGAACAATACTGTAACCAGAGATAGACTATCAACCAAACTGTTAGTATGTGATGAGGCTCATATGCTTGAATCAAAGATCATAGATTTCTACAACATCATCTTAGATAACAGATTATTAAGACCCTTGCGTAAGTATAATCTAGTTGAGGATACATTCATAGTAGAGTATAGAGATTCTATAATCTACTATACAGATATACTAGAATATTTAACAACAAAGTATAGAGAACTTGTAAAGATAGTAACAGAGAAAGTAGCAGAGATAGAGGGGAGGGATAAGTGTAGTAGCAGTAGTAATAGTAGCAACAACAGTAGTAATAGTAATAGTAATAGTAATAGTAATAGTAATAAGAACAGGGAGAAAAAGAAAGAGAAGAACAAGGAATATAGAAGATTGCTCTATGAGTTAGCAGAGTATGAGGAGAGAGTACAGCGATTGAGTACTGTGCTTGGGATGCTAAAAGAGAATCCAGAGAACTTCATAATCGATGTAGAAGAAGAAGGAGATAAAGATAAAGAAAGGGAAAGAAAGTATGAAGAGCATAAACCAACTGTGAAGTTACTACCGTTGAACGTAGCAACTTTACTCAAGTCTGCATTTGATAGGGTCAAGTATAGAATATTCATGTCTGCTACCATAGACTATCCTATGCTTAAGAGAGAATTAGGTCTTAACGATAAAGATACAATACTCATAGACCTACCATCACCATTTCCTATACAGAATAGGAAAGTACTGTTAATGAATGCTTATTCATTGAACAAGGAGAATATGCATAGTGAATCAATGCTAATGCAAGTAGCATCAACCATAGATACCATAATGAACAAGCATAATAAGGAGAGAGGTCTGATCCTAACTACTTCATACGAGTTAGCTGGTAACATATTCCGTTACAGCAACAACAAGCATAGACTACTGCTAACTAAAGACATGTCAGCTAAAGAGGTACTAGAGAAGCATAGTAATACTGATGGTAATGTCATACTAACACCTACATTCTGGGAAGGTGTAGACTTACGAGATGACCTATGCAGATTCATAGTGATAGCAAAGACACCATATCCTTCACTAGCAGATAAAAGGATAAGGATAAAAGCAGAACGAGATAAGGAATGGTATAAATCAGTAACGTTGATGAGATTGATCCAAGGAGCTGGTAGAGGTGTAAGACATGAACAAGATTACTGTATAACCTATGTACTGGATAGTAATGCTACATGGTTAATCCTAAGTAAAGCAAAGCAGAATGCAGTACCAAGATGGTTCAAGGATGCTATAGTATATAATAATAGCAGTAATAATAATGGTAGTAACATACCCAGAACTAACAATAGTAATAACAGCTACTAACAATAATAATAACTCTCTATTTTATTTATTACTTGTATCTTCTTCATCTTCATCATTGTTATTACTATTACTATTATCATGATATGCTAAATGTACTTTAACTAACCTTGCTAGTTTAGTCTTGTTCTTTGCTTTTAATATCAGATTGCATCTATCACACTTCCAACTAGCATACTTTGTCATCTTATTATATAATGAATGAGATTAACAATATCTTTAATAACAAGAATAAGAACAGTAACACTAACAGTAGTAGTAATTATCGTATCCTTATTGTTACTATCATCATTACCAGAAGTTGAAGCTACTTCTCATAACGTAGATTGTTGGGAGATAGGTCCTAACGTTAATGTTAATGATACACCTACTAGATATGAATATACCTACTATTACAGACAACAATGCGATTACTATAATGATAATGGTCTATACCATTATTGGTATACTATAACCAATGAAAGGTTGGTTTACAATAAGAATGATAATTACTACGATAGAGATTATTACCAAACAGAGCAGACATGGACTTTGGTTAATAGTAATCCTAGAGAATGGATAAGCAATGGTAAAGAGACTACAATAGATACGTATAGAAATTCTAGAGGTACTGATAGAGAGCATAGACAGTGGATAAAGGAGTGGTTTGATTCCTACTATTGGAGATACTATACCTACTTGGAGTACTCTGGTTGGTACAGTTACTCTGGTTGCTGTTCAGCAGATTGGAGTTATATAAGTACTAACAGTAACAGCAAAGATGCATTATGCTATCCTTACAGTAGAGTTACTCAAAATTATTTTGTTATTAATGGATTCCCTACTGGTAATGAGGATGGTACTTACTACAGGTCAGATAGATTCAACTACAATGCTATACTAGAGTTAAGGAGGAATGCTGGTAGTTGCTACTTTGCTGATGCTTACAATTACTCAATACCATCTAGTCTACAGTTAGATTATTGCTATAGTTACTTCTCATATCCATCTCTACAAGAGAAGTGGATAAAGAGATATGGTCTAGATGGTGATCCTTATTACTATTTATGGTATGAACCTACTGGTAACTACATTAACAGTAATGTATGCTTGAATGCCGATATTTCAATCAGAAGGAATGCTCCTTATGGAGATAATAACATTATGGTTACTGTAGATTATGTCTACCCTATATACAGATATTGGAATTACAGTAATTACTGCTATGGTTCACCATGGGGTAACTGTGCTGGTCCATATGACCAGAGTCAATATCATAGGTACAATGGTTATTACGTTATACTAGCAACTGCTAGAGTTGTACCTTATGATCCTAAGCTTCTGGTATATCCATTCTTATCCATAGCTGATATCAGTCCATGGTCATTTGATAAGCAGTTATCATTAGCAGTCAAGTACCTAGGTTCTAGAGATACAGATGGTAGTATATATCCGTTAAGAAGGGCTGTAATTAACGGTAATACTGAAGATAGTTATGCTTACCAACCATGGAGAGGTTACAGCATACCTACTGTTGATCCTAATACCACTAAACGTTCTTTATATATACCGATAGAGTATGCTGTAAGGAATACTTACTGTGATGATATCTATCCTAGTATAAGATACAGTACTGATAGTAATAGTTATCTACAGCAACTAGCAGTATTACAGTCAACCTACTTCATACTGGATATTAAATATACTAGCAGTAATAGAGAACCAAGTGATTACATATTAAACCTACAGCAGTATCAGTTAGCTGATCTAACGATAAAAGGTAGATTATACACCAGAGCAGGTACTATAGCAGGTGATGACCTTCTTACAGATAAGCAAGTAGCAGAGTATGAATATACATATCCTACCAGAATATTCAACAGAATACTATCGCTAAGGACAGTAACAGAATCTAATGGTAATCTAGTACCAATAACAGTATACAAGATCAAGGTTGAGTTCATACCCAGAACAGGTAATGATTATTATCCTTTACTAGAATACGCTAGGATGAAGTACAATTATGATATCAGCATGCTGAACGGTAATATCCCAGAACCATCTTTAACTGAACTGATCATGTGTAGTGAAGATGCTAACAACACATATAGACCAAGAACCATAGAAGCATACAACACCAATCACATATCAACACTTGATAGTTTCTATATGCTTTACCTACCAGAGTCAGCTGAACAGGTCTTTAACGTTAATAATATACTGCAGATACCCATCTATTATGCATTACAAGCATTAACACCTATGGATATTGAAGTAACAGTACAACCATATGCTGGTAACATATACGAGAAGAGTAATATATATCATACACCAGCATACCAGCAGTACTCAACATATCAACAGGATATATTCTTAGGAGCTAGCATATGGACTGATAAGTACGTTAAACGTTATGGTACACAGATAGCAATAGAACCTCCTAGATGGTTCAGAGTTGATAGAGTGGAAGTTAACAGTCAAGAGCATGGTATATTTGTAACCAAATGCGAAGTTGGTTGTACCATAGATGTAGGTAGAGGTTCAGTCCAGTTATGGGTAAGGAATGAATGGGATGCTGTTGGATATGCTTCATATCCAGCGTTAGAAGTTACAACAGAACCAACATATGATACTTACAGTCTATTCTTCTTGTTCATAGCATGGTCTGTAGTAGCATTAACAGTATTATACTTCTTAAGAAGGAAGATAGGTGAAGCATTCTAGTTAGATAGATAGATAGTTAGATAGATATAGATAGTTAGATAGATACTGTATCAGAACATATATAACAAGATGAAGTATTCTAGTTAGATAGTTAGATAGATATAGATACCGTATCAGCAAGCATTCTAGTTAGTTGGTTAGATAGATAGATGTCATCTTTCGTTGTATTGTTATATTACATTATTATATTATGATGATACCAGAGTACCTTAAAGACTGCTATATATACGAGTTAAGGACATTCAGTAACTTTCATACATTAACTGAAGAGAAGCAACACCAACTGATAGTAAGGTTCTTATCATTCATAAACAACGCTACCATATTCCAATCGCTGTATCTGATGCTGTATAAGGATAGTATACTGTATAATGGTAGATTGTATCCTATCGTCAGGGTCTTTATTGCTACTAAAGATAGTAATATAGCATATGTATTGATGAACAGCGAGTATAAATACAAGCAGATCGATGCTGAAGAACTACCATTCATAAGCAGTATAAAAGGATACAAGGAGTATGCTACGTACATGAAGGTAGTAGATGATAATAACGAATATTACATGAAAGGTTATACACTAACATCATTAGCATCTACATTATATCCAGCATGGATATACTCATTATTGCAGTACTGTCCATTGATAGTATTAAAGTTAACGAGAGTAGAGCATGCTACAGCATTAAGTAGTATAATGCGTCTAGCTGGTTCGTTGAAAGCAACCTATAGCATGAAGTTGAAAGATAAAGCATTGAGAGCAGAAGCGTTAAGAGAAGCATTGCTAAAGCAGGAGACGGCTTTAATGAAATGCGTATTGAATGCTTACATAATAGAAGTAGATAAGCATAAGTTAGTAGAAGCAGGTAAAGCATTCAAGAGAAGTATGAGAGCAACATTATGCAGGTTCATCAGCATACCATTCAAGCAATCAGATATGTTGTTAAGAGATGAAGGTAAAGAACTATTCATTGAGTTAGGTACATTAGCGATAATGTACCCATTCATTAGCAGTGATATGCTTGAATTGGAAGGTATACTACTAGGAGAGAATGTCATAACCAAAGCTCCCTGTATATACGATTACAGGAATAGAGATAACTACAACGTTGTAATACTTGCTACCAGTGGTGCTGGTAAATCGGTTACAGCAAAACTAATGCTTACAAGGTTGCTTAACAGGTATGAAGATGCTTACTGCTATGTGGTTGACCCTCAGGGCGAATACGAGAA
>Ga0197142_1001910_pt1 | contig 18803 bp, 13 predicted proteins | sample GBS60_MetaG_FD_148614 | JGI IMG/M metagenome (GOLD analysis project Ga0197142, IMG submission 148614) | Sediment microbial communities from Great Boiling Springs, Gerlach, Nevada, United States - GBS 60_MetaG | ecosystem: Environmental > Aquatic > Thermal springs > Hot (42-90C) > Sediment...
GGGAGGTGCTGGAGGAGTACCTGGCGCCTGAGCAGGCCCTGGGAGGAAGCGTCAGGCTGCTTGTGGCTTTAGAGGAACTTAGCCAAGGCCGGCGCAGCTGGCAGCGCCTTTTAGGTGGTGACGAGCTCCTGGCGGTGTGTGCCTTCCCAGGGGGGTGGGGTCCCGACGCTGGGGGACGCTGGGGAGGCGTGGGGGTGTGTTCGGGGCTCCCGTGGCCACCTTTGGAGGTGGGAACAGTGGACCTGGTGTGCGGCTTTCCAGTCCCGGCGGTGGCGCGCCAGGGGCTTGAGGGGGCGCTTTTTACTACGGTGCAAAGGCGAGAGGAGCTGGCGGCTGCCGCCACTGTGGAGCGTTGGTTGGGCAACGTCTCGAAGGCGAGGCTTTGGGCCCCGTCCCAGGAGAGCTATGCGGCGTTTTCCCAACGGGACAACGCCGAGTTAGGGGTGGAGTACCCGCTGGCTGCGGAACACAACGGCGAGCTTTGCGAGCTTTTGGTGCGCTACGGTCGCTGGGTGGTAGCTCAGGAAAGGATGGGTTCGGGAGGATGACCGTGAAGAACTTGCCATGGCTTTTTTTGGGAAGCTTTGTGGCTTTAGGAGCGTGGGCCGAAGAGGCCCGCCTGGCTCGTTTTCCTGCGCCATCGCCAGATGGGAGCTTGGTGGCGTTTTCCTGGCACGGGGACCTCTGGCTGGTCCCAAGCCAAGGGGGCGAGGCCAAACGGCTCACGGGGGATCCGGGGTATGACTGGGGGCCGGTGTGGGACCCTCGCGGGGGGCACCTGGGGTTCAACAGCGACCGGTTTGGGGGGGATGATGTGCTGGTTTTCTCCTTCCGGGAAGGGCAAACCCGCCGGCTTTCTTTCCACGAGGCTCAGGACGTGGTCCAGGGTTTTTGGGGAAACCAGCTGGTGTTCGTTTCCCGGCGGCACGAGGCGTGGAACCGCAAGAACGCGGTGTACGGGGTGCCGTTGACCGGCGGAACCGAAAGGGTGCTCTCCCAGGTCCTGGCCCTGGAAGCGGTGCCTTCCCCAGATGGCCGCTTCCTGGCCCTGGTGCGCGGTGGCACCCCCGACTGGCGCCGCCATTACCGGGGCTCGGCTAATCGGGACCTTTGGCTTTTGGAGTTTGCTTCGGGAAAGCTCCAACGTCTCACAGAGACCCCTTGGGACGAGGACCACGTTTCCTGGGCAGGAAACACCGCCCTGGTCTTCCGTTCAGACAACGGGGGTGAGGACCGCAACGTTTTCCGCCTCGATCTGGCTACGGGCGAGATGACCCAGCTTTCTTTCCATTCGGGCGGGGACGTACGCTACCCCAAAGCAGCCGCCGGTGGGAACCTCGTGGCGTACGAGTTCGGTGACGCCCTCTGGGTGGTCCCCGCCGATGGCGCGGCGCCGCCCCGGCGCTTGACCATCCAAGTGGCGGCGGATGCGGTGCTCGAGGAGTGGGAGCGTGCCGTGCTCCGGGACGGAGCCGAGGAAGTGCTCCCATCCCCGGACGGCACCCAGGTGGCGTTGGTGGTCCGGGGGGACATCTACGTCACGCCCCGACGGGGGAAGGAACTAGCCTCCATCGCTGGGCCTGCCACGGTGCGGGTGACGGCCACGGCGGCCCGGGAGCGAGACCTGGCCTGGAGCCCCGATGGCAAGGCGCTCTACTACGTTTCTGATCGCTTTGGGCAGTACGACATCTTCCGCGCCGAGCCGCAAGGGGCAAGTTCCTTCAGCAAAGCTCCCAGCTTCAAAGAAACCCGCCTCAGCGACACCCCCGATGACGAACGTCACCCCCAGCTTTCCCCCGACGGAAAACTGCTGGGCTTTTTGGTGAGCAGGGGCAGCTTGGTGGTGGCTGCGGCGGACGGTAGCAACCCCAAACGGCTTTTCGAGCACTGGGGGGAGGTGGAGTTCGCCTTCTCTCCGGACAGCCAGTGGGTAGCCTTTACCCGGGACGACGAGAACTTCAACACCGACGTGTTCATCATCCCGGTCACTGGGGGGACCGCGGTGAACGTGAGTCAGCACCCTGACGAAGATCTGCACCCTACCTGGTCCCCAGATGGGCGCCGGCTTTACTGGACGAGCCGCCGTCACCAGCGGAGCTACGACATTTGGGCGGTGTACCTCACCCGGGCCGATCACGAGCGAACCCCGGAAGAATGGGTCGCGCTCTTTGAGGAGGAGGAAAAAACCAAGAAGGGTGAAGAAACCAAAGGGGACGCGCAAGGCAAAAAGCGGTTAAAAGTCGTTATTGATTTCGAGGGAATCCACGAGCGAGCTAGGGCGGTGACTTCTTTGCCTGGCGACGAGGGAGAGCTTTTGGTAACGCCCGATTCCCGCAATCTGGTGTTTGTGGCGGCACCCGAGGGGCAGCGGGACCTTTATAAGGTGCGTTTCGACGGCAAAGAGCTGAAGCGCCTTACCGAGGGGGCAGGCCCTTCGCAGCTATCCTTCCTTAGGGAGGCAAAACTCGTGGTCTACCGGGGGGCCAAGGGCACCGTGGAAAGCGTAGGCCTGGACGGTAAGCCCGGCGATCCCATAAGGTTTGAGGCGAGCTTCAGCGTTCCAAAACAAACGCTCCGCGCCCAGGTGTTTCAAGAAGCTTGGCGGGAGCTAGATCGCAACTTTTACGATCCCGCGTTTCACGGCTACGACTGGAAGGCCATCGGGGAGCGTTACCGGGATTTGGCGACCGCTACGTTGACTGACCGAGATTTTGAGCAGGTGATGCGGTGGATGCTGGGGGAGCTCAACGCCTCCCACATGGGGTTCCGGCTTCCCGAGCGCCGCAACGGGCAGCCCCAAGATGGGTATCTGGGCGTGGAGGTGGACCCTGCGCCCGATGGCCGGGGGGTGGTGGTGCGGGAGGTGTTGCCCAATACCCCGGCAGCTCGGGTGGCCGTGGAGCTGCGGCCGGGGGACCGCATCCTGGCGGTGGAGGGGGAAGAAGTGGCTCCAGGCCGCAACTTTTACGCCCTGTTCCGGGGCCTCGAAGGACGGACCGTGCGTCTCCGGGTGGCTTCGGCTCAGGGAGAGCGGCAGGTGCAAGTGAAACTCGCAAGCCTCGAGGACGTGCGGCAGGCCCGCTACCGAGCCTGGGTGAAGGAGCGGCGAGCCATTGTGGAGCGGCTTTCCGGTGGCAAGCTGGGGTACATCCACATCCAGGGCATGGATGAGCCCTCCCTAGAGGAATTCCAGCGGGATCTCTTTGCCGCCGCCAACGGCAAACAGGGGCTTTTGATCGACGTGCGCAACAACGGCGGTGGTTGGACCACTGACTACCTGATGGCCATGCTTTGCGTGCGACGTCACGCTTGGACCGTGCCCCGGGGGATGGACCCGAAGCTTAGGGGGTACCCCCAGGACCGCCTGCCGCTTCCCGCCTGGACCAGGCCCGCTGCGGCGTTGTGCGACGAGGCCTCGTACTCCAACGCGGAGATCTTTTCCTGGGCGTTCAAGACCACCAAGCGAGGCCCTTTGGTGGGGATGACCACCTTTGGGGCAGTGATTTCCACCGGAGGCACGCGGTTGGTGGACGGCTCGCTCCTGCGCTTGCCTTTCCGGGGTTGGTTCGTGGCGGGCTCCGGCGTCAACATGGAGCGGCAGGGTTGTGAGCCTGACGTTCTGGTGGTGCAGCCTCCAGAGCAGGACATGGCCAAAGATCGGGACGCCCAGCTTGAAAAGGCGGTGGAGGTGCTGCTGGCCCAGCTCCCTTCCGATCCTGCACTCTTGCCCTGGTAAAAAAACGGGGCCTTACGGCCCCGGGAAAACCACGAGAGGCGAGGGGGAGCGTTCAAAGCCTGGTGGTCAAACCAACGTAGATGTGGCGGCCCGCGGCGGGGATGAACTGGGGCTCCCCGTCGTCCACGTAACCAAAGGCCGTGTAGCGCCGGTTCAGGAGGTTGTTAACCCTGAGCTCCAGCTCCATGGCGTTAAGGCCTATCCCTCTGACCAGGGAGCCGGGAAGCGCCCGCTTGAGGCTTGCGTCTAGTACAACAAAGCCAGGGTTCACGAGAGGCACATACCCAGGCTGGCGGCGGAGCTCTGGATTTTTGCGGTTGTCTTCGGAGTTGTCCAAGAAGAAACGATCTACAGCCCTGAAGGTGAGGGTCCCTTTGACCCCACCAAGCTCCCCTCGGGCGGTGAGCAGAAAGAGCGCGTCGGGGTAGCCGGCGATGCGGTTGCCATCGTACGAGGTCACCGAGCCGTCGTAGCCGAACTCGCGATAGCGGGTAAAGGTGTTGCGCGAGAGGGTCAACGCCCCATCTAAGCTAAAGTGAGGGGAGGGGGACCAGCTGGCTTCCAGTTCGAGTCCTTTGTGTACCGAGCGAGCGCCGTTGCCGTAAATGGGCACGCCACTGTCATCCAGCGCGCCCGCCCAGACGATTTCGTTGGCAAAGCGCATGTAAAAGGCGTTTACCCTAGTGCGGAACGTCTCGCTGCGCAAGCTCCAACCGGCTTCCCAGTCCCACACGTCCTCCGGGTCCAGGTAGGCCCTGGTGCCGTAGTAGTCCTGGGGGTCGTAGAGGGTACGGAACGCCGGCTCCCGCATACCCCGGGCTAGGTTGATATAAGCTTCGCTGGCGTCAGACAGCCGCCACAAAAGCCCAGCTTGGGGGAGCAAGAAGTCAAAATTATCCACGAAGCTCACCCCTTTCAAACGGTCCTTGGACAGCTCGTACTGATGGTGGCTGTAGCCCAGGCCTGCCACGGCCAGGAGGTGGGAGGCCAGCTGATAGGACGCTTTGATGCGGGCGGTGGCTGTGGCCTTTTGCACTTGGTAGTCGTAGTAGCGACGGTTCGGAGGCACGTTCGGCGGGTAGTACTGCGCCCAGGTAACCTCGCCGAAGTGGTGCCCCTGGTGCCAGCGTAGCTCTCCTGCCAGCTCCCATCGCCACTTGCCAGCGTCAATGGTGAGGGTGGGCACCCAGCCGGCGTCCCACTCGTCCACGGTGCGGCGACGTACCAGGTCTGTGCGGCGGATCACCGTGCCATCCGGCAACGTAATGTTGGGGAGGTTGTATTCCACGAGCTTGCGGTTTTTCTTAAACTGGTCGTAATAACCATCCCCTTGGAACAGGTAAAAAGTTTGAGCTAGCGCTAAGTTTGTGCCCAGAGCGTGCTCGGTAATAATTTGGAAATGGGGTTGGAAAAAGTTATCGATTTCCCCAGGGTAGGTCAGGGGGTTGTAGCGCCGGTCCTTGCTTTTGTTACCGGAAAGGCCTCCCTCCAGAACGCTCTTGGGGATACCGTAGTAGGCCAGGTGGGTTTTTTCAGGACCGCCGAAAAGCACCAGGCGAAGTCGGGACCGCTCCCCAAAGCGAGCGAGCGAGAAGAAGTAGTTCCACATATCCACCCAGGACTGGTCCCGGTAGCCGTCGGTGGTGATCTTTGAGTAGCGGGCGGTGAGTGCCCACCGGCCTCCCACCAGGCCAGAGTCGTAGCGGAGGGTAAGCCGTTGGGTGTTGTAGGAACCTAGGCCGAGGTGGAGCTGAAAGCCCGGCTCCAGGCTCGGGGGAGCCGTGGTGATGTCCACCGCACCGCCAATACCCGAAAGACCGAAAACCCCACGTTGGACCTGAATATCGCCGGCGGTGGCGAGAAAATCCGCCAGGTCAATGAAAAATAACTCCCCCGATTCGGCGTCGTTCAGCGGGGCGCCGTTGAGGCTCACCCGGGTACGGGCTTGGCCAAACCCGCGAATCGTGAAGTAGCTGTAACCGATGCCATGGCCGTTGTCGTTGTACGCGTAAAAACCGGGTACGGTGCTGGCCAAGAGCATGGCGGGGTCTTGGCCAAAGTATGCCTCCTCAATCCGCTCTTTGGGCAAGTTAGTAAAGGTAGCAGGGTCCTGGGTGCTGCGTGCTCGGCTGGCGGTGACCTGGATTTCCTCTTTGAACGACACCACCGGCTCGAGCACGAGCTCGAGTGATGGGGAGGGGAGTGTGACCCTTTGGAAGAGCGGGTAGAACTGGGAAGCCACCACCCGCAACGTGTAGCTCCCGTCCTCAGCCCACAGGGAAAAGCTCCCGTCCTCGCCGGTGAGGGTGCTCACCGCGGCCTCAACAAGCTCCACGGTGGCTCCGGCGATGGGTTTCCCGGTTTCCTTGGCCCGCACCACGCCCCGGAGCTCGCCGGCCCCAGTGGGTGGTGCGGCAAATAGCAAGAACAAACAAGAAGCTAGAGCCAATCGTTTCACCTGGACCTCCTTTCTCCCAGCGGAGGAAAGGAGGCAGACGAGCTGGGCCCTAGCGCGACTCGTGCCTGGCTCCGTTCCCTCCGCCGGTATGACCCGGATCAGGTTCTAAGGGTATGCTCTCAGCCCGGCACTCCACCGTTCGCCTGTCCTCCCTGCAGGGAAGAGCCCACACGCTTCGAAGCTTCTCCCCCGCGTGATGTTGCGACCAGCGGTTGAGTGCCGGGCACCCCTACGGATGCCTCGACGCGGTTTTCAAAGAACCGGCAAAATAGTAGCACCTCTTCAGGGGAGGTGTCAACGTCGAAGGAAAAGAGAGGGTTAGGAGGCCTTGGTATCGATGCGCACCAAACCTTTTCGCACAAGGTTTTGGAGCACCGCGAGCCCCTCCTCCTGCCCCTTGGGGCAAAGCTTGAGGATCGACTTCACGTCCCAGGTGCCGTTGATGCGGGTAAGCAAGAACCCTTCCAAAGGGTCTAAGTCTTGCGTGGTAAGGCTTTCGAGGCTCACGGCAAGCTTCGGGATGCCATCCAACGGGATGGGGGCTGGTTTAGGTGGTGGAAACGGGAAACCCTCCGCTGGGGTAACAGCCCGCTCCCGCAGCGCCATAAGAGCTTTGCGGGCTTGGACGTGCACCGGGTTGATGAGCAGTACCGCTTCGTACGCTTGCTCCGCCTCCGCGAACCGCCCTTCCAACTCGGCCTTCTTGGCCTGGGCCAGCAGCTTACGGACTATGCCCACGGTATCCCCGGGTCGCTCTTGAACCCCAGGGTCCTTTACCTTCAGCACCCCCCGTTGGACGAGGGAAGCCAGGAGCGACGTGGTCTCAAAGTCTGAGCAGTGCAGCTCGTAGGTCATGCCCGCCAGGGTACGACCTTCGCTCGCCAGGCTCACCACCCTGGCTTCGAAGACATCGGCGGGCGGCACGTCTCCAGGGACAAAGGTGGCCCGGGGGGAGGGAATGACCTGCCGCATCCGCTCCCATTCATCTGCCCGCCGAGCGCCCTCCAGAAGCACTCCCATCACGTCGAGGTTCAGCTGTACCGGGAGGTTGTCGGGGATTTGCTCTTCTTCGAAAGAAAACTCTCCTTGCTCCCAGAGAAAGAGGTCGTAAATGGTTTCTTCGGCCTTCAGCCGCAACACCCTTTGAAGGTCATCCGGAGCCAACAGCCCCTGCTCCACGAGGATTGCCCCTAAAGGTCGCTGCTCCTCTTCCTGCTTGAGCAGCGCGTTGAAGAGGTGTTCCTCGTCCACGAACCCCATGCGGAGAAGGTACTGACCCAAAAACTCCCTAGGATCGTTGGAGGCGGATGAGCAGATAAAACCACCGCGAAAGTAAACGCTTTTTTCCACCTCTCCTCGGCGCACGCGCAACACCCCGGTGGCTCTCGTGCGGGCCACCAGTTGGAGGACCTCGGGAAACGGAATCGTGCGTAGATCGCCAGCCAGTGCCATGAAGGTTTCGTCCTCGGCTTTTACGGTGCCCGTTTCCCGCCCGGGGCCATGAACCGCACTCCCGCTAAAAGGCGGCGTTCTTACCGGGGATCCTAGCGGCTTGCAAGGCTCTGGCTTGGGCCCGGCTTTGCAGTCGCTCTGCCTCCTCGAAGGCTTCGACCGCTGCCCGAATCTGCTCGTCGTGCTGGGCTAAGACCTTGAACCCGTCGTTGAGGCTCAAACCAGCGTTGAGCACCTCGGAGGTCAGCAGCACCTCCAGATCCTTGCGCTCCCCCGGCGTCGCCAGTGCCTTGTCCAGCTCCTCTGGGGTTACCCACTTGGCTTCTAGCACCATAGACCGGAAATCCGCGAGGGTTCTTTCGTTGACGCTGAACTCCCGGGCGGCCTTTTCCTTGCTTTCAAAATTTGCCAAGTAGCGCACGGCGTACTGGAAGAAAGCGGACTGCCCCAAAAGCTTGCTTACGGTGGGGGAGTAGCTTCCCAACCTGATCAATCGGTCGGGAAAGATCCCCCCACCGCCGTAAACCTTGCGCCCGCTGTCGGTGAAATACACCTCTCCAGGAGGGGGAGTCGGTGTTGGGGAAGGTTTACCTACGCCGCTTTCTTCTTCGATCTCCGGATGGATATAGGCAAAGAAGGAGTCCCAGTCACGCTGAATGCAACGACCCGAGGGGGTGTAGTACTTTGCGGTGGTAAGCGCCACCCCGGTGTTTTTCACCGGGAAAATCGTTTGCACCACCCCTTTCCCGAAGGTAGGTTCGCCCACCACCAAGCCACGATCGTGATCCTGGATCGCACCCGCCACGATCTCAGCCGCTGAGGCAGTGCTGCGGTTAACCACGACCACCACGGGTACCTCGAAGTGCTGACCGTCCCGGGGAACGCGGTAGTCCTGGAAGGAATCAGCAGTGCGCCCCCGAGTGCTAAACACGCGCTGCCCCGGTTGGAGGAGCAGTCCAGCGACTTCCACGGCCGCATCCACCAGGCCCCCGGGGTTGTCCCGGAGGTCAAGGACCAGGCGGTTGGCGCCTTGCTGGGTCAGGTTTTGAAGTGCCTCCCTTACCTCCCGCCCCGTGGTGCGGGTGAACTCGCCAATGCGGATGTATGCAGTGCGTTCGTCCAAAAGGAAAGCGTTGCGCACCGAGTCCGTGGGGACCCGGGCCCGGGTGACCGAAAGCTCCAGGGGTTCCTTCATGCCGGGCCGGCTAATCGTGACCTTCACAGTGGTGCCCTCGGGACCCCGAAGGCGCCGGGCCACCTCATCCAGGCTCATATCCTGAGTTGCTTGGCCATCCACCGCCTCAATAACGTCTCCGGCCCGCATGCCGAGACGGTAGGCGGGTGTCCCTGGAATCGGGGTAATAATCGTGACCTTTCCCCCCCGGATGCCGATGATCACACCAATGCCGAAGAAGGACCCCTGCTGTCGCTCCCGCATGGCGGCAAAGGCTTCGGGTCGCAGGAAGTTGGAATGGGGGTCCAAAATCTCCAGCATGCCGTCAATGCTGCCGTAGACCAGCTCCGAGGTGTCGATGCTCCGAGGTGAAGCCTCGCTCACCGCTTGAAGCACGATGGCGTACCGCTGCAGCGAGGCGTCCACCGCGTCATGGTTAGCGAGCGCCTTCCCCCCCACCAGCGCACCGGTGAGGGCACCACCACCCACCACGGAAACTGCCAAAAACCGGAAGCCCAACCGGGCCATGCCTGCCTCCTGGAACACTTTAGCACAGGGCCCTTCAAGATGGGAAAAAACGCTGTTCCCGCGGCGTATAATTCGCCCGGGTGGACGTCCTGGGGAGGGCTTATGTTCGGCTCCATTGGCTTGCCGGAACTCATCATGATTTTTATCGTTGCTCTACTGCTTTTTGGTCCCAGGCAGCTACCGAACCTTGGCCGGAGCCTCGGGCGAGCTTTGGCGGAGTTCCGGAGAGCGTCAAACGACCTCCAGCGAACCTTGGAAGAGGAGGTGCGGGCAGAGGAGCTGCGGGCAGTGGGCAAGGAAGCGGCGGAGGCCACCAAGCTCCCCCAGGTACTCTCCCCGGAGGAGCAGGCCGGTAAGCTGCAGGAAAGCGTCGGGGATACCCCGGGGAGGACCGGTAGTGCGGAGGAAGAAAAGGAAGGGGGGCCGGCATGAGCGAGCGGCTCCAGGCACCGGGGGAAGAACTGCCCCGAATGACGCTTCTGGAGCACCTGGAAGAGCTGCGCCGTAGGCTGCTGGTTTCGATTTTGGCGCTTTTTGTTGGTTTTCTACTCAGCTTTAATTGGTCCAAGGAGATCTTTTCCTTTCTTGCTAAGCCTTTGACCCAGTTCTTCCCCGAGGGTGAAAAGCTTGCCTTTACAGGTCTTGTGGATCCTTTCATGCTGTACATCAAAGTCGCGGTACTAGCTGGGGTATTCGTGGCTTCTCCGGTAATCCTGTACCAGTTTTGGCTTTTTGTGGCGCCTGCGTTGTACCGGCATGAGCGCAAGCTGGCTTCGCTGTTTCTTGTCGTTACCACGGTATTTTTCGCTCTTGGCGGTTATTTCGGCTACGCGGTGGCTTTTCCCATGGTGTGCAAGTTCCTCCTGGAGGTGGGGCGGGATTTTCGCCAGGTGATCACCATCAACGAGTACTTTTCCATGGCGAGCAAAGTCATCCTTGGCCTGGGATTAGTGTTTGAACTGCCTGTGGTGATTTTGTTTTTGGCTCGCCTCGGGGTCGTGACGCATCGCCTTTTGCTGCGGTATTTCCGCTATGCGGTGCTTGGAATCTTCATCGTAGCGGCCATTATCACGCCTACGCCCGATATCCCAACCCAAAGCATCTTTGCTGTTCCGATGATTGCTCTTTACCTCTTGGGCGTGCTGGTGGCGTGGATTTTCGGCCAAAGGGAAAACATCAGCTAAAAGCGTGGAACACCATCCACGAGGATCGGTTCACCGTCTAAGAAAAGCGTGGGGTTGAGGAGAATGCCGTCCACGTGAAACGGCACGTCCACCGTTCCTCCCATGGAAACGTTGTTGCCGAAAGCGATGTGCACGGTTCCCAGCACTTTTTCGTCCTCAAGGATGCGCCCGGTAAGCCGAGCAGCAGGGTTTGTACCCACCCCCAGCTCGGCCACATTGCGCGCTCCGGGCCCTGCTTCGGCCATTTGTTTGGCGAAGTCCCGGGCTTGCGTTCCCCCTTCGATGTTGGTGACAAGCCCGTTTTCCACGGTGACCCGCACGGGCTCTTCCAGCATCCCAATCCCTGCCAGAGCCCCGTCCACCACGATCACACCTTGGGCTTTCCCTTCCTCGGGCATGAGGTAGGCCTCCCCTGAGGGTAGGTTGCCCCACTGACCCTTTTGCCGGATAAGGCCCGTGGAGGCAATAGCTCTGATGCCAGCAATGGGAAGCGTGATGTCGGTACCTTTGGGGGTTGTGACCCTGGCGACCTGCGCTTGGGTGAGCAGCTGGGCCACGTGTTCGGTTCTTGCTGCAATGGCCTCGTAGTCAGCGTTCATGGTGCGCACCAACATGTCCTCGGTGATACCGGGCATCGTGGCAACCCGCGCCCCGACCGCGGTGGCCTCCCGTCGGGCTTTAGTGTGGGTGATGGAGCGGCTTGTAATGGCCAGCACCGCGTCCACCAAGCGCATAACCGTCGGCACGGGAGCTGGGGGTTCTTCGCCGTTACGCTGGCGTGGGGCGTACTCCAGGTAGACCACTTCCCTGGCCAATGGAGTCGCCACGCGGGCGATCTGACGAGCAAGCTCTGCCAGGGGTGTGTCAGCCAGCACCAGCAGGGTTTCTTCGGGACGCAGGCCAAGGCAGGTGACGAGGGCTTGTCGGGCAGCGCGCTCCAAGTCACTCATGGGCCCAGTGTACCAAGACCGACGTGTGTGGTTGAATAGCGGCGTGAGCGAGCGGCACCCGGTGTGGGAAACGGCTTCTCGGGCCCCCGAACTGCCTGGGGTGTACCTGTTCCGGGACGGCCGGGGCCGGGTGCTCTACGTGGGAAAAGCCAAGCATCTGCGCCGCCGGGTGGTGTCGTATTTTCTCCACGCCCAGACCCCGAAGACGGTCAATATGCTGGCCCGGGCCCGCGCGCTCGAGTTCATCGTCACTCGCACCGAGGTGGAAGCGCTGATCCTTGAAAACCAGCTCATTAAAAAGCATCGGCCGCGGTACAACATCCTGCTGCGGGATGACAAGACCTACCCGTACATCAAGATCACCACCGGCGAGTACTGGCCCAGGGCCATGCTGGTGCGGCGTATTGAAGAGGACGGCAGCGAGTACTTTGGCCCGTTCCTTGGCCACGGTACCGCTGCCAAGCTCATGGATCTCATTCGGATGTACAGCCAGCTGCGCACCTGTTCCTGGGACCTCAAACCTGAAGGTACCCTGGCGCGTCCCTGCCTTTACTACAGCATGGGGGCTTGTCTCGGGCCTTGCGTGGCCGGCCTCACGACCCGGGAGGCTTACGAGAACGCCGTGCGGGAGGTGCGGCTTTTACTTACCGGAAAAACAAGGGAGCTGGTCAAAACCCTCACCCAGCGCATGTGGGAGGCAGCAGAACGGGAAGACTACGAGCGGGCAGCTCGCTACCGGGACCTGGCCAAGGCAGCGACTGCCCTGGCGGAAGGCCAGGTGGCGGAGTTTCCGGGACGGGGGGCCTTTGATGTCTTTGGGCTGTGTGGCGACGGGCACAACGTAAGCGTGGCGGTGCTGGTGTACCGGGAGGGGAAGCTCTCGGACAAGCGGGAGTACCACTTCGAGGGGGTAGAGGAGCCGGCCAACGGGGCTTTTTTGTCCGAGTTTCTCCCCCAGTTCTACGAAGCCAACCCTGCGGTGCCTGGGGAGGTTTTGCTGCCTTTTCCCGTGGAGGACCGGGAAGCGCTGGAGGCTTTCTTGGGCGCCAAGAGAAACGCCCCGGTCCACCTGGCAGTGCCGCAGCGCGGGGAAAAGCACAGGCTTGTGGCCCTGGCGCAGGACAACGCCGAGGAGGCGTTTCGCCTCCGGTTTCGCCATCCCAAGCGAGAGGGGGAGCGCTTGGCGGCAGCTCTCCAGAATGTTTTGGGCCTGCCAGGCCCTGCGACCCGGGTGGAGTGCTTCGACGTTTCCCACACCGGGGGCGAAGCAGCGGTAGTTTCGGTGGTGGTGTGGGAGCAGGGGAAGCTGGCCAAGCGGGAATACCGGAGCTTCAACGTGAAAACTGCGGTGGGGGGGGACGACCCGGGAGCCATCGCTGAAGCGGTGAAGCGGCGGTACAGTCGGCAACTCCGGGAGCAGCGGCCTTTGCCGCAGCTTGTGCTGGTTGATGGGGGCCCGGTGCAGCTGGAAGCAGCTCGGCGCGCCTTAGAAGAGCTGGGTTTAGAGCTGCCCGCGGTGGCCCTGGCCAAGCGGTTTGAGGAGATCTATCGGGACCCGGAAAGACCGCCACTTCGGTTGCCAGCGCACAATGAGGTGCGTTTGCTTTTGCAGCGCATTCGGGACGAGGCACATCGGTTTGCCGTAACCCGCCATCGCCGGCGCCGGCGGTCCCGGCGATTGGCCACGCAGCTTTTGGCGGTGCCGGGAGTGGGTCCAGTACGGGCGAGACAGCTGCTTACGGCTTTCGGCTCTTTAGAGGGGGTGCGGAAGGCGAGTGAAGAGGAGCTCGCTCGGGTCGTGGGTCGCAAGCTCGCCCAGACACTCGTCCAAGCTTTGGGCAGCGGCACAGCGGCACGCGCCAAGCCAAGCGCGCAAGGCTCTGCCTTTCCTAAGGGCAGCTAAGGGCAGAAAAGTTGTGGCGTGGGGCCTCACCCCTTTGACTTACAGGGCGGGGAAAAGGTAGCCTTGCCGTCATGGTGCGGCATTCGGCTGCGTTGCGACTCGCAGTGTGGATCGGTAAGGGAGGGAAAGGCTCGGCCGTGCTGCGTTTTGGCCATGGGCGGCTGGTGCTCCACGTGGACGGGGGGCAGATTACCGCCGTTGAGGGAGACGATGGGGAGATTCTTGCCGCTGCCTTCGGTCTGCCACCAGAAGGGGAATGGTTCGCAGAGGCCCGGAATGCGGTGGCCCAGAAATTGGTCACTCCCGAAGAGGCTGGGGCGGTGCTGAAGCGCGCCCTCACCGCGCAGCTTCGAGCGTTTTTCCTGGCACCTGACGCCGAAGCTGAAATCTTCCCTGGCGAGCCGCGCCCGGCAGGGGGGGTCGTCATCTCTTACCCCCATGTGGTCTACGAGATGGTTTTGCGGGAAGGAGGAGAGGCCCTGGTGGGCGTTTTCCTTCCGGATTCCTCCGGGGTGCTCCGCCGGCTCCCGGGCTTTACTCGCAAGGTCAGTGAACTGCAGCTGCCCGATGAAGCGCTGGCAATCCTCGCCAAGATCAACGATGCCAGAAGCGTGGAAGCCATAGCCGAGCCTTCGCCGCACGGGAGGGAGCTGGTGCTGCGCCTCTTGGCGGCTGCTGTTGGGGCAGGTTTGGTGGAGCTGGAGCTCCCTAGCCTCGACGAGCAACAGCTAGCTCGGGCAGAGCAACCGGTGGATGCGGTCAGGAAGCGGCGGTGGTGGCCTTGGGTTTTGCTCCTGTTGGTTTTCTTGGCTCTGCTGGCGGTCTTGGTTTTTCGCTTCGCGCCGCGAAAAGCGGCCTCGTTGCCTCGTTCGGGTCCTTGGAGTGTTGCTGTGGGAGGGGCGTGCCAACCAGCGGAGCTGGAGGCCCTTTACCGGCTACAGGCAAGGGACAGAGAGCATCTCCGGGTGGTGCCTTTTGGAGAAAGTTCCGAGCCCTGTTACCGCTTGGTCTGGGGGGCTTTTGCTTCCCAAGAGGAAGCGGAGAGGGCTTTGGCAAGCGTGCCGCAGCAGCTGGTGCAAAAAGGCTTCGCGCCTCACCCTGTGCTGGTGGGCAACACTTCCCCTTGAATCAGACCTTTTTCTGCGCTATGTTCCAAAAGCATGGCACAGGGCGCAGTTTCCGCCGGTGAGCTAGCTGCTGGGGAGCTTGTTGGGCTCTTGCGCAAGCTGTACTCCCAGCTGGCCAGCGGGCGGCTAGACGTAGTTGCCCAGGATGGAGCACGGCGCTATTGGCTTGAGGCTGGCCAGGTGCGAGCCATGGAAACCTCCGTGGAGGAGGAGATGCTCGGCCAATGGCTCCTCTCCCGCGGGGTTCTGAATCGCGAGCAGTTGGCGCTGTTGCTGCTGCGCCAGGGCGACGGGCAGCTCTTTGGTGATTTGTTGCTTGCGGAAAACCTGCTTTCCCCTGAACAGCTCCACGACCTCTTGGTAGAAAGGGCCACGGCCGCCTTGGGTAAGCTGCTCTTTGCCCCCGTGGCCTACGAGTTTCATGCTGGCGAAAAAGTTGACCCCAGAATTTGCATACTCGAGGTGACCACCGGGGATCTTGTCCTTGCCGCGGTGCGGCGGTACGCGCCGCTCGAGGCACTCAAATCCTCCGTGCAGCTTTCCCAGTACCTGGTCGTTCAGGGGGACACACTGCTCCGAGAACAAAAGGTTCACCTTTCGCCGGAAGAGGGGTTTTTGCTTTCCCGAGTGGATGGCCGCACCACGGCGGCGCAGCTTCGGCACCTTGTGCCCCTTTCGGAAGAGGCCTTTTTCCGGGCCCTGGGAGGGCTGGTAATGGCGGGCATCCTGGAGCTTGTGGACCAGCCCCCTCAGCGGCCCGCGAGGCTGGTGTTATGCCAAGAGGAGCGGGAAGAGCTGAGGGAGGAGGCCATGGTGTTCGAGCCGCATCAGACGGCCGAACATCAACAGGTTCTCAAGCTGGCCCAGGAAATCGAAAGACAAAACTACTACCGGCGTTTGGGGCTTTCCCCGGGGGCGAGCCAAGACCAAATTCACACCCGTTTTCTGGAGCTCGCCCGCATGTACCACCCAGACCGAGCCTCTGAGCCCCATTTACGCACGTTGCGGGGGGAGCTTGCTCGCATTTACAACGCCATTAAAGAGGCCCACGAAACCCTATCCCACCCGGAGCGCCGAGCCCGCTACGACCAGTTCTTGAAGCAAGCGGAACCGGGGGAGGCGGACTTTACTCAGGAGGAGCGGAGGCGACAAGCCCAACGGGACATCGCCCGAGCAAACGTGGCCCAAGCCGAGCTGATGATAAAAGCTGGGGACTTTGGGGCCGCGTTGCCGCTTTTACAGCAAGCGGTGCTGTTCGACCCCCAGCCGGAGACCTTATTGACCTTGGCTCGGCTCGAACTTCGCAACCCCATGTGGGGTCAAAGAGCGCTCTCACACCTGCGCATGGCCGTAAGCTTGGATCCGCAGTTAACCCCTGCTTGGCTGGAGCTAGCCCGTTTTTGGCTGCGCCGGCGCCAAGCCCAGGCCGCTTTGGGGTGCATCGAAAAGGTGCTGGAATACGACCCAACCAACGAGGAGGCTTTGGCGCTCCGCCGCCAGCTCAGGTGAGCCATGCCCTGGGTATTAGATGGTAACAACCTGGCCGGGGGAGCTGACCGGGAGCGGGTGCGCCGGGCGGCCCTTTTTCTTTCCCATCGGGAAAAAGTGCAGCTTTTGGTGTTTTTCGACGGAGCACCCCCCGACGGTGTGCCGGAACACGAAAGGCTAGGAGCGGTGGAGATCCGCTACGTGTCCAACGCGGACCGAGCCATCTTGGCGTTCCTTGCCCAGCGAAAAACGGGCGTGAAGCTGGTGACCGCGGATCGAGCCCTGGCCTCCAAGGCGAAGGCACTGGGGGCCGAGGTGGTGGCCCCTGGGGTTTTTTGGCAGAAGGTTGCCCGAGCGTGGACCGCCGATGCGGTGGCCCAGCAGCCTGAAACGGAAAGGGCCACCGATTTCCGGGAGGGTGTCGTCCCTCTCCCAGAAGTCCCCGCGCGCATTGTGCGGAAGCGCCGCCTTCGGCCTTAGTGCTTAAGCACTGGTTCTGGCGTGGCTAGCGGGGAGCCTCGTTACCCGGCACCGCGAAAGAGGGCATTACTCCGGCCAGCACCCGTACCGTGTCGCGGGCAATGACCCTCTCTTCGTTCGTGGGGATCACTGCCACCGCTACCTTGCTTTCCGGGTAAGAGATGAGCATGGGTGTTTGCGGTTTTACCGCAAAGTTGGCCGCAGGGTCGAGCTTGATGCCGAGAAACCCCAGCCCCTCGGTGGCTTGAGCTCGGATCTGAGGGGCGTTTTCCCCTATGCCGCCGGTAAAAGTCACCGCATCGAGACCCCCGAGCGCTGCGGCATAGGCACCAATGTACTTGCGGATCCGATAGCAGAAAATCTCCACCGCCAGGGCAGCCCGGCGGTTGCCTGCCTCTGCGGCCGCCAGAACCTCCCGCATATCGGAGGAAACGCCGGAGATGCCGTAAAGTCCTGAGTGCTTGTTGAGCATGGCGTTCAGTTGGGAAAGGGACAGCTCCTCCATAGCCATGAGCCAGGGGAGGATGGCGGGGTCCAGGTCCCCGCAGCGGGTGCCCATCAACAAGCCTTCCAGTGGTGTGAACCCCATGGTGGTATCGATGGAGCGACCGCGGTCAATGGCCGCCATGGAGCAGCCGTTTCCCAAATGGCATGTGATGATTTTCAAGCTCTCCAGGGGCTTGCCCAAAAGCGCTGCGGTGCGAATGGCCACAAAGCGATGGGAGGTGCCGTGAAAACCGTAGCGGCGTATCCCGTGGCGGGTGTAAAGTTCGTAGGGAAGGCCGTCAATGAAGGCCCGAGGTGGCAGCGATTGGTGGAAGGCGGTATCAAACACCGCCACGTGGGGCACGTGAGGCAAAAGCGCCCGGGCCGCCCGCAGCCCCCGGAGGTTATGGGGGTTGTGCAGCGGCGCCAGGACCACGCACTCCTCGATCATCGCTTCCACCTCGTCGGTAACGAGCACCGAGGAGGCGAACCTCTCACCACCGTGTACCACCCGGTGCCCTACCGCCTCGATCTCTGAGATATTGGACAAAAGCCCGTGCTCGGGGTGTGCCAAAACCTTCAGGACCTTCTCCACCGCGGCCCGGTGCTCGAGGATTTCGCTAATTTCCTGGTACGGCTTACGCTCCCCCACTTGGAGCACCAGGCGGGAATCGGGCAAACCGATCTTTTCCACCGAGCCCCGGGCCAGGGTTTGGTCGGCATTGCGCTCGATAGCTTCCAGGGACGTTTCTATCACCTGGAACTTCACCGAAGAAGAGCCGCAGTTGAGGACAAGGATCTTCATAGCGCTCGCTCCTCAGGCCAGTTGGGGGGTGTCGTCGGGAAGGCGGTCGGTGCGGTTGCGGTTGGCGTCGTAGGTGAAAAAGCCCTTTCCGGCGCGGGCACCGGTGTGCCCGGCCCGCACCAGCTTCCGCAAGAGCGGGCAGGGCCGAAACTTGGGGTCCCCGGTTTCGTCGAAAAGGTGCTGTAACCAGGTGAGGATCTTGTGGAGGCCTACCCGGTCGGCCCACTCCAGGGGTCCCATGCGGAACTCGTAGCCCAACTTCATGGCCAGGTCTACCTCGGCGGCGGAAGCCACCCCCTCCATCACCACGTACATGGCCTCGTTCACCAGGGCGAGCACCACCCGGGTGGTCACAAACCCCGGCGACTCAAACACCTCGATGGGCACCTTCCCCAAAACCCGAGCGAAGTGCCGGGCGACCTCAAACGGCTCGTTGGCCGTCACTTGCCCCCGCACCACTTCCACCACCCGGGTGGTGGGAACCGGGTAGAGGAAGTGCATCCCCAAGACCCGCTCGGGGAACCGCAGCCCCGAGGCCAGCTCGGTGATGGAGAGGGTGGAGGTGTTCACCACGATTGGCACGGTCGGGTTGAGCATCCCGTCCAACTCAGTCAGCAGCGCCTTCTTGTCCTGGAAGTTCTCGTGAATGGTCTCGATCACCAGCTGGCAGGACTCAATCCCCTCGTAGGACGCGGTGAACTCGATCCGGCTTAAAATGGCACGTTTTTCCGCCCCTGTGAGCGTCCAGCGCTCCACCTGATGTTGTAACGCCTCATCGAGCAAACGTTGGACCTCTTGGGCGCGTTCGGGGCTTATCTCCTTCAAGAACACCGAAAGCCCAGCCTGGGAAACCTTGGTGGCAATGGATCGCCCCATGATCCCCCCGCCGATCACCGCAACCCGATGCAGCTCTATCGTCCCCATACTTGTGAAACGTAGAACAAGGCAGGAAGAAACGCAAGGGGTTGTACCACCCGGTGGGGAAGTGATGGCAGACTACGCCCGAAGGGAAGGGGAGGAAGGCAAAACAGG
>Ga0197142_1001911_pt1 | contig 18801 bp, 18 predicted proteins | sample GBS60_MetaG_FD_148614 | JGI IMG/M metagenome (GOLD analysis project Ga0197142, IMG submission 148614) | Sediment microbial communities from Great Boiling Springs, Gerlach, Nevada, United States - GBS 60_MetaG | ecosystem: Environmental > Aquatic > Thermal springs > Hot (42-90C) > Sediment...
ACTCAATAGAATAAAATTATTTAAAGAATCAAATACTAAGATAATAGAAATAAAGAATGGCTATGCTATTGATATAGAAAAAGAAATAGACCATTTAAATTTAATTGTTGAGGTTTCTAAGGATTTAGATATAATTATTGTTCCGACTTTTTTAGCACATATCCCTTCTTGTGATTTTGAAAATTATCTAAAAAAATTAGAATCTAATGTTGAAAAAATAAGAAAATTAACACAATTTTTTGATATATTTATAGATAAGACTGCTTTTAGTATTGAACAAACACTTAAGATATTAGAAATACTTAAGGATTATAATTTTAAGTTTAGGTTTCATGTTAATGAATTTGAGGATGATGGTTTTATTAATAAATCTGCTGAATTAATTAAGGATTATGATATAATTAGTTTTGATCATTTATTAGTATTAACAAAGGAGAATATAGAAAGTTTAAAAAAAATGAATGAAGTTAAAGATGTTTTTGGTGTTATTATGCCTTCTACTTCGTGGTTTTTAAATAAGAATTATGCTAATGCCAAATTACTACAGGATAATGGTATTCCTATTTGTTTAGCTACTGATTATAATGCAGGTAGTAGTAATGTTTTTTCTTTACAGTTTGTAGCTAATTTGGCTGCTATTTATCTTAAACTGGATATTCATGATATACTGGCTTATTTAACTATTAATCCTGCTTTTTTATTAAAATTAAGAGCTGGTCAAATTAGAAAGGGATTCTTACCTATATTTTCTTTTATTAATCTAAAAGATTACAGAGAGTTCTTTTTTAGTTTAAATTTCTAGTATTTTTTATTAAGATTTTTTTTTAATAAAGGTGGGAATTAATAAAAAATTATTTATATCTTTAGCTGATTTATCTGCTGAAAAATATGCTTATTATATTATTAAAGAAATAGTTACTAACAATAAAAATTTAGAAATATTAGTAGTAGCTGGGAATAAAATTAAAGAGTTAGCTAATAAAATTAATAGCGAATGCTCTTTTGATAGAATTAAATTTATAACTAATTCAATAAAATATAGTTCAGTAGGTTTTTTTGAGAATTTTAGTTATATTCCTTTTGCTTATTTGGAGTATATTAAATTAAAGGAGATATTAAAAAAAGAGAAACCAGATTATGTTTTATTAATAGATGCTCCATTTTTTAATACTAAATTAATAAAATATTTAAGGAGTTTATATAAGCCGATTATAATTTATTTAATTCCTCCTAAAACTTGGTTAAATAAAAGAGAAAAAGTTCATAAGTTTATTGAGGAAACATGTGATTATATTATACTACCTTTTAAATTCAATTTAAATTTATATAAAAAGTCTTATTTTTTTGGACATCCTTTGTTAGATATAGTTAATTTTGAAAAAAGTAAATATATTCAGGAAAATAAAAATAAACTAACTAATAAAGGTAAAAATAATTTGGGGATATTTCCAGGTAGTAGAAAATTTGAATTATTATTTATTTCTAAGGATGCTTTAAATATTATAAATGATAAGGATATATACGCTATTTTTGATAAGTTTTTGGTTTCTAATTTGATTGAATATAATAAAATTTTAATTGATTCTTTAAAAAAAGGAAATATAGATAAAATAAATAATATAAAAATAGAAATAGTTAATGATAATATGGAGATTTATCAAAACAGTTTATTAGCTTTAAGTAAGTCGGGGACTATTGTATTTGAAAATATTTTAAATAATCTACCAACCATAACTTATTATAAAGTTTTTAAAATAAGTGAGATAATTTTTAAATTATTAAAAAAAATAGAAGTAAAGTATATTTCTATTCCAAATTTGTTAATTGAATACGAATTTAAAGATGAAATGATTTATAATTTACCTAGGGAATTAAAAAATGATTATTTAGTAGTAGAAGAACTAATTCAAGATCAGTATAATTTATATAATTTAAAGTCAAAGCTGTTTAAAGTTTATAATGAAATTGAATCTTATAATTTTAAGATAAGGGTTTTTAATAAGATTCTAAAAACTCATTATCCTACAGATTCTTTAAAAAAAGTAAGTGATTTTATTTTAAACATAATAAATAAATAAATGTAATTAATGATTTAAGGTGAAGTTTTTTAATGGATAAAAAAAATTTGAAAATAGATAATAAAATTTCTTTTATTAGTGATTTTTTAAAAAATATAAATAAGTTTTACTTAGTTGTAAGTGAAAATGAGTTAAAGATTTTTAATAATTTTATTAACAGTGCTTTTTTACCAGCTAATTTTAATGATAAAATAGTTAATAGTGTCAAAGAAATTTATAATGAATTTATTGAATCTAATTTACAAGAATTTTGCTTTTTAAACAAAAAATTAAAAATTAATTTTTATAATAAAGAAATAGATTTTGAGTTTTTAGTTTTTAAAGTTGATAATGATTTTTACTTTATTTTAGTTAATGATGGATTTATTAGGGATGAATTTTTCAGAATTGCTATATTAAATACTTTATCTCATGAATTAAAGACGCCCTTAACTATTATTAAAGGTTATATTCAATATTTATTGAGATTAAAGGATACTGAAAGTTTTTATAATACTTTAAATATTATACTTTCTAATGTTTATAGATTGGAAGAATTAGTAAGTGAATTAATAGAAGTATCTAAGTTTGTTTCTGATAATGTTTTGCTAAAAAATGATATATTCTCTTTAAAGAAATTATTAGATTTTGTTATCTCTAAATTCAGATCTAAAATTAGTAGTAAGGATATAAAATTAATATTAGATATTAATTTAAGTGATCAAGATGAAATTATTGGTGATTTTGAGAAAATAAGATATGCTATCCAAGAAATCATAGAAAATGCCTATAAATATGGTAAGGATCAAATTATTGTTAAGGCTTATAAAGGTAAGGATGGATTTTATATTCAGGTTAAAGATAATGGGGTAGGTATCAAAAAAGAGATAATTAATGAGATATTTCATTTATTTAGTAGAACTAATAATGAGCTTAATAGAGACGTTTATGGGCTTGGGGTTGGTTTATTTTTAGTTAAGAAAATTATAGACTATCATAATGGAAAGATTATTATTAAGAGTAAAGAAAATAAAGGTACTACTGTAACTATTTTTATCCCTTTTAAACTAAAAAAATCCGACAGTAAGTTTTAGTTTTTTATTAAATATTAAATATTTTATTAAATATTTTATTAATAGGGGGAATGAAGAATTGATTACTAAATACATTCATCTAATTCCAACTATTTTAAAAAAAAATACCTTTACTATTAAAGGATTAGCTCAGGAATTAGGAATCTCTACTAATGTAATAAAAAAAATTATTAATACCTTAAGCAATCAATTTGGAATTAATTTTATATATGATAAAAAAAATAGGGAATATATATTGGCAGATAATGAGGTTTTTAATTTGTTGAATAATAACAGTATGACATTAAATGATGTTTTTTTATATATCTTATTAAGCATTATATCTTCTTCTAATTTAAAAAATAAAAAGAAAGCATTATTATTTTATTATTTTATTATCAATAATTTTGATTCTTTAAAAAGTTTTATTGATAGGAATTATATTTTAACTGAATATGTTTCAGATTTTAGGAAGGATATATTATTTACTGATACTCCTATTGATTTTAATCTTTTTACCAAAATTAGAGATGCTATTAATAATAAAAAAGAATTAAGAGTTTTAGTTGATAATTTAGGGATTATTACTTATATCAATTTAGTACCATTGTATATAGCTTTTTTAAAGGGAGAGTGGTTTTTAATTTATATTTCTGAAAATATTAATCAAAATATTAATCAAGATATCAATCAAGATATCAATGAAAATATCAATGAAAATACTAATGAAAATACTAGTGATGAGAAACTTTTAGAAACTAATAAAAATATAGAAGAAAAAATAGAAAATGAAATTAAAAAATTTTTATATACTAATTATCCTAAGATTGATTTTATAAAGATTAGTGATATAAAGGAAATATTTTATACGGGTAGAATTTTTGAGGGTAGTATTGATAGTTTTATAGAAGATGCTTTACCTGAGTTAGCTTTTTATTTAAAACTTAATCATAAATATAAAGTTAAAATTGAATTTAGTAATATTTTCATATATGATATTTTAAAGGTTTGGCACCCTTCTCAAACTATAGAAATCATTAATAAAGATGGTATTAATTCTAAAATAATATTAACTTTAGAAATAACTAATTTAAATAATTTGTTTATGTGGGTAGCTTCTTTTGGAAAAAATGCCAAAATAATTGAACCTGAATTAGTAAAGATCAAATATATAGAATACCTTAATTCTATTATAGATTATAACAAAGATTAAAAAATGTAAATTAATAATAAATTAATATTTAGTTTTTTATGAAAATTTATACGTGTTTTGGAGATAAGGGAAAAACTAAGTTAATAAGTGGGGAAATTGTTGATAAAAATGATAAATTAGTTATTGCTTATGGAAGTATTGATAAAATTATATCCTTTTTAGCTTTTGTTATCTCCTTTTATAAAGAGTTTTATTCATTTAATATTAAAAATGAATTAAAATTAAAAAAAATTGATATTATAATTCATCTATTAAGTGATATTCAATTACTTTTATTTGATTTAGCTACTGATTTGGCTTGTACTAATTTAAATAAGGAATTATCTGATAAATTTAAAATAAAACGAATTACAAAGGAAAATATAAAAGATTTAGAAAAGATTATTGATAAAATTTTACAAAGGGTACCTGACTTAAATAGTTTTGTTATACCTGCTAATAATGTATTAGCTTCTATGATTCATTATCTAAGGACTCTAGTAAGAGAAGCTGAAATTAAAATTATTGATTGCTTACCTTATTATAAAATTAATGAAAATATATTACCATTTGTTAATAGGTTGTCTGATTTATTCTTTTCTATAGCGTTGTACTTAGAAATTATTATAAATAATGATATAAAATTATTAAATAAATTTAATGAAAAGGAAATTTTTAAAAACTTTTTTGAAGAATTTTAGTTTTTTTGTTTTTTAATAGTAGTATATAAGGGGAGTGGATTTATGTCAAAAGAATTAATAGATATAGATTTATGGAATAGATTTAATAGTTTGTTTAAAGACTATATTCAAGTAGAACTAAAAAGGTTACTTAAAGCTAAGAAAGTTTTATATTATGATGAATTAATGGAAGGGGTTTTGTATCCGCTAATTAATAGTGGAAAATTTTTTAGACCTTATTTACTTTATCAGATAGCTAATTTTATCATTAATAATTCAAGTCTAAAATTAAGTAATAGTTTAGATGATTTTTTACCTTTTGCTTTATCTGTGGAATTAGTTCATAATTATTCATTAGTACATGATGATTTACCTGCTATGGATAATGCTGATTATAGAAGAGGTATTCTTACCGTTCATAAAAAGTACGGGGAAGCTGAAGCTATATTGATTGGAGATTTATTATTAACTTTGGCTTTTCAAGTATTAACTGATCATAAGAATATTAAATCTTTTAATCTAGATAAAGTAATTAAAGTAATAAATAATTTTACTTATTATGTAGGCCAGGATTTTCTAATTATTGGACAATATTTAGATATAAAATATCAAAAAAAATTAATACCAAGTAGTTTAGAAAATATTAAACTAATTAATTATTATAAAACTGCGGGTTTAATTTTATTATCTATTAGGATTCCTTTAATTCTTCTTAATCCTGAATATTCTATAAAGTATTCTTTAATTAAGTATGGGGTTAATTTAGGATATCTGTTTCAATATACTGATGATTATTTAGATGAAGACGGAATTTATAATGTATTATCTAAAAAGGAATTAAAGAGTTTAATAGATACTCATTATTTTAAAGCTTTAGAATCTATTAAAAAGTTTAGTAACTTTAGGGAATTAAAAGAAATTTTAGATTTTATTTACTATAGAGTAAATTAAAAAACAAATTATAGAAAATTTATATAAAATTATTAAAATTATGTATAAATACGTTGAGTTATTGGAATTTTTTAAGGAAAATTTAGAAGATTATAAAAGATTATTAAATGAGAAATTGGATAAATTTAAAGCTCCTTTGATTTTTCAGTATAGAAGTGAAATTCAAGATATTATTGATTATTTTGAAGAAAAAAAGGAAGAAATACCTTATAGTGTTTATAATGAATTTAATGAAGTATTAAAGGATTTAGAAGAGTTAGATAATAAAATGTTAAATCTTTTTCAAGATATTAAAAGATTAATAGGAAATATAGGGAATTATAGATCAAAATATTCTAAACATCATTGGTGGTGGTATTCTTAATTAATTTGTTTATTAATTTATTTTTAGCATTTTGTAATGAAAACTAAAAAAGTTTTAACTATATTTCATACTACAGATATTCATAATAAACTTAATAGTAATAAATTAAAAAAAATAAAGGATTTATTAAGTAGTTGTGATACTGAGTTTTTATTATTAGATAGTGGGGATTTTTTATTAGGTGGAAATATTGTATTTTCTCCTTTTGAACCTGTTATTAATAAAATAAATGAACTAAATTATACTGCTATAGCTATTGGGAATAGGGAATTTAATTACTTTAGGTCTGTATTTTATAATAGATTAAAAAAAATTAATACTTACTTATTAGCTTCTAATTTAATTGACTTAAGGTTTAAAAAGAACAATGAAAAAATCAAAAAGAATCTTTATTTGGTTTGTAACGATATTAGGGTTTGTATAATTGGTTTAACTAAGCCACAATACAATGAAAAGCATTTTTGGGAGTTTATTACTGGCTTTAGATTCCTTAATTTTTATGATTCTATTAATCAAATTGTTAAGGATTATTATAAGATAACTGACGTTTTTTTAATTTTGTCTCATTTAGGAATAGCAGATGATATTAATTTAGCTAAATTTTTAAAAGAAAATTATTATAACATGTTAAATAAGTTTTTGATATTAGGAGGTCATGATCATAAGGAATTTTTTGATGATTCTTTTATTCCTATTATCCATACTGAACCCTATTTAAAAAAAATAACAAAAATAGAACTTTTTTTTATTGATAATAGGAATCATTTTGATTTGGATAGTATTTTTTTAAATAGAGTAGATTTATAACAATAAGGTTATTAAAAAAAAATTGTTTTTTGAAGTTTTTTTTAAGAAAAGTAATATTGGATATTTAGCTAATTTTAGTAAAATGAATTAAAGAAAAAAAAAGGAATAGACAAAAACATCTTAATAAATTCATTTTTTAAAGATACTATTTTATATTGTTGATTAATTCTACCTTTGTTATCGATTATGGTGCTTTTACCTACACAAAAAATACTACATTTTGTCTTTTTAATTGTTCTATTTTTTCCTTCTTAAAATAGGGGGCAATGTTAATTTAAAAATATTTTACTTTTAGAAATTTTGATTAAATTTATTTGATTTTAAAAGAGGTATTTTAGTTTATTTTGTATAAGAATAAAGAAGGAGGGGGGAATATGAAAGAGATAATATTTTATGGTAGAGGTGGGCAGGGTGCTGTTACGGCAGCTAATTTAGTGGTACAAGCTGCTTTTTTAGAGGGAAAATATGGTTCAGCTTACCCTTCTTTTGGAGCAGAAAGAAGAGGAGCTGTTGTTAATGGCTATGCCAGAATAGATAGTAAACCTATTAATATTCACCACCAAATATACGAACCCGATATAGTGGTGGTTTTAGATAAGAAAATCCTACAGATGACAAATGTATTAGCTGGTTTAAAAAATAACGGACTTGTGATTTTAAATAGTGATAAAGTAATAGAGGATTTTATAGTACCAAATGGTAGATTGTTTATAGTAGATGCTACTAGAATATGTCAAGAATTAGGATTAATTATTTCAGGTTGGGCAGTTGTTAATACTGCTATATTGGGCGCCTTATCTAAAGCTACTAATATTTTATCCCTTGATTCTATTGTTAAAGCTATTCAAGATAATTGGAAAGAATCTATTGCTAAAAAAAATATAGAAGCTACTGTTAAAGCATATAATGAAACATATGAAGTTATCCAAAAACAATTGATTAAAAGTTAAATAAAATAATTTTAAGGAGTTGATTATATGAAAGTTTTAATACCAAAATCTAAGCCAGCAAAAGGTGCAGTAGGTAAGACAGGGTTATGGAGAACTAGTAAACCTGTAGTTAATGAAAGTAAATGTATAAAATGTGTTATTTGTTGGGCTTTTTGTCCTGAGACTACTATAATAAGGCATCAAGATAATAGTGTTTCAATTGATTATGAATATTGCAAGGGTTGTGGGGTTTGTGCTAATGAATGCCCTACTAAAGCTATTGATATGGTTGATGATTAATTTATTTTAATTTATTATTAAAAAGGGGGATTTTAAGTGAGTATAATAGAGGATAGAAAAAAAAATAGTTTAAAGAGGAATGTAAGAGTAGTTACTGCGAACGAGGCAGTGGCATTAGCTGTAAAGTATGCTAAGGTTGATGTAGTAGGTGCTTATCCTATTAGTCCTCAAACAAGTATAATGGAATATTTAACTAAGTATCAAGAAACAGAGAGATTAGATTTACAGATAGTAAGGGTGGAGTCTGAACATAGTGCAATGGCAGTAGCCATGGGTGCTGCCGCTGTAGGGGCTCGTGCTTTTACTGCTACTGCATCCCAAGGATTACTTTATATGGCTGAAATGGTTTATTGGGTTGCAGGATCAAGATTACCAGTTGTTATGGTTATTACTTCTAGAGCTATGGGGGCTCCCTGGGTTTTAGGTAATGAACATACTGATATGTTATTACCCAGAGAGTGGGGATGGATGGTATTAGTACCTGAACATAATCAGGAAGTATTTGATACTATTATACAAGCTTACAAATTAGCAGATTCTACATTTATACCCGTCATTGTTGGTTTAGATGGTTATATCTTAAGTCATACAACAATGCCTATTGAATTGCCTGATCAGGAATTAGTAGATAATTTTATTCCTAAAAACACACCTAAACCTTATGCTTTGGATTTATCTGATCCTTCTACTCATGGTAATGCTGTTTATCATCAATTATATCAAGAAATGAGATGGGATATATTTAAAACAATTCAGGAATCTGAAACTTTGGTGGATGAAATTAATAAAGCTTGGGCTAAGCTTACTGGTAGGGATTATGGAGGTGTTATAGAAGAGTATATGCTTGAAGATGCTGAAGTAGCTATTGTTGTAATGGGAGCATCTAGTGGGGATGCTAAAGAAGCTGCTAAATTAGTTAGAGAAAAATATAATATTAAAGCAGGAGTAATTAGATTAAGAAGTGTTAGACCTTTCCCTGTTAAAAAATTACATAAGATTTTTAATAACTATAACATAAAAGCTATAGGAGTTATTGATAGGAATATGTCTCCTGGCTTAGGTGGAATGATAGCTACTGAAATTAAATTTATTTTATATGAGTTGTCTAAAAGACCAAAAATACAATCTTATATAGGAGGACTTGGAGGTAGAGATATTAAATTAAAGGATTTTGAAAATCTATATCTTGAGCTTTATGAAATTGCTAATAATAAAAAAGAGGTTGAAATTTGTAAATGGATAAACTTAGATTTAGAAGCTTATAATAAATTTGCTATTGAAGTTTAAAAAAAGCTTGAAATTATTTTTATAAAAAAATAATAAAAAGAGGGGGAATGATGCTTATGGATAAGATAAATAAAAAACCAGATAGAATGCCGTTTTTCCCATTTCCACCAGATAAGAAAACAAATGAATTAAATAAAAAACCAGATGAAATGCCATTTTTCCCATTTCCACCAGATAAGAAAACAAATGAATTAAATAAAAAACCGGATGAGATGCCATTTTTCCCATTTCCACCAGATAAGAAAACAAATGAATTAAATAAAAAACCGGATGAGATGCCATTTTTCCCATTTCCGCTTCCACCAAAGAAAGAAACAGATAAAAAACAATTAGTAAATGACTCTTTGATAGAAGATAAAGTTAGCTTATCTAAGGATAATGTTGATAATGGTATAGATTTAAGTGAAATAAAAGATGTTTTTATAAAGAGTCAATCTGTTATGTAGTGTGTGTAGGTTTTATATAAAGAGGTGATTTTATGGCTACTTCAATTAAGAGTATTCCATATGAGGAATATTTTTTGGCGGGTAATGGTAGTTGTCCGGGTTGTGGTTTAACTATTGGTCTAAGGAATGTATTAAAAGCTTTGGGTAGTGAAGTTTATATGGTGGTACCTGCTTCTTGTTCAAGTGTAGTTCAGAGTCCATTTCCTAATTCTTCAGCTACTGTTCCTTTACTTAATACTCCATTTGCTGCTGCAGCAGCTGCTGCGAGTGGGATGGTCAGAGCTTTAAGGAAGAATGGTAAGGATGCAGTAGTTATGGTGTGGGCAGGGGATGGGGGGACTTTTGATATTGGGTTAGCTACTGTTAGTGGTGCTGCTGAAAGAAATGAAGATATACTATATATTTGTTATGATAATGAAGCGTATATGAATACAGGAGGGCATAGATCTAGTGCTACTCCTATTGGTACTTTTACTGGTACTACTCCAACAGGTAAAAGAGAGAATAAAAAAAATGTACCTCTTATTATTGCTGCTCATAATGTGCCTTATGTAGCTACTGCTAGTGTGGCTTATGTAACTGATTTATATGATAAAATCCTAAAAGCTAAATCTATAAAGGGATTTAAATATATTCAAGTATTAGCTCCTTGCACTCCTGGCTGGTTGTTACCTACTGAAAAGAGTGTAGAATCAGCGAGATTAGGGGTTCAAACTGGTATGTATCATCTATTTGAAATAGAAAATGGGGTATTTAAAGTTAGTCCTCCAAGTAAAGCTTATTTAAAAAAAGAAAAGAGAAAACCTGTGATAGAGTACCTTCAAATTCAAGGTAGATTTAAACATTTGAAAGAAGAAGATATTAAAAAAATAGAAGAATGGATTGATATTATTTCAGAAGAATATGCACAGTTAGATGGTAAAAGAGTTTTTTAGAAATTATTTTTTACCCCAATCTATTAGAAGTAACCATTTTCTATATATGTTACTATATAGTAAATTAGTTTACTTAATATAATACCGCTTGCTGGGTTGGCGGAATATAAGTATCCCGGCGAGTCTTATATTTTTATTATGAAGAGATTAGATAATTTACAAAGTTCTCCTTTCAAAGTTTTATTTGTAACTTGTCCAAATACCATAGAAGCTGAAAATATTGCAAGAATCTTAGTTAATAATAAACTTGCTGCTTGTGTTAATATTATTAATAATTTAAAATCTATATTTACTTGGAAAGGCAATGTAGAAGTTTATGAGGAAGCTCTATTGATTATAAAAACTACTGAAGAAAGATTAGAAAAATTAGAAGAAACTATTAAAAAATATCATTCTTATACTGTTCCTGAGATAATCGTGCTTGATATTAAAGCAGGTAATTTAGATTATCTTAAGTGGATGGTAGAAGTTACCACAGAAAACTATGTTTGAACCTTTGTCTCCTAAAAAGTATTACTTAATATTGCTTAGTGGAGGATTACTAAATAATCACCTAAAATCTCTTTTAATACATGCCGATTTAACTATCTTAGAAAAAATATTTGAAATATTCTCTAAATATGATGAAAATAAAATCTTAAAAAGATTTATAACTCTACCTGAAAATTATTTAAATTATTTTAATAATATCCCTTCTCAGAATTCACAAAATATCAAAAATTATTTACTAAAGTATGAAGTAATAAATAGTGGGGAAAAGTTATTAGATACTGTAAAAAATGTAATTAATAGAATTTTAAATTTAAAAGAATTGGAAGCTGATATTTATTTATTATTTGTTGCTACTGATACTCCTTTTATTACTTATGAGAGTATAAATGACATAATTTTTAGGTTAGATTATATAGATGGAGATTTATTTTTACCTATTGTTAGTAAAGAAGTTTATGAAGTAAAATATTCTAATAAAGCTTCAAAATTAAGAACGTTTGTTAAATTTAGAAATGATTCGTTTTGCAATGCTTCCTTATTTATTATTAAAAGCAAAATTATTAGGAATTTTTTAGATTTATTGGAAAATATAATAGAAAATAGAAAGAAACCATTAAAATTAGCAGAGATTTTTGGATATGATATCCTGCTTAAATTAATTCTTAAAAATTTAACTATTATTGAATTAGAAGAAAGAGTTAATAAGTTATTTAATATAAGATCTCATGCTATTTTAACTAATTATGCTGAATTGGCTTTTAATATTGATAAAAAACAAGATTTAGAGTTTTATTATGAACTAATTGGTTATAATAAAGCTAATTTATAATGAAATTATTTTATGATAACTTTAATTAAGTTTTTATTTATAATAATTGTTTTATTTTCTGCTTTTTATTTATTATTTCTAAGAACCAAGGAAAAATTTAAGATTATTTTTGAACAAGATTATAAATTTAAAAAATATGGGTATTTAGATCTTTTTAAGAATTTAATTTTAAATATCATTTATCAAAGTAGAATATCAAATTTTAGGACTAAATTAATGCATTCAAGTGCTTTTTTAGGAGTTTTAATTTTTTTATCTAGTACTTTTTTTCTTTTTGTTAGTATTAAATTTTATAATTTATTATTAGATATATCTATTTTACTTTTATTAATTGGGATTTTTTTAGCTTTAGTTAGGAGATATTTATTAAAAGTTGAAAGAATTATTAAAAACTCAGTTAGAGATAATTATTCTATTAGTTTAGTTTTATTATTTTTAGTAGCTATTAATTCGTTTTTTATTCAGGGAATTAAGTTTTATTTGTTTAATAATGAATTTATTAATGATATTTATTTAACTTCTAATTTAGCGTTTTCAATTTTAACATTATTTATTAATGATAAAAATATTTATCAATTTTTATATAATTTCTTATGGTTAATAAATAATTTACTAGTTTTTTGGTTTATTTATAGTTTAAGTAAGACAAAGATGATACATATGATTTTAGCTCCTATTTCTATTTTGACTTCTGATGATGCTTATGGTTATAGAGTAAGTAATAAGATTGAGTTTATTGATTTAGAAAAGACTGAAAAATTTGGGATAGATAGTATCTATGATTTAAATTCAAGGGATTTATTAGAGATTTTTAGTTGTACTGAGTGTGGTAGGTGTCAGGATGCTTGTCCTGCATTCTTAACTTCTAAGCCTTTATCTCCTAAATCTATTATGGTTAATTTATTAGAGTATTATCAAAAGAATAAAAATGGTAATGGATCTATAGTTAATGGTGGAATTTCTTTTGATGCTATTTGGAGTTGTACTACTTGTGCGGCTTGTGTTAGTGCCTGTCCTGTTTTTATAAATCCACTAGAAAAAATAATACGCTTTAGACAAAATCTCGTTATGGATAAGTCTAGTATGCCTAATTCTATTCAAGAAATTTTTAATTCTATAGAATCAAGAGAACATCCCTTTAAAGGCTCAAACATATCTAAAAGAAACTTCTTTAATAAGCTTAAGCAAGAATTAGTAGTTAATTTTATAGAGGAAGTAAAACAAACAGAGTATTTATATTTTTTAGGTTGTGCTACTATTTATAACGAAAGAACTCAAAGTATTGCTATCAATTTAATAAAAATTCTAAAAAAACTTGATATAGATTTTGCTATCTCAATTAATGAAACTTGTACTGGTGATATTGCCAGAAGAACCGGTAATGAATATTTATTTCAAGTTCAAGCAATAAATAATATAAATAACTTTAAACAATATAAGTTTAGTAAAATTTTGGTTAATTGTGCTCACTGTTTTAATACTTTTAAAAATGAATACTCTCAAGTTGATAATAATTTTAATTATGAAGTTATTCATCATTCTGTTTTATTAAGTAGTTTATTAAAACAAGGAAAAATAAAATTAAAAAAGGAGAAAGATTTAATTACTTATCATGATGCTTGTTATTTGGGTAGGCATAATGATATATATAATGAACCAAGAGATATTGTTAAAAATGTATCAAATTATAGGGAGTTATATAGGAGTAGGTCAAATTCTTTTTGTTGTGGAGCAGGTGGAGGAATGTATTTTAAGGAAGATAAAGTTACTAAAAAAATAAATCATGAAAGATTGGAAGAGGCTTTAAAAGTAAAGGCTAAAATAGTTTCTACTTCTTGTCCATATTGTTTGATGATGTTTGAAGATGCTATTAATTCCAAAGGATTAAAAAATCAAATAGTTGCTAATGATATAGTTGAGTTTATACAATTAGATTAGTTAGGTATGTAATGACGAAAAGATCTCATATTTTGGTAGGTTTTTGTTTTGGATTAATTTTTAATGTTAATCCTTTATTATCTATAGTTGGTTCGTTAATACCTGATATAGATATAATATGGGGTAGGTATTTTAAGAATAATTTTTGGCTTTCTCATAGGGGAATTACTCATCATTTCATTATTCCTCTTATTTTGCTGACTTTATCTACTTTTTATAATGAGCTTAGTTTTGTTTTATTGCCTGTATCTATAGGATATTTATCTCATTTATTAGCTGATTTATTAACTATTAATGGGATCCCATTATTTTTTTCTTATTATCCTCGGATTTCCTTTAAAATATTAAAAACTGGTTCTTTTTTAGAATATTTTATCGTGTTTTCTTTTTTCTTCATTATTGTATTCATAAAATTTTTTAACTAAATATTATTGTTAAATAAAAGTTTTCTATAAAAAAGAAATGTTATAAAAAAATATAATAAAGTAATTTTAAGAGGTAAAAAGAAAATGAAGAGATTACCGATAGGGATAAGTGATTTTAGGGAATTAATAGAAGGAAACTATATATATGTAGATAAGACTCAGTATATATATAAGCTAGTAAAACAAGGGAAATATTATTTTCTAAGTCGTCCAAGAAGGTTTGGAAAATCATTGCTAATATCTACTATAGAATATCTATTTGATGCAGAAAACGAATTATTCAAAAGTTTGTATATATATGATAAATGGAATTGGGAAGAAAAGTATCCAGTAATAAGAATCACTTTTGCTGCTGATATAAAAAACATTGATAGTTTTTTAGAAGTAGTATATAATCAATTAAAACTAAATTATAAGAAGTTTGGTATAGAATTTGAAAAAGATTTAAAGCATATAGGATTATTACTAGAAAATTTAGTGATAAATGTATATGAGAAATATAATAAGCAAATAGTATTATTAGTAGATGAATATGATAAGCCAATTCTTGATTTGATAAATGATAGAAGATGTGCAGAGGAAGTTAGAAAAGAACTCAAAAGTTTTTATTCTGTTTTAAAAGAATTAGATAGGTATCTAAAATTTGTAATAATAACAGGAGTAAGTAAATTTTCAAAAGTATCTCTTTTTAGTGGATTAAATCAACTAAAGGATATATCCTTAAATAAAGAATACGGGAATATATGTGGTTATAGTCAAGAAGAATTAGAGTATTATTTTAAAGAGTATTTAGAAGGGTTAGATAAGGAACAGATAAAGGAATGGTATAATGGGTATAACTTCTTAGGAGATAAACTGTATAATCCATTTGATATATTGTTATACTTAGATAGTAAAAGTTTTAGGAATTATTGGTATGAAACTGGAAAAACAGAATTTTTATTTAGAATAATAAAAGAAAAACAATTTGAATTACCTTATTTAAATAAATCATATTATACAAGTGATATATTAGATAAGTTTGATATAGAGTATATAAGTATAGAGGCGTTGATGTATCAGAGCGGATATTTAACAATAAATGAAGTAAAGGAAATAGAAGGAGAAGAGATGTATATATTAGATTATCCAAATAGGGAAGTAAGACAATCTTTTAATAGGGAATTGTTATTCTATATAACAGGAAGTAGAAAAGAAGATAGGATATCAAGATTAAAAATAGCAATGATAGAAGAAAATATAGAAGAAATAAGAAATCAAATAGAGATATTTTTTAGTACAATAAGTTATGAAGTGTTAAAGAGTGAGTATGTATATCAAGCAGCAGTATATGGATTAATATATTCAATGGGATATAATGTAATAATAGAGGATAATACATCTAAAGGGAGGATAGATTTAGTAGTAATAGTAAATAAAAGTATAGTGTATATAATGGAATTTAAGTTGTTAAGTAATGAGAAAGAAAAAGGGAAAGCAATAAAACAAATAAAAGAAAAAGAATATTATAAGAAATATCTAAATTATAATAAAATTTATTTAGTTGGGATAGAGTTTAATAAAAGTACTAAAAATATAGCTAACTTTGAATATGAAATTATAAAATAAAAATAAAATGATAAAAGGATTAATAAAACTTTAGCAGGATTTTTTTTAATAATATATTTAATTTTTATAGATATACTATTATCAAGTAAGTTAAGCTAAAAAATGATAAAGTAATATAATATTGCTTATAGTGGTAAGTATTATTATCATTAATTGGAGAGTAATAGTAATTTAAATTATAATGAAAAGTGGATGTTTGAAGTTATATGTTAATATAATGATATAAAAAGTTCTATGAATGATGTTTTATTAGACGAATATTAAAGTTTTAACTTTTCTCCTTAAAATGTTTCTACTTCAATTAGTTGTATAGATTTTTACTACTATAATAAAAGAACAAAAATGATATAATAAGGTTGCAAAAGCATAAAAATAGATATTTTTAAAAATATTAGCTTAATTATATAGTACTGCATTTTTTTAGATAATAAACTAAATTAAAAGAGGATTTGCAAATTTAATTAAAAAAATATATAATTAGATGTAGATAGAACTTAATAGATAAGGTTAATTAAAAATTTAAATGAAAAATATTTTATTTTGTGCTGGAAGTACGGGGGGGCATTTTTATCCCGCTTACTCCATTATTCAAAATATTAATAATAATAATTACTTTTTAATTTTACCTATTAATTCTGTTAATGCTTCTCAAGTTTCGGAATTAGAGACTAAATATAATGTAACTTCTTTTTATATAAAGCCATTTTATCATTTTTATTTAAAAAATTTCTTTAGTAATCTTTCGGTGTTTTTTAGTGATGTTTTGTTTATAGCTAATTTAATAGATAAATTATCAATAGATGTAGTGATAACTTTAGGTAGTTCTAATAGTATTCCTGCAGGATTTGCCGCTAAATTAAAAAATAAAAAATTAATTATTATGGAACAAAATGTTTTAGTAGGTAAAGCTAATAGGTTATTAGCTAATATTGCTGATATTATTATACTTCCTTTTAAAGAGTCTTTAAATTATATTAATAAAATTTATCATAGTAAATGTTATGTTTTTCCTAATCCATTAAGAAAAGAATTTTATTTAGCAAATACTAGTGATTATATTGTAAATGAGGGGGGTATTAATTTACTTTTCATAGGTGGTAGTTTAGGAGCTAAATCTATTAATAATTTAGCAATTAAATTTATTGATTTTTTATTATGTACTAATAATAATAAGGAACTTAATAGTGAATTTCAAGATATAAAAAAAATATCTATAATTTGTGGAAAAAAAAATTTTAATGATGTAAAAAATGATTTAACTAAATTAATGCAAAATAATAACAAGAATTTGAGTTATGATAAATTTTTGGATAATAATAAATTGATTTTTAAGGTAAAATATGGTAATAATGTTTTTGAGATAAATATTTTAGAATATGTTGATGAGATAATAGATTTTTATTTAAGTAGTGATGTAGTTATAAGTAGGGCAGGGGGAATTGCTACTACTGAAATACTATACTTAAATAAAAACGCTATATTGATTCCTTATCCTTATGCAGCTGATGATCACCAATATTATAATGCAGTAACTGCTTCTAAGTATAATCCTAATGTTGATGTTATTAAAGAAGAAAAAAATAAAGAAATTGATTTTAATATCTTTATCTCAAAAATTAAAGAAAATATAAAGAAAATAAATAAAAATAATAATTTTAATAAAGGTTTTGTTTTTGATTTTGAAAAATTAGAGGAATTAATGTATAGTAAAGGTAAATATCATATTAAAGCAAATACTAATATAAATTGAGTTGTTAGGTTTAAAATTGAATAATAGAATTAACTATATTAAAAATAACCGATATTAAAAATAACCGCCTGCTGGGTAGTTTAAAATATTAAAATTTTTTAAGGATAATAGGGCGGAATACAAATACCCCAGCTTATTAATTTTTAACTAATTATGAGAGTATCTATAATAGGGATAAATGGGTTAGTTGGTAGTGAATTAGCTAAATTAATTCAAAATAATGAAAATTGGGAAATCTATTCTATAGGGTCTAATGATAATATTGATTTTGATAAATTAAGGGAACAGGATGTAGTTTTTTTATGTGTTGATAATGAAGTTAGTGCATATATAGCTCCTAAAATTTTTGCTGATACTTTTGTTATTGATAATAGCTCCTTTTTTAGATTAGATCCTGATGTTAATTTAGTAGTCCCTGAATTAGATAACCAATATTTAAGTAAAATAAAGCCTGATAAGAAAATAATAGCTAATCCTAATTGTTCTACTATACAGCTTGTTATTCCATTAAAGCCTATTTTAGATAATTATGGTATAGAAGAGGTTTATGTTGCTACTTATCAATCTGTTTCCGGAGCAGGTAAAAAATCCTTAGAGGAGTTTAAATATCAAATTAAAAATAATGATTTTACTGCTAAAAATTTACCTTATCCCATAGCTTATAATTTATTTCCTATTATAGGATCTTTTGATGATTCTAATTTAGAAAATATTATTTGTACTGAAGAGAAAAAGATT
>Ga0197142_1001912_pt1 | contig 18790 bp, 16 predicted proteins | sample GBS60_MetaG_FD_148614 | JGI IMG/M metagenome (GOLD analysis project Ga0197142, IMG submission 148614) | Sediment microbial communities from Great Boiling Springs, Gerlach, Nevada, United States - GBS 60_MetaG | ecosystem: Environmental > Aquatic > Thermal springs > Hot (42-90C) > Sediment...
GAAACCCGCATTATTCTCTCCTGGGAGATCTTGTTCAAATGTCTGGATATCTTCGTCAGGGAGCGGAGTTTGATGATGGTTATTCCCTATGAGAACGGCAGGGTTGATCTGTCGCATCTGGCGATAGAGTTCGGTTAGCCGCCATGTTTCATCGAGATTGTCGGGCTTGTGCCAACAGCCATCAAGCCAGATACCCATCGGCTTGTATTTTCGCACCAACTCCAGCACCTGTGCATGCCAATACCGCGTGTAGGTGTCCCAGTCGGTGTTATAGGCGGGGTGGTGCCAGTCTAACGGAGAGTAGTAGAAAAGTACTGCGACACGCTGTTTCCGACACTCACGCACAAGCTCTGCGATGGCGTCGCGTCTGAAGGGAGTGTTCGTAATTTTGTAGTCGGTCAGCTCGCTGTCATACATACAGAACCCGTCATGGTGCTTCGCAGTGATTGTGATATATCGCATCCCAGCACGCTTGACCAGTGCAACCCATTCGCGTGGATTATAGAGGGTGGGATTAAACTGGTTCATCAACTTTTCATATTCATGAATGGGTATTTTTTCATGATACATCACCCATTCTCCGCGTTCGAGCAGGGAGTAGATGCCCCAGTGGATGAACATCCCGAACCGCATCTTGCGAAAGGCTTCCCGTGCTTTATGACGAGTCGATTCCATCCTATCACCTCCTCTGAGTTTTCATGTGAAAACCCCATGCTAAAACCCATTAGGGGCGATTATCTCCAGAATCCGTCCCAACTCTTCCTCCGAATAAAACTCGATCACAATACGCCCTGCACCACCTTCCTGATAGACCACCTTGACTTTCGTTCCCAAATAGGCACTCAAGTTATGCTCCAGCGCCTTCACTTCGGGCGGTGGCGGCGAAGGCAACGGATAAGAACGCGGTCCGGAATTTATTGGCTGTTCCGATGAGCGTAGCTCGCGAGCACGCAGTTCGGTCGCCCGTACACTCAGACCGTCTGTTGTTATCTGCTGCCAGAGCTGGCGTTGTTGCACCGGGTCTCTAACCATAAGTAGCGCACGCCCATGTCCCTCACTAATTAGGCCGTTTCGAATGCTGTCCTGAATGTATTCGGGCAGCTGCAGCAACCGAAGCGTGTTTGAGATGGCAGGAACACTTTTGCCAACTCGGATTGCAACCTGTTCCTGCGTGAGCCCGAACTCGTTCATCAAGTGTTTATAAGCCAGTGCCGCATCGATGGGGTTGATATCCTCGCGTTGGAGATTCTCAATGAGTGCCATCTCAAGCATCTGCTGTTCGGAAGGAGTACGCACAATCGCAGGGATGTATTGCAAACCCGCCATTTGGGCAGCACGCAGGCGTCGCTCCCCCGCAATAAGCGTGTACTCGTCCACGCTATCCTGCCTAACAATAATTGGCTGTAGTACCCCAACTTGGCGTATCGAATCAGCCAATTCCCGAAGCGAATCTTCATCAAAGACCCGCCTCGGTTGATAGGGATTGGGATGTATCTGAGCAATAGGAATTTCTTGCACCAGATTCCCTTCTAATTCACCCTGTGAGAGCAGAGCGCTCAGCCCTTTACCGAGACCGCGACGCGCCATATTCTTTCACCTCCTGAGCAAATGCTCTGTAAGCAACAGCACCTTTCGAGCGTGGGTCGTACTCCACCACTGGCTGACCAAAGCTGGGTGCCTCCCCCACGCGCACATTGCGTGGGATCACGGTTCGTGCAACCCGCTGCCCGAAGAATTTGCGCACCTCCGCTTCTACTTGCTCTGAAAGCTTCGTGCGAGGGTCATGCATCGTCAATAGAACCTTCCAGATTTCAAGTGATGGATTAAGATGTTGGCGAATTAAATCGATCGTTTGCATAAGGCGCGAAAGTCCTTCCAGAGCATAGTATTCACACTGAAGCGGTACAACTAACCCGTCTGCAGCTACAAGCGCGTTGATGGTGAGAAGCCCCAGCGAAGGCGGGGTATCAATGATAATCCACTGATAGCGAGTGCGAAGGGGAGTAAGCAGTGTGCGTAGAACCATTTCGCGGGCGATTCGGGAGGCAAATAGCAAATCAATGCCAGCCAATTCAATGCTTGCAGGAATCAAACTGAGGCGTTGACGCCCTGTAGGAATGATTGCATTCTCAACAGGGCATTCTTCCTGCATGATAGTGAAGAGGTCATTTTCCAGCTCATGCGTGGAGATACCTAACCCGCTGGTAGCGTTCGCTTGGGGATCGGCATCCACGAGAAGAACCTCGTCACCTAAGAAAGCAAGCCCCACTGCAAGATTCACCGCAGTGGTTGTCTTGCCGACACCACCCTTCTGATTGACAACCGCTAAGAGCCAGCCCGTATCTGCCACAGAAGGAAGGTTTCGCCATAACGGCGGCGATTCCTGCAAATGAGCAGGCAAAAAAAGCCTTCCTTTCCGCGCCTTCTACCGAATGCGGTCTGCCAAGATACGGCGGATAATGGCGCTGCTCACCATCTCCGCTGAAATGGAATACTCGCCCGCTTCAATTCGTTGCTTCAGCTCATTCACACGCTCGTGGCGGACATCAGGGGCTGCAGCAAGCTCATGAGCAATCTCGCGAGCCAGCTGCAGGTTTTGCTCGTCCGAGACCTGAACAGGCTCCGGTACGGACTCCAGAGGCTGAGTTGCCTCCTGACGGCTCCGATGATACGCCGCTACCGCTTTGCGCGCTTCTTCTAACGAGATTTGCATCGTTCTGCCTCCTTCTCTTGCTGATTAGTTTCAGCAAGCCGGAGGCAGGCAACCCGGCTGTCTGCCTCCCGATAGACAGACCCTTAGGCTTTGCGTCCCTACATCGCTGCAGGTTTGCCCTTTTCTGCCTCGGCTTACCTCGATTTCGATTATCGGCAAAAGCGTCCTCGAAATAGAGTCCCTCCATTTTCGGCATGCAGACGCCGTTTTTGGAGTCACTATACGCGCGCCTGCTCCAGAATCCTGCGCAGGCGCAAGATCTCATCCCGCAAAATCGCCGCTCGTTCGAACTCCAACGCCTTCGCAGCCTCGCGCATCTCCTGTTCCAGCTTGTTGATAACCATCGGCAAATCCTCGAAGGCAACCCGATCGGTATCCACAAGGCGATAAGGTTCCCGTGTTTCGGCTACTTTGTAGGCACGCACTGTCTCGCGTATCTCCTTTCGTACCGTTTCCGGTTCGATGCCGTGTAGTCGATTATATTCCATCTGAATCTGACGACGGCGGTTCGTCTCATCGATAGCCCGTTGCATCGAGCCTGTGATACGGTCTGCATACAGAATGACCTGCCCGAATTTGTTTCGTGCAGCGCGCCCAATCGTCTGAACAAGTGAAGTTTCGGAACGGAGAAAGCCCTCTTTATCGGCATCCAGCACTGCCACCAGCGAGACTTCGGGCAAATCTAAACCTTCACGAAGAAGGTTGACGCCCACCACCACATCGTATACGCCCAGCCGCAAATCGCGCAATATCTCGGCACGCTCCAGTGTCTGTACGTCAGAGTGAAGATATTGCACACGAATACCCAAATCTTGTAAATATTGAGTCAGATCTTCTGCCATCTTTTTGGTTAGTGTGGTCACTAATACGCGCTCGTCGCGCTCGATGCGACGGCGTATCTCGGCGACCAAATCATCTACTTGTCTGGCGGTGGGACGCACGATGATTTCGGGATCGACCAGTCCAGTGGGACGGATAATCTGCTCCACAATTTGTTTGCTTACCTTGCGCTCAAAAGGACCAGGTGTTGCTGAGACAAATATCACCTGCCGAACACGCTCCAGAAACTCCTCAAAGCGCAAGGGGCGGTTATCCATCGCTGACGGCAGCCGAAAGCCATACTCAACAAGAGTGCGTTTGCGCTGCAAATCGCCATTATACATTCCGCGCAGTTGAGGCACGGTTTGATGGGATTCGTCGATGAACACGATAAAATCATCAGGGAAATAGTCTAAGAGTGTATAGGGTGGCTCGCCAGGCTTGCGCCCGTCAAAATAGCGTGAGTAGTTCTCAATGCCGTTGCAGTAGCCCAGTTCACGCATCATCTCGATGTCCATCTCGGTACGCTGACGAATACGCTGTGCTTCCAGCAGCCTTCCCTGTGACTCAAAATAACGCACCTGTTGCTCCAGTTCCTCTCGGATCTGTTTGATAATCTGATCTAGCCGATTCCAGGGAGTCACATAGTGGGTTGCTGGGAAAAAGGTGGCTCTCTCCAGTTCGGCGACGATTTCACCCTTGAGAGGGTCATACTCATAGATGCGCTCCACCTCGTCGCCGAACAGTTCAATACGGGTAATCAATTCCTCATCGGCAGGCTGCACATCAACTACATCGCCTCGGATGCGGAAGGTGCCGCGCCCCAACACCATGTCGGAGCGCACATACTGAAGTTCCACAAGCCGCATCGCCAGCTCGCGTGGATCTATAGTATCGCCTCGCTTCACCGTGATAATGCTACGCAGATATTCTGCCGGGGAACCCAGCCCATAAATACAGGAGACGCTCGCTACCACAATCACATCACGACGCTCCAATACCGCTTGAGTTGCTGCATGACGCAACCGATCAATCTCATCGTTAATGGATGCTGTTTTCTCGATATAGGTGTCTGTTTGTGGAATGTAGGCTTCGGGTTGATAATAGTCATAGTAGCTTATAAAATACTGGACGGCGTTTTCTGGGAAAAAGGCACGGAACTCTTGGCAGAGTTGTGCAGCAAGGGTCTTGTTATGAGCGATGACCAGAGCGGGGCGCTGCACCTCGGCGATAACCGCTGCCATCGTAAAGGTCTTGCCCGTGCCTGTCGCCCCCAGCAAGGTCTGGAAATCATACCCCTTGCGCAGACCCTCTACCAACTTCGCAATCGCCTGCGCCTGATCGCCTCGCGGTGTGAACTCTGGGTTAAGCTTGAACATCCCTATAAGAGTTTACCCTCGAGAGGGGGATGCCACAAGCTGGTAAGGGTCCAGCAATGAGGTACAAAAATGCGAGTTCACAGGGGAACTTTTTGCTGAGGCGCGGTATGGAATCCCCCCTCACCCCAACCCTCTCCCCCCTTACTAAGGGGGGAGAGGGCAGGGAGTGGGGGGATTCTGCTTGCGAAAAGCCACATCCTTGCACGCCGAACAAGCGCGGCTGGTGTACCCTTATCAGTGCCACCAGAGGGCTACCTCTCAATCAATGTGTCGATCTGCTGCGCCAAATGGAAATCCCTCTCGGTCAGCCCCCCTTCGGAGTGGGTGCTGAGGCGTAGGGTCACCTGGCGATAGCGAATCTCGATATCGGGATGGTGATCCATCCGCTCAGCCAGCAGGGCTACCTGCACCACGAAGGCAATCGCTTCGCGAAAGTTTTTGAAGCGAAAAGTGCGCTCAATCTCGTTGCCAACGCGCTGCCAATCAGGCACACGCTCCAGCCACTGCCCTATGTCCGACTCAGGGATTCGTGCCATCCGTGTCCTCCGATTCAGGTTCGATTCCCAAAGCGCGTAGTTGTTGTGCCAGCCGCTCGGCACGGCGTCGTTCTCGGCGTGCTAGATACTCTAAGTCTACATAACTGATGAAGAGTGTCCCATCGGGGCGGTACAGTTTGATCCTTGAACCCTCGCCACGAGCGAAGCGGATGCCCAGAAGCGGGCTGACCCAGCCTTCCATATTCTCAATTGGTTCCAGATGGTCAGCGCGACGGATGCTGCCTTCCCATTCACCTGTTTCGGGGTCATATATGTAATACTCCTGCACACCGTACTGATTATAGAAGTCGAACTTATAGCCCCATTCCATAGGAGTGTTGCTCAGTGAGACCACCTCGAACACGACCTGTGGCGCGATGTTATCCTCCATAAACTGGAGATAAGCCCCACGATGTCCCTTTGGGCGCCCAAACACAACCATCACATTGGGCGCAACCCGAATGGATGGATCACCCTTCACAGGGTACCAGAATAGATCCATTGCGACGAACACATCGTCTCGGTCGGCGAACATTGCGCAGAGGTTGTCATATAGCGTATTCATCACCTCTGCCTGTTGCGTGTTGCTTGCCATCGGTTCACCATCAGTCTCCGGGTAGACCACGCCCTCCACCACGATACCCGCGTGCGTGGTTTTCATGTTGAATCACCTGCATTCCAGTATACCCGAAGAGTTTACTGCCACATGGCAGGCACTTTGGAATTGCGGGACAGGAACAAGCCGTCTGACAGTGAATTTCCTTGCTCGGAGGACGAGATGGAGATGAGCATGCTTGAGGGTTTTGAAGGTGCTGGTCCATTATCGCGCCTAATTTATCGGCGCGCAGGGCGTACAAAGCGGATTTCGAGCTGGGATCGCACGGGTGGCAATCGCGACTTTCTGACCATCCCCAAGGGGCAGACGGTCACCATCGCCGAGATTCAGGGTGCAGGTTGCATCCGCCACATCTGGATTACGGTGGGCTGCCTTGATCGGTTGTACCTACGCAAGCTGGTGCTGCGCATGTTCTGGGATGGCGAGACGGAGCCGAGCGTACTGACCCCGCTGGGCGACTTTTTCGGGCTGGGGCACGGGATTGCCCGCTCCTTCATGTCGTTGCCGTTAGCAACCGTCACGCACGAGAACAACGAGGGCAACTATGGCGGGGGGGTTGCGCTCAACTGCTATTTCCCGATGCCCTTCTCGCAAGGGGCACGCATCGAAGTCCTCAACGAGTGCGATACGGATGTCGGCTCCTTCTATTACTACATCGACTATGAGGAGTACGATTCACCGCTACCAGACCATATTCTACGCTTCCACGCCCACTATCGGCAGGAATATCCTACGCGCGGCACGCAGGGCAACCTGTTCGAGCAGCGGCGCAACTACTGGGAGCTTCTGGATACGCCCAATCTCAGTGATGCCGAGAACTACCTCATTTTGGAGGCGGAAGGAGCAGGACACTATGTGGGCTGCGTGCTTTCTGTGGATAATATTGACCCGCTGCCTGTGATTCGCCGACTCGGTTCGCAAGAGCAGATTATTCGAGAGTACACCTGGTGGGGCGAGGGCGACGACATGATTTTTGTCGATGGCGAGCCGTGGCCCCCTTCATTGCACGGCACTGGTTCGGAGGATTATTTTTCGCAGGCATGGGGCATGCATCCCAAAGCCTATCTCTATTCGGGCGCCTCTATCCATGAGCATGACCCCAAATTCCCCGACCGCCGTCAATGCACATCCTACCGTTTTCATATTGAGGATCCGATTCTGTTTACACGCTCGATTCGGGTGAGCATCGAGCATGGGCATGCGAACCTGCAGGAGAATGATTACTCCAGTGTCGCTTACTGGTATCAAACGGAGCCGCATAAACCTCTTCCGCCGTTGCCCCCTGTGCAGGAGCGGTTGCCGCGCAATATGCGGGGCACAAAATGAGTTCCCTCTGGATTTTTCTGGTCGCGGTGGGCGCAGGGCTGTTCGGTTCGATGCTGGGATTAGGCGGCGGGATTATTCTGGTGCCCGCGCTCACCTTGCTTTTTGATGTGCCCATTAAGCAGGCAGTGGCTGCCAGTCTGGTGGGCGTGGTTGCCACCTCATGTGCAGGGGTGCAGGGCTACCTGCGTGCTGGGCTGGTCGACTGGCAGATAGCGGTGCGGTTGCTCATCCCCACCGTGCTGGGGGCAATTGTGGGAGGCTTGTTGGCAGGTATCATCTCACAAAAAGCGGTGGCGGGGCTTTTCATCCTGCTGGTGCTCTATGTGATGGGGCAGATGCTGTGGGCGAGTCGTCAACGGTCTGCGTCACAGCCACCTGATACGGAATGCGAGGCGCGATGGGATAATGCTCGGCAGAAATGGTTGGCAGTCTTGCTCTGCGCCGTTGGGGGTGTTATCTCGGCTTTGCTGGGGGTGGGCGGCGGGATAATTCAGGTACCCGTGCTGCACACTTTGCTTCATGCCCCCCTGCGCTGTGCTATCGGCACCAGCTCGTTTTTAATCGGCACCACGGCATCCACCAGCGCGTTGCTCTATCTGGCGCTGGGTAAACTCCAGCCTGATATTGTGGTGCCGACCTCTATCGGTGTGCTGATTGGGGCGCAGTTCGGCGTGAAACTTGCCCGCCACACACCAGTGAGCGTTCTGCGAGGTATCTTTATGGGTGTGATGGTCTACACCATCATCCGAATATATATAAAGTGGTTTGCTGGCGGTTAACCGTCAGCAGGATAGCGATGGCACTTTCTGATGGGGAACTTCCCAGCCAGAAGGTCGTCCAATAGCAAGGAGGATAGAGGCGATGAAGAGAACGGAATTTGTGGCGTTTCTGGGTGTTGCGAGCCTTTTGCTGGTGCTGATTGCCGGCTGCGGGGGTGGTGGCGGCGGCAACGGTGGCGGCGGCACAACGGGTACAGCCATTACAGCCACCATCACAGGTGCTGTCTTCGTAGCGTTTCAGGATGGTCGCACGGGTGCATGGCAACGGCTGCCCAGCTCCGGATCAGGCAATTACAGCTTCAATGTGCAGGCAGCCGATGGGCGCTATTCGGTCGCATGGGTCTGCGGTGGTACCAAACCGCAGGTGAACATTGTACACCTCACAACCGCGGAGGCAACCGCTTTTGCGGCATCCTGTCCCTCAACATCCACTTCTACCGTTACCGTCTCGGGCACAGTGCAGGGACTCGGCTCAGGGCAAGCGGCTTTGGTTTCCGCTGGAAGCGCCAGTGCAACGGTTGGGGCAAATGGCGGAACCTTCGATTTATCCCTCGTGCCTGGTCCCTATGACCTGATAGGCATTCGTCTCGGGACTACCGGAGAACCCGACAAGGTCTGGCTGCGCAGGAGTGTAAGCTTCAGTAATAACACTTCTGGATTAACCATCGATTTCACCCAGCCCGATGGGACTGTGGTGCGAGTGATTGATGTATCGTCTGGAAGCCTGACCGTGACTGGTGCAGATAGCACCGAGACAGTGACCACCCAGCTTTATTTCCAAAGCAGCAGGCGCTCCTCGCTACTGGCGGTGGGCGTGCCTGGAATGCCAATGCAATATCCGATTTTTCCAGCAGGCGTTCTACAAACTGGTGAGAACTTCCGTATCGTGGTGACAACGGACACGGGCAGGGGAGAAGTGCACGGCTTAAACACCCTGCCCAGCTCCTTAAGTATCACGCTACCTCCCCTGTTCGTGTCGCCGAGCTTCGACTTCTCTACAACGGGTGAGCTGACCTTCACCGCGCAGTGGGGCACCTATTCAGAAAGCCCTGTTCGTGCTTATGAGTTCACCCTGAGTAGCGATGTCCAGCAGCGCAGCTGGCGCATCTGGATTAGCGCGGGCTGGCTGGGGGGCAATAATCAGTACACCACGCCCGTGTTGAACACACTCAGCGGCTGGAACAGCAGCGCGTGGGACCTTCAGCGCGGTTCCCCAGTGAACGCAAGCTTCCAGGTGCTGGTTAGCCCGAACACCGTTCAACAACTACTGGATTATAGGCGCGACAACATCGCCCCTGATGGGTTTCGGCTGCGCTTTGCGACGCGTTCTGTGACCCTGACACCTTAGGGCAAAGACACAACGCCTTGTTTGTTGCATCTCGCTGGCGCGGAGCAGGAGGTCTATCATGAAGACCTATGGGGTTTTTATCGACGGGGAATGGCAGGAGACGGGCGAGCGGTACGAGGTGCGCAACCCGGCAAATGGGGAGGTCATCGCCCTCTGTGCTGTTGCAGGCGCAGCCCAGGTCTATCAGGCGGTGGAGGCTGCCCAACGCGCCTTCGCCGATTGGAGCGCACGCTCTTACGAGGAGCGAGGCGAGCTGTTGCGCGCCGTTGCCGCCAGCATTCAGCGACGCTTCGAGGAGTTCGCTGTCACCGAGAGCCAGCAAACAGGGCGATGCTTGCGCGAGACGATGGCACACGATGTGCCTGCCACCATCGCGGTTTTCGAATATTTTGCAGGCATTGCCCCCGCCATTCACGGCGAGACGCTGCCTATCCCGGGCAACTATCTGAACTACACACGGCGCGAGCCATACGGTGTGGTGGCTGCCATCACGCCGTGGAACTTCCCGCTCTGGCTTGCCGCTATTAAAGTGGCGCCTGCGCTGGTGGCAGGCAACACGATGGTGATTAAGCCTGCGCCTACAACGCCCCTCACCACACTGATGCTGGCAGAAGCGATGAGGGAATCAGGCATCCCTGATGGCGTGTTCAATGTGCTGACTGACCCGACCCCTGGCACGGTTGGCGACCTGCTCACGGGGCATCCAGGCGTGAACAAGATTGCCTTCACTGGCTCGACAGCAGTGGGCGTGCGAGTGATGCAGCGTGCCGCCACGAATGTCGTGCCCGTTTCGCTGGAGTTGGGTGGCAAATCGCCCTTTATTGTCTTTGCCGATTGCGACTTTGAGCGCACGCTTGCCTACGCCCTGCTGGCAAACTTCTTCGCACAGGGTCAGATGTGTACCGCTGCCACGCGCATCCTGGTGGAGCGACCGATTTATGAGCGGTTCAAGGAGGCGTTTGTGGCGCGAGCAGCTTGGCTGCAAGTGGGCGACCCGTTAGACCCCGCCACCGAGTTTGGCACACTGCACAAGCAAGAACAGGTGGAGAAGACCATGCGCTATGTGGAGATGGCGCGTCGGGATGGAGCCACTGTGCTGACAGGCGGCAACCGCATCACCGAGCCACCTTTCGACAAGGGCTTCTACTTCCAGCCGACCGTGCTGGAGAATCTCCCGCCCGATTCGCGCGTCGCCTGCGAGGAGATTTTTGGTCCCGTCACTGCCCTGTTTCCCTTCGAAGGGGAGCAGGAAGCTATTGCGCTGGCGAACGCCACCGAGTATGGGCTGGCTGCCGGCATCTGGACGCAGGACATCGGCAAAGCACATCGCGTCGCTCACCAGATTCAAGCGGGCAAAATCTGGATTAACTGCTACAACATGATTCCGCCAGGTGCGCCCTATGGCGGCTATAAGAAGAGCGGTTTCGGGCGCGAATTGGGATTACACTGCCTACTGGACCTCTACACCCAGGTCAAAAACATCCAGATTGACCTCAGCCCCGACTATTTCGAATGGTTCAGCACACGCTGAAAGGGAGTTTTCTCCCAGGCAGAGGGACATCGCCATCGACAAAAGGGAATTCCCTCTCGAGCGCAGGGAACTCCCTCTCAACAAAGGAGAACTCTCTTGCCTTTTCAGGTATCATGCTCGATAGCCCCACGATTGGAGGGAACGATGATTGTCAGAGAGTGGCTTAAGCGAGTGCTGGACACGACCGAGCGCGACATCAAGCGCATGAAGCCCATCGTCGCCAAAATCAACGCGCTCGAACCCGATATGCAGCGGCTCTCGGACGAGCAGCTGCGCGCCAAAACGGACGAATTCAAGAAACGGCTGCAGGATGGGCAGACCCTGGACGACATCCTGCCGGAGGCGTTCGCGGTGGTACGGGAAGCCGCTCGGCGCACCCTAAATATGCGCCACTTCGATGTGCAGCTGATGGGCGGCATCGTGCTGCATCAGGGGCGCATCGCTGAGATGAAGACCGGCGAGGGCAAAACGCTGGTGGCGACCCTGCCCCTCTATCTGAACGCGCTGGAAGGCAAAGGCGTGCATCTGGTGACGGTGAACGATTATCTGGCGCGGCGCGACGCCGTGTGGATGGGACCTATCTATCACCTGCTGGGGCTGACGGTCGGCGTTATTCAGGGACGCAGCGCCGAAAGCGACGAACTGGGCGGCTCCTATATTTATGAGCCGGGCTATCAGCACCCCGATCCCCGGTATCTGCACCTGCGAGAAATCAGCCGCAAGGAAGCCTATCAGTGCGACATCACCTACGGCACGAATCACGAATTTGCCTTCGACTATCTGCGCGACAATATGGTCTATTCAGTCGATGAGCTGGTGCAACGCGAGCTGAACTACGCCATCATCGACGAGGTGGACAGCATTCTCATCGACGAAGCTCGCACCCCCCACATCATCTCTGGGCAAGTGGAGGAGGATTTGAGCATCTACTATCGCATCGACAGCTTTGTGCGGCGGCTTCAGCCTGGACGCGACTATACGGTGGATGAGAAGCACCATGCCGTGACGCTCACCGAAGAGGGCACTGAGCGGCTGGAGCAGATGATGGGGGTCAAAAACCTCGCCGATGAGGTCGAATTGATGCCCTATATTAATGCGGCACTCAAGGCGCACGGGTTGTTCAAGCGCGATGTGCATTATGTGGTGCGCAACGGCGAGATTATCATCGTCGACGAGTTCACCGGTCGCTTGATGCATGGGCGACGCTATAGCGATGGGCTGCACCAAGCAATTGAAGCCAAAGAGGGCGTGCCCATCAAGCAGGAGAGCCAAACCATCGCCGTGGTCACCTTCCAGAACTACTTCCGCCTCTACAAAAAGCTGGCAGGCATGACGGGCACTGCTAAAACCGAAGAGGAGGAGTTCCGCAAGATTTACGGCATGGATGTGGTGGTCATCCCGACGCACCGCCCGATGATTCGCATCGATCATCCCGATGTGGTCTATAAGACGATGGAGGCGAAGTTGCGCGGGATTGCGCTGGAGATTCTGCGCCTTTACACCAAGCAGCAGCCAGTGCTGGTGGGCACGCGCTCCATCGAGATGTCGGAAGTGGTCTCCTCGCGCCTCACTTTCGATAAGCTGCAGCTGCTGGTGCTGATTGAGCGGATTCGCCACACGCTGGAGACACGAAAGGATATTCCCAAGAATCAGCGTGAGGAGTGGCGCAAGACGCTGCTAATGCCATTGCCCTCGCTTTCGATGCGCCAGATTGCGCCCATCTGCCGTGCGCTGGAGCTGCCGACTGACCCGCTGCACGAATCACACCTGCAATGGTTCCTTGACCGCTGGGAGCTACCCGCCGAGAATCGGGTCTACCTGCAGGAAGCGTTGGAGCATGGAATCCCGCACAATGTGCTGAATGCGAAATATCACGAGAAGGAGGCGCTGATTATCGCCGAGGCGGGTCGCAAAGGCGCGGTGACCATCGCCACGAACATGGCGGGACGCGGCGTGGACATTCTGCTGGGTGGCTCGGTGGTGAAGCCCGACACACCGGGCTTGTCTGACCAGTCCGACAGGTCGGATGGGTCGGATGGGGCTGACCAGCCCACAGTGGAGCTGTCCTTCCGGCGAGGTGGCAAGGTGCGGGCAGCACCCCCGTTGCCTCTCTCCGATCAGGAGCGCTCCGCCGCGGCGGAAGAGGTGCGAAAGCTGGGTGGACTCTTTATCTTGGGCACCGAACGCCACGAAAGCCGCCGCATCGATAATCAGCTGCGCGGACGCGCAGGGCGACAGGGCGACCCTGGCGAATCACGCTTCTTCATCTCATTGGAGGACGAACTCATCCGCCTGTTCGGTGAGAACCTGCGCAACAGCCCCCTGCTGCGCACATGGCCCGAAGATGAACCCCTCGAAGCCAAAATGCTCACCCGCGCCATCGAAAGCGCGCAGAAGCGCGTGGAACTGCATAACTTCTCCATCCGCAAGCATGTGTTGCAATATGACGATGTGCTGAACAATCAGCGTCTGCACATCTATCGCATGCGGCGCCGAATTTTGGAAGGGCACAACCTGCGTGAGACCGCGCTGGAGTTCGCGCGTCAGGTGGTCACTGAGGTCATCGACGAGTTCGCCCCGCGCAACCTCCCACCCACTGAGTGGGACCTGCAAGGGCTGTATCAGCGGCTCAACACCATTTTCCCGCTGGAGTTTTTCGTCAAACCGCCCGACTTCCACTTCGTGCGCCACGATGAGCTGGTCAGCCGTGTGCAGGAGTGGGTGGAGCAAGCCTACGAGCTGCGCGAGCAGGAGTTGACCCCCGACATCATGCGCGAGCTGGAGCGCTACTTTATGCTGCATGTCATCACGCGCAAGTGGGTCGAGCATCTGGCGTCGATGGACTATCTGCGCGAGGGCATCGGCTTGCGGGGCTATGGACAGATCGACCCGCTGGTGGCATACAAGCAGGAAGCCGCCCAGATTTTCGCCGAGACGCTCAGCAGCATCCGGCGCGATGTGGTGATGTTCCTGTTCCATGCACAGGTGGTGCCACCGCAGCCGCGCCAGGTCATCCGCCTCGATGCCCCCGACCGCAACCCAGCTGTGGCAGGCGCAGCTCCAACACGCGGCATCCAGCGATTGGACGAGACAGAGGGGGGTACGGCGCGGGCTTCCGCCAAAGTGGGACGCAACGACCCATGCCCCTGCGGCAGTGGCAAAAAGTACAAAAAGTGCTGCTACCCGAAATACGGCTAACGGAAACCCTCGCGCAGCACCTCGGGCTTGATGATGCCGATGTAGGGCAGGCTGCGATACTGCTGACGCCAATCCAGCCCATAGCCCACCAGAAACTCATCGGGTGCATCGAAACCCTTATAATCGATGGGGATGTCAATCAGTCGTCGATAGGGGCGGTCCAGCAGCACGCAGACCTTCAGACTCGCCGGCTTGCGACGCTCCAGATTCTTCAGAATATAGGCAAGGGTCAGCCCCGTGTCCAATATATCCTCTACGACAATCACATGACGCCCTGCAATTGGCTCGTCGAGGTCTTTGGTGAGGCGCACTTCGCCTGTGTGCGTCTCGGGACCGTAGCTGGTGATGGCAAGGAAGTCAAGAGTGTGGGGAATGCGCAGCGCACGCGCCAAATCGGTCAGGAAGAACAGCCCACCCTTCATCACCGTTACCAGGTGCGGCACCAGCCCCTCATAGTCGCGCTCGATGCGGCGCGCGATTTGGCGCACCTTGCGCCGAATCTGCCGCTCATCCAGCCAAACTCGCTCGATGATGGGAGGCAGAACCCTTTTTTCGACGCTGACCTGCTTCATGGGATTAGCGCACGATACTACCCGCGGGCACAGGGCGACCGGGCTGGATGAGAATGGCTTTCCCGTCCACATCGGCAGCCAGCAGCATCCCCTCCGACACCACACCGCGAATCACCGCTGGCTGCAAATTGGTCACCACCACGATTTGCTGCCCCACCAACTCGTCTGGGCGGTAGGTCTCGGCGATGCCTGCCACCAGCGTGCGGGTTTCACCACCCAGATCGATGGTCAGCTTCAGCAGCTTTTCCGTTTTCGGCACGGGTTCCGCCGCCGTGATCGTTGCCACACGCAACTGAACCCGCTTGAACTCCTCAATCGTGATGAACTCCATTCCATAGACCTCCGTACCCGATTGTACCCGATGGAATCGCTAAAGCCAAAGATGGAGGCAGGAACCGCAACCCCAGTTGTGGAATCAAGCGGCTACTTGCTTGATAGGATGCTTGGTTGCCATCGAGGGCTTCTCTTAGGCGTAAGCGCAGTGGTTCTGCTGCTTGGCGGCTGTGGTGGGAGACGCCAGCCCCACCCCGACCAGTTTCGCTACCCGATAGGCGTCTTTATTCAGGCTCGGCAAAACGATTTTTGGCAGGCGGTGGAGACAGGGTTGCGCAGGCGACTGAACACGGCGAATGTGGAGCTAACCATTCGGTATTTCAGTGAAGGGGAGCGTGAGCGTGTTGCCAAAGAGATGGCAGAGGGCAACTGGCGTGCCGTGGCGCTCTGCGCGCCACCCAGCGACTGGGCAACCAATACCATCCAGCAAGTGATGAGCAACGGCATCCCGCTGATTTGCCTGGCGACCGATGTGCCCGATTCGGTGCGGATGGGCTTCGTGGGTACTTACTACTACGATGCGGGACGCAAGGCAGGTGCGTGGTATGCACGCCGCGTTGCGAGGGGTGTGGTCGTGGTGATTACAGGGCATCCAGTGCCGCGCGCCAGCAGCGAGTTCTGGGAGGGATTCCGACACGGGCTGCTCTTCAACCGTCGGGTGCGCGCCCGACTCGTGTCGCTGACGGATAGCCGACAGGCGTGGCAGGCGTTTCAGCGCGTGCGTCGAGACCCCGCTGTGCAAGGCATCTTCCTAATGGGCGGCGAAGCGGCACGGCAGGTGCTGGACAATTGGGGCAATCGACCGCTACCTGAGCGTTTGGGTATTTTCAGTTGGCGAAAAGAGATGGAGCAGCTCTATCTGCGGGGGTGGTGCGACCTGCTAATTGTGGAGCAGCCGGAGCAGATCGGGGAGCGACTGGGCAACATGCTGCGCGATTCCAGCGCAGGGCGCGGCAAGTTCCAGCAGGTGTTTGTGCCCTACAAGCGATGGGCACGATAAGAGTTAGTCGAACAGGCTGGCTTGCTGCTGGGCACTAATCAGCGTCTGCGGCTTGGGAAACAGCCGCTCGAAATCGGGAAACAGCTCCTGCAGGCGGCAGGCGAACTTGTAGAGCTTCTCCACATAGTGTTCGCGGTCTTCGTCGCCCGCATACTCCTCCAGCAAACCCAGCGAGCCGTCTTTGCGACGATAGACATTGATGTAGTCGCCCACCTGAAACCGTCCCGCCAGCTCGTACAGGGGATGGTGGGAGAGACGGCTCTTTTCGGTGATGCGCTCGCGCCGACACAGATGCTCAATAGGCAACTCGCCGTTCAGAATGGCATGGGCGAGCCGCTTATACTCTTCTGAAACGCGCTCCGGTTGACCCGCTAACAGCCACTGAATTGCTTGCGTGATAAATTCGCGTCCGAACCGTTCATCGGCACGCGAGCGCAGTGAGGCGCCTTTATAAGTGAGTTTGCCATCATAGCCCAGCAACACATAGTTTTTGGTCTTGACCGAGAGCATCGCCTGATAACGTCCGTCATGCACCAATCGGATGCCTTCAGGCAGGGTGCGGGCGATTTCAGCGACGAAGGCTTTCTCTTGCTCTTCGCTCTCGATGCCTGCAGGCGGCTGGAAGTAGACCCCATCTGTGTCGATTTCAATCACTTTGCCGCCTCGCGCTTCGATTTCGGAGGCGATATGCTTTACAATCTCCTGCCCTTTGAGCGTCACCGCTTCAGCGGCATTATAGTCGTTGAAGTTAAATGATGCACCCAGATAGCCATAGAAAGAGTTGATGAGGATTTTGAAGGAGGCTTGCAGTCCCTCCCAATAGCTGGCGGTGGCTCCCTGGCTCTGGCGAGCACGCGATTTGGCTTCCAGACGGCGCTGGGTCAGCTCACGCAAAAGTGGCAGGAACACATTCAGCCGATCGGCTTCGGGCTTGATGCCGAACTGGAGCATCACGCTGGGATAGAGGCTCTCCACATCGGCTTTGACCACCCGCTGCACCAGCCCAATGATACGCACTTCTGTGTAGCCGCCCGGATAGTCGCGCGGCTCCTGCGGGAGCGGAATGGCGTGCCCGGCGCGCAGATAGGCACGCAGAAACAGCAGGTTCACCTTTTCGCCTGTGCCGATGGTGGCGAGATTCTGCAGCGTGTCGGGCACCATCTGGCACTGATAAAACTCGGTGGGCAGCACCAGCTCTGCCAAGCGGCGCGTTTCGTGAACATCTTGCAGGCAATATTGGCGCACCGTGTCGGGGTCGGTCTGCCACAGGTGGGGAATCTGCTCCCGCTCCAGATAGATGCGCTCCTCCAGCGCAAGCCCAAGGCTTTGCGCCGATTCCTTTAGCCCGTAGCTCTCCAGCTCGCCCCGCCCGATGTCGAACCGCTGCACCGCCAGATAGGTGTCCAGCAGGTGTCGCCCGTGAACAAAGGCGGGCTTGAAGGTGCGGTTGTTCGCCCCAATCACGCAGGTGCGTGGCGACCCCACACGCAGCGGGGAGCCGTTTCGACCCAACGCAAGCGGAACGCCGTGATACTCTGCCCGCGCCACCAGAAACGGGATATCGAAACCGAACAGGTTGTGCCCCTCGATCACATCGGGGTCCAGTTGCTGGACGCGCTCCACCAACTGAGTTAGCATGCGCCGCTCGTCGCCCTCCAACAGCTCCTCATAGCCGCGATTGTCGCTGAGGGCAATCATCAAGATGCGCGCATCGGGCTGGTCAGGCGTCAGGGTGCTGGTTTCGATGTCCAGCTGCAACCGATGAAGCTCATCAAAGCTCATGCCCTTGAAAAGCGTCTTGCCGGTGAGCATTAGGTACTGGCGTGCGAGCGAGCTGTAGGCAATCATGGCGCGATGCTCTTCGCGCAAAACCTGCCGCAGCCGATCGAAGGCTTCCCAGTCGGCACAGCGTGCCAGGTAGCGCAGAGCAGGACGCTCACCCAAATCGCCTTCAAGCTCCTGCCACTGAACATTCGGCAAAGTGATGGGCTGGTCGCTGAGCAGCCAGGGTTGGAACGGCTCCTGCTGCACCCGCAGCGCGGCTCCTTCGCGGATATAGAGCCAGAGGGTGCTATCCACCGCTTCGACCGCCACGATGCGCGGCGTGGGGTCGCTCCCAAAAATCAGCTCGCTCAAGTGCGTCTGCTCCTGTGAGGCGGAAGTGGACATCGGCTCTTGTTGCGGCTCCTCAATCGGCAGCACACCCTGCCTAGTGCCCCGATTTTACCCCATAAATACGCTCCATTACACAACCGTTTTGGGAAACCCTCCTGGTATATTACTACCAGCGCAAGCGATTGGTGGATTTCCCCACCACTCGCACCCTGATTGCGGTTCCCGCACCCCTGAGGATGTTCGAGAAATCGTTCTCCTTCAGGACTGATCGCACAACGCTTGTTTCGGGCAAGCGGGGCACAGGCAGGGTTTTGCCCCCTCCTAACCTCCCCCGTCAACGGGGGAGGACTGACGTCTGCCATTTCGAGTAGGCGCGAACACACTCCGCAGGCACCACATTCACCCAAAACACCCGCAACAACACCGCCAAAACACCACTAACACCACCTCACACACACCAACCCTCACAACCGAAACGCACACAACCAACTCAACACCACATCCACACCCCAACACCACCCCACA
>Ga0197142_1001913_pt1 | contig 18762 bp, 18 predicted proteins | sample GBS60_MetaG_FD_148614 | JGI IMG/M metagenome (GOLD analysis project Ga0197142, IMG submission 148614) | Sediment microbial communities from Great Boiling Springs, Gerlach, Nevada, United States - GBS 60_MetaG | ecosystem: Environmental > Aquatic > Thermal springs > Hot (42-90C) > Sediment...
CTGATTCAAATTTCTGTTCTCAACTTGTTCCATGTTCCAGCAGTTTTTATAAGCTTACAATAGACTAAATTAAAGCATTGTTTTTGCTTTTTAGCAGCCTCTGCTTACCTTACTGTTTAGGGAAAAACTTGTTTTATAACGGGTACAATGGGAAACTTGACTTTAATTCATCTGGGTTTAGGTTATTTAATATTGACCACTAATTTGTCTAAAGTAACTTCAATTTCGGTAGGTCTTAAATTATATTCAAAATATTGGGGTGTAGTATTTCTAACTTTGAGTACTGTAAGTTTGATTTTATCACCTGGTTTAAAAGTTAGTAAAATTCTTCTTAAAGGAAAGGGGTTGTCTCGGGTTTGTTCAATTTTTTTTCCATTGACTTCTAAAATAATATCACCTTCACGTAAACCTGCGTTGTCTGCGGCTGAACCTCGCTCTACCGCTGTTTGGCCAACAGGAGCAATAATTAATTCACCATAATCTACTGGTAACCAATCTTCTTGGTTTTTTAATAAAGGAGTGATGGTACGTGAATATATACCCAATTTTGGTCTTTGAATAATTCCGTTTTCTCGATAAGAATTTAAGGCTGATACAATGGCGTTAGAGGGTATAGCTAAGCCTATATTTTGGCCGTCAGTAGTGCCAAAAGTATTCATACCAACTACTTGTCCCGCTGCGTTTAATAAAGGACCACCCGAATTGCCCCGATTAATAGCCGCATCTGTCTGTAAGAGACCGTCAGCGAAAACTGGCGAGTTGGTGCATTCGTCTACTAAATTAGTTCTTAAACTTCTAGACACTCCTGAAATGATACCTTTGGTAACTGTATTTTGCAATTCTCCCAGAGCGTTGCCTATGGCGATCACTTCGGAACCAATTTTAACCGTATCTGATGAAACGAAAGTTAGTGGAGCCAAATTTTCAGGAGGATTAACAATTTTTAGAATAGCAATATCATAAATTGGATCTACGGAGAGTAATTCTAGTTTTAAGAGCCTGTTGGTATAATCTGTACCCACTATTTCTACTGCTTGTCCAAACTGACACTGAGAAGAAATAACGTGCTTATTGGTGACTACTAACCCTTCCGGACTTACAATAAAACCAGTTCCAGCTACAGAGCCACTCACATTAACTACATTTCCGCTATTTCTGGCTTTTAGACTAACAGAAATGGAAATTATCGAAGGTATGGCTTTGCTGACTACTTCAGTTGTAGTCAGAGCATTCTCGGGTTCAGCAAAAACAAAAGGTGAAAATTTAATTGGTTTTTCTTTTTCTTGGTCATTGTTAGTTGATTGAGTTGAATTATTTTGGTCTTCAGACTGCCAAAATCTAAGATTATTCAACCATTCTTGGTTATACACCAATTGGGCAAAATCACTTTTTGGGAACAGTAAAACTAAAGCTAAGGCAACTAATAGTATTAGCGTTAAGCTGGCTCCAAGGAAAGTAATTAGCCAATTGAGCGGTGATCTTTTTGAGACTGGCTTAGTTGTTTTTAAATTTTGATTACCATTCGACACTTCAGTTTGGTTTTTGGTTATCTCAGGATTGGAGGGTGCTTTTGCTTGGTCTTGAGATTTAGATTCTGGAAACATAGGACTTAATATATGTTTGTTAAATCTTGTTCTAATTGTTTAGAAGAACAAAAAATCTAGTCTAGATAAAACCAAAACAATAGAAGATTGTTCTATCTATTAGGAAATTTTGTCAAGTTGATGTATTTTCAATTAATTGGTTTTTTAAGGCTATATTATATTTCCAGTAACTTTTGTTCAAAGTAATCGTGAGTGACAGCTTTCTTCCACACAAATTTTTTGTTCTTTGAGTTTACAAAAATTATGGCTACTTTTCGTTTTCTATAAATAAATAGAATATCTCGGTTTACCAAAGTGAGGCAAATGTCTAACTGGTAGCAATACTTCTTTGGCTTATTCTACTGAGTAGAATGTAGATGACTACTAAATCCATATGAGTATTTTTGTAAACACGTACTTTTTATACTACTAAAAATATTGATGATTATTGTTATCTGTTTGTTTTTGGATTTTTGGGAGGTTAAATAAAATAAATAACTAGCGAATTACCTTTAAAAGGAAACTAAAATATCAATTTTACTTTCGGCAAAATCTTGTTGTTTTATAAATTAAATTAAACCCACCTTCAAATTCCTAATATTCAGGACAGTCAGGCGACACAGTCTTAGTCATTTTGGTTAGTTCTGAAAAAAGAAAGATGTGGACCAATCTATCAATATTTTCACGTAAATACAAGAAAGACACTTACTTCATCACTATGTTCGTTTGTAAAAACCAAAAAAGATAAATTTTATTGCTTTAAAGTTTCGCAAAGGAATTTTAATTGGTAAAAAACGAATCTGGATAGCTAATCAACAATACTCACAACTTAAAATCCAAATGGACAATAGCTAACAAGCACATTAAAAATTGAAAATACAAAAAGATTAAATTTAATCATATTTTCCTTGAAGAGCACTGAACGTAAACATTAATTATTAGCGCTAACTGTTTGATTTAAACCAACCGAACTCTTTTCTAAAGACTCAGTATATTTTGATAAATTATGGAAGTAAATAAAATGAAATACCATAAACACAATACTGGGGAAAAACCAAGCGGTAGCAAAAACAAAGGTTTTGATAGCTTCATCTCTGGATGTGCTGTAAATTACATCAAGAATTAATCTAATTAAAGTTAAAAATAAATAGTAAAATACAGTTAAAGTTTGCATCAAGGAAAAAAATTGAATTTTTTGACCCTTGGCTATTTTATACGGAATGGCTATCATCATGGCTAACAAGACTATACCAATAGTAAAAGAAACCGTAGTAGCAATTGTGTCTAAAACCCAACTAATCACAAGATTGTCGTAATATTTTTGTTCAAAAATTGAATATTGGTATATGATTTCAAAAAGATTAATAAACAACCAAATGGAAGCCCAAAAAATAAAAGCAATGCGAAAAGTTTTTTCGTAGATGTGGCTGAAGTTTTCAAAAAACATACTTGTTTTTATGTTATATATTTATATATACTAAATTAGATAGTAATATCTAAGTAAGTAAAAGTATAAAAACAAAGATTATTTCTGTCAAGAAATTTTAATCTTCAAGATTTTTCTATTTATGATAGAACAGAACTTTTTGTAAAAGCAATATATTTTTAAACTTAACACAATTCCCTTAATCTCCTAGTTTTAGTTAGATGGAATTAAAACTTAGATGGAATTAAAACTTTTAAACAGATGAAAAGTTGACATTTATTTACCTAAAAATATAAGCTTTTTGTAATTAAAGTTATGTCAGAAAATAGTATAGATTTCAAAATCTATGGAGGCCGATCTTTGTACGGTGAAATTACTACTAACTATTCTAAAAATGGGGCCATGGGTTTGCTGTGTGGAGCTTTGCTTAATCGCGGTAAAACTATATTACACGGAATTCCCAAAATAGAGGAAGTTCATCGAATTATTGAGGTGCTGACTAGTATTGGAGTAACAGTAGAATGGATAGGAACAAACAGTCTTCAAATTCAACCACCAAAATCTTTAAAATTAGAACAGATTAACCGCCAATCAGCCAACAAAACTAGAACTATCTTGATGTTTTTGGGGCCTTTAATTCACTGGTACAAAAGTTTTAGTTTGCCCCACTCACAAGGTTGTAGTTTAGGTAAACGCACAGCGGTTGCTCATATTTATGCTTTTGCAGAGCTAGGGGTAACTATCAAAACTACTAGTAATAGTTATGAAGTTAAAGTTGGCCAATTAAGACCTAAAGATATAGTTCTATACGAAGCTGGAGATACGGCCACTGAGAATATTTTATTGGCTGCAGCTAAGATTCCTGGACGAACTACTATTCGGTTTGCTACATGTAATTACATGGTTCAAGAATTGTGTTTTTTCCTACAGAAATGTGGAGTTAAGGTTGATGGAGTAGGCACCTCCACTCTTACGGTTCATGGGGTACCTGAAATTGATCAGGATGTGGAATATCACAATAGCGAAGATCCTATCGAATCGATGATGTTTTTGTCAGCTGCGGTAGTTACCAAGTCTCAGTTAACCATTAAGCGTTGCCCAATTGATTTTTTGGCCTTAGAGTTGTATAAACTAAAAAAAATGGGCTTAAAATATAAGCAATCTAAAAGATATAAAGCTTATAACAGTTATACTGATTTGGTGGATATTACTGTATTACCTTCCAACTTAAAAGCTCCAGAAGAAAAAATTCACCCATTACCATATCCGGGTATTAACATTGATAATTTGCCGTTTTTTGTGCCTATTGCAGCGGTAGCTAAGGGAGAAACTTTAATTCATGATTGGGTCTATGAAAACCGAGCTATTTATTATTTGGAACTCACTAAATTAGGAGTTAGAATGATTTTAGCCGATCCTCATAGAGTTTATGTGACTGGGCCTACTGATTTTAAACCAGCACAAATTGTTTGTCCGCCAGCTTTACGTCCGGCAATGATTATTTTGATAGCCATGTTAGCTGCTGACGGAGTGTCTATTTTACGGAATGTATATTCCATTAGTCGTGGCTATGAAGAAATTGCTACTAGACTAAATAGTTTGGGGGCTAAAATTGAAGTTCTACTTGGATAAGTGTATCAGATAGTCTAAATTTAACCAACTTTTTAAAGAGTTATTAACCAAGTCCACGAGTTGATTATTTTCGGTAAAGTGCCGTTTTTTAGACTCTGTTAAGTATAACCAAACTATTTTGTAGGCAATTGTTCTGGTTTACTTGTTAATTTAAAACAAGTTAAATTAAACTATTTAAAAACTACCAAACTATAACTTTGCTTGTTTTGAGTAGCGCTGAATTAAAATTGACAGAATGACGATTTAGTTGTAAGTTTTTTAGCTCGAAAATGAATGAAAAATATAATAAACTACTACAGTTTTTACAAACACACCCTAAAGCCAGGTGGTTTTTATTTTTAGGAATTATAGTTTATTTGTTTTCACCAATAGATTTTTGGCCTGAAATATGGTTTGGTCCGTTAGGTCTAATTGATGATGGAACCATTTTAAGTTTATTAGTGTCGACTTGGTTAACCTTGAGGAAGTTAAATCGCGAGCGTAGGCTCAATAAAACTTTTGGTTGATTCTGTTTTGTAAAAACCAATATTTTAGTTCAACTTCAGAAAATAATATTTCCTTATTGCTGCTTATTTATAAGCTTAGTTTCTTGCTTAAATTAAGCTTACTAGAACAAATATTCAAAATGAGTGTAAAAAAGACATACCTAAAAAGTTTAGAAAGTTGCCCCAATCAAGATCTTTTGGGTGCAAAACTGTTCTGTAAAGAACATAAACTTAAGCTATCGATAAACTTTTGTAAAACTTGACTTTTAGTAAAAGTTAGTTCTGAAGAATGGTTTGTTAGATTAATTTTTATGCAAACTGCGTACACGCCAGACACCCACGAACAAACCAATAAACCCACTAGTCAACTAAACAATCAGGTTGAGTCAGTCCAAATAGACTCCAATTTAAATCAGACAACTGTTAAGTTGGATAATTGGCAAGTGTTTATAGGCAGATCGATTTATCTAGCTCTGGTTTTTGGGTTTGTAGGTGTGTTTATTGTATGGCCAGCTATTTATTTGTGGCAACAGGAGCAACCTCAAAACCAAGTTGCTGGTGTGCAAGAGCAGAAAGTTCGAGTAGATGACAAAATCAATCAAGAAACAGATGTAAATTCAGTATATGTTTACGATCCAAAACAACAAAATTTTGTTAAAAAAGATACAACTCAGCCAGTTAATGCAGGTACTAGTGAATCAAGTTACGTTGCAACTAATACAAATTCGGGGGCAATTAATTTAAATCCAACTAACCCGATGTCAGGAATGACTTTTGCCGAAGCTTTTGCTTTAGCTCGACAACAACTAGGACCAAATGCGGTATTTGAATGGAATGGTCAACTGTATACTACTGATCTAGCTTCAGAAATCAAGCAACCTACAAGTGCAGTGAAAAATCTGTTTGCTGACTTAAATCCTAAACAAAAATTTCAAAAAGATTCTACTTCTCGGGTATTAGAAATTGACGAATGCAATTTGAACGTCAAATATCCGGTAAAAACGACTAATGGCGCCTTGGTAGATTTTGATCGCTTTGATCCACCTGCTCCGGCCAGACCGTTTTGGAATTTTTACGCGTTCACAGGGTATCGTACGCCTACGGAAAAATTTGGCGAAGGTTATACCGTATTTATACAATGTTTTTATATATCTCAAATGAGTCAACCGTTTCAAGCCAGCTTAACTGGCAAAAATGTTGTTTCCCCGGAGGAATTGTTCAAATTGACCGGCTGGTTTATAGCTGACAAATCTATCCAAAACCTACAAATGTCACAAAACAAAGATTTAAATAACGGTTATTCTGTGGTCTTTACTAGGAAAGGAATTTTGTATTCCATAAGCTTTATGGCTGCCCCAAAGGACGAGAATGACAAAATTGGTGGTTTATATGCTTATCAGATACAACTTCAATTTCAAGATTGGGTGACCTAAATTAGGTGAATCGATCAACTCTACAAGTTTTTGCTTAAATTTTTGTAGCCTTTAACAACAAATCGATCAATTATTTGTTTCTATGACTAGATTAAAATAAACGCTTGTTTAAATAACGATTTACGTTATTACGTTTAAGGATGGGTGTAATGCGAAAACTCCTTAGAAAGGAAGTCAAATTTTTTAAACTGATTAGTTAGGTTTAATCTTAATCTTAACTTTGGTTTTATTTCGGTTTTATGATTTTTTTAGCAGTCAATTTTTTAGTTAAAAATGAGCTAAGTTAGCCTAAACTTAGTGGTGTTTGGTTTTTAAGTAAATATAGTTTTGGGTGCTGTTGAACTTGAAAAGTAGGTTAATATACAACTTTGACAATCTAAATACTTGAATTCTTCGAACTTGGGGTAGTTTAATTGATAGTTAGTCCAGGTAGTTATTATTCCAAATTTTAGGTGCTAACTCAGGCTATAAGGTTGTAGTTTTTCTAAGGCTATTTGGGCGGCTTTAGTTTCGGCATCTTGTTTTGATCTACCACTAGCTTCGGCTAGTTTTTCTTTGTTTACCCAAACTCCAACGTAAAAAACTTTTTCGTGATCTTTGCCTTCGGTAAATAACAACTTATATACCGGTGTGGTTTTATAGTATTTTTGAGTAAATTCTTGTAATTGAGTTTTGGCGTCTTTGTAAGCTTTGGTTTTAACTATATCGTCCAAATTACAGAAAATAAATTGTTTCACAAATTCTTTACAAGCCTCTATACCCGAATCTAGATAGATTGCACCAATAATAGCTTCCATAGTGTCGGCCACAATTGTTAATCTAGCTTTACCCAACTCTTCACGTTCTCCTTTGCTAATTAAAATTTCTTCATCCAAACCCAATTTTTGGCCAATTTTGCCCATAATTTTGTAATTTACCAGAGCTGAGCGCAGACTAGTTAAATAACCTTCTGGTTCATTAAAACGTAGGTATAAGTATTCAGTGACAATTAATTCCAAGACTGCGTCACCTAGAAATTCTAGCCTTTCATTGTGTTCGGTAATTTCTGGTAGTTTCTCTTTTTCATTAAGGTAAGAACGATGCACTAAAGCGGTTTTAAGTAAGCGAATATCTTTAAAATAATAACCAATGTTTTTTTGCACTCGGTCCAAATTCATATTGGGTAATTATAAACCATAAGTTTTGGTTTAGTCAACAACTAATCACTTAGTTAAGATATTAGTCAATTTAGATAAATTAAGTAATGTTTTTCTGTTTTTTAAACACACTGTTGTATGTTAATTTTTTAGTTAAATTTTTAGTAGCTACAAATGCTTTTTCTCTCGCAACTATAAAAATGAGTTTAAAAAACTAAAACTGGAGCCGGGTTTTATTCTCATTAGCGTTTTGTTTGTTATAACCGAGTTTTTTGTTGACGCAACAAGTACTGAAAATATGACTTTTAAATTTGCCAGTTAAATTAGAGTAGGCAGTTTCCAAAAATTTTCAAAAATGCCAATTATCCTAAAATTGTTTATGAGTTGCTTGACTAGTTAGAAAAAAACTTGTTGGCTTTACTTATTTAAACTACGTTAACATTAAAATTAATGTTTACTTACTAACTAATTTATGCATATTGCTGTCATTGGGACTGGTTATGTGGGTTTGGTGACTGGAGTGTGTTTGGCTGATCAAGGTCACCAGGTAATTTGTGTAGATAACGATCAAACTAAATTGGAATTATTACAAAAAGGACAAGTGCCAATTTACGAGCCTGGTTTGGACGAACTATTTGTGAAGAACTTTACTGTTCAGAGATTAATTTTTACTGATGATCTAAGGGAAGCTGTAGAAAAATCAGAAATCATTTTTTTGTGTTTGCCCACACCTTCCTTACCTAATGGCGCTCCTAATTTGCAATATCTCTGGCAAGTGGTTGAGCAAATGAGTAATTATTTTCGTGACTATAAGCTATTAGTCGTTAAAAGTACTGTCCCTATTGGAACCACTCAACAAATAAGTTTGTTTTTATCTGAAACAACTAAGTGCTCTTTTGATGTTGCTTTTAATCCAGAATTTTTAAGAGAAGGAAACGCTATTCAAGATTTTTTCAAACCAGACAGAGTAATTATTGGCACTAACTCTAGCCGAGCTCGACAACTTTTAACAGAACTGTATTTACCTATTGTAAGTGAACTTGGTAAGATAGTGTTTATGGATGAACGCAGTGCTGAAACTACGAAATACGCCGCCAATGCTTTTTTAGCCACTAAAATTTCTTTTATTAACGAGATAGCTAATTTTTGTGAGGCCAAAGGAGCGAATATCGATTTAGTTAGTTTAGGTATAGGTCTGGATCATAGAATTGGACCGCATTTTTTACAGGCCGGGATAGGCTATGGAGGTTCTTGTTTTCCTAAAGATATTGCCGCCATGCTTTCTTTTGGTCAAGAAATAGACTACAGTTTTAAAATTTTAGAGGCAGTAAAAGCTGTGAACCAAAACCAAAAAGAGATTTTAATCAAAAAAATATTAGCGATTTTTAAGCAAAACTTAGCCGGTAAGCTATTAGCTGTGTGGGGTTTAGCTTTTAAAGCTAATACGGACGATATTCGTGAGTCTCCAGCAGTAGCTATTATAACTGAGTTGTGTAAGTTAGGAGCTAATTTACAAGTTTTCGATCCTCAAGCTATGTTGACAGCACAACGACATTTGAATTTAAATGTTACTTACGCCACTGATATGTATGCCGCTGCAAACCAAGCTGAAGCTTTAATTATTTTAACTGATTGGCCAGAGTTTAAGGCAGCTGATTTTAATAGACTGGCTGATCTAATGAGTTCTCAAATTGTTATCGATGGCCGCAATTTATACTCTTTGGATAAATTTAAAAATCTTGGTTTTACCTATATTTCCATGGGTAGACCTATAGTAACTCCCCAAAACTAATTTTTTGTTATGAATTTGACCACTAAAAAAATATTAGTTGCCGGTGGCGCTGGTTTTATAGGTGTGCATTTGTGCAAACGCTTGTTAACTGATGGACATCAAGTAATTTCTGTAGATAATTTGTCCACAGGAACTAGTGCTAACGTTAAATTATTAACAACGTTTACTAATTTTAGGTTTTACCATCAGGATATCATTGAACCTTTTGATTTTGGTTATATAGATGAGATTTATAACCTAGCTTGTCCTGCTTCTCCCTCGAAGTATCAGAAAAATCCGATTAATACTTTACGAACCAGTATTTGGGGGACTTACAATTTATTGCAATTGGCTAGAAAATATCAAGCCAAGTTTTTGTTGGCGTCTACTAGTGAAGTTTATGGCAACCCTCTAGTTCATCCGCAAACCGAAAATTATTGGGGTAATGTTAATCCTATAGGTGTGCGGGCTTGCTATGATGAAGGCAAACGAGCGGCTGAAGCTTTAACTATGGATTTTTATCGAGAATACGGTGTGGAGGTAAAAATTGCCCGTATTTTTAACACTTATGGTCCTTATATGGATCCTCAGGATGGACGAGTGATTTCTAATTTCATTACCCAAGCATTGCTTAACCAACCATTAACTATTTATGGTAGCGGTGAACAAACCAGATCTTTTCAGTACATTGACGATTTAGTTCAGGGTTTGCTTTTAATGATGGCTAGCTCTAAGGAATTTACTGGACCAGTAAATTTTGGTAATCCGGTAGAGTTTAAGGTACTAGATTTAGCTCGATTAATTTTAAAATTAATTCCTAAATCTAAGTCTACTTTGATTTATAAACCGCTACCTCCGGACGATCCAGTACAAAGACGTCCTGATATTAGTTTGGCTCAAGAAAAATTAGCTTGGCAGCCAAAAATATTTTTAGAAGAAGGGTTAATAAAAACAATAGCCTATTTTGAGCAAAAATTGTTAAGTTAAACTTAGTTAGTTAAATACGCTATATAACAATTAATATTGATATGCCCCTTTTATCGATCATCATTCCCGCTTATAATGAAGAAAAAACGTTAGCTACAATTGTCCTAAAAGTGTTAGCTATTACTCTACCCGAAGGATTTAAAAAAGAAATTATCATCTGTGATGACTGTTCCACAGACCAAACTAATTTAATCGCTACAACTTTGGCTAGTCAACATGCTGAAATAAAGTTGCTAAGAAATCCCAAAAATTTAGGTAAAACTCAAACTGTACGCCAGGGTTTGTTAGCCTCTAGTGGTGATTTTGTCATCATTCAAGATGCTGATTTGGAATATGATCCAGAAGATATTATTTTCTTACTACAAGAAACTTTACGTCAGCAAGCTGATGTTTGCTATGGTAACCGTTTTGGTAAGTACAACGGAGTGATTTATTTGCAAAATTTTTATGGCAACTTGTTTTTGTCTGCAATTTCCAGTTTGTTTACTAGTTTTCGTTTACGAGTAGTTATTCCAGACATGGAAGTGTGTTATAAATTAATTCGAGGAGACATAGCCAGAGAATTGGCCGACAAAATTACAGCTATTAGCAATTTTGGGTTTGAACCAGAAATAACTGCTAGGTTATCTAGATACAAAAAACCTGATGGCAGCTGTTTACGTTTTCTAATTTTACCAATTAGTTATTATCCAAGAAGCGTTGCTGAAGGTAAAAAAATGAGAGCTGTTAGAGATGGCTTACTGGCTTTGTGGGAGATATTTAAGTACAACTTATTCTAGTATTAATACAAGTTTATGTGGTGGTGGTCTTTGTTGGCAGAATTCTTTATAGTTTCTACTTTGTCTTTATTATTCATTTGGCAAATAGAGAATCTGGGGTTTCTGTTTAGAAAGTTCATATTTTTGACTACTCAACGAGTAGATAAGACTATCGTTAATCCAGAAAACTTTTACCTATCTGGTGTTTCTGTTTTTTCGATTAACCTATTTTTAGGTTTATTGGTTTTTGGTATGAGTTTCTTCTATTTAGGAGTTTTAAGAATTCTCTCCAGAGAGTTGGTTATAGGAGTAACTGCTTTAAGTTCTATATTAATTTTTCTACTTTTTAAAAGATGGCGAGATTTTACTTGGTGGGCACGTTTAAGATTTTTTGTAGCTGACAATAAGTTTATTTTGATAGGTTTGGGCTTATTTTTTGTGTTGGTGTTACCATTTGCTTTTAGACCTATAACCAATTTTGATGCTTTATGGTACCATTTAACTATTCCTAAGTTTTTTTTACAAGAAGGTAATATTGATTATTTAGGCGCTCATACCAGATATTCAGTACATCCATACTTAAACTTCTTTTGGAATTTGTGGCCGTTATCTTTGCCTTTACCCATTCCTCTTCAAGGCATGGTAATCAATTTGTTTCAGGTATTTATTGTTCTTTTAGGTTTGTTATTGGTTTTGCAATTAACTAAATCGAGTCTTTTTTCTTGGTCACCTGTGCTACAGGTTTTAGCACCAAGCTTCATAGCCTTTTTCCCGGCTAGTCTAATTTGGTTTGGAGCTGGTTATAACGATTTGTATGGCCTGATTTTAGGTTTAGTTTCAGCACTATATGCTTACAAATTATCTCAGCAAGATCGTGTTAATTTGTACGAGTTTGTTTTGCTCATGTGTCTGTTGATCACTGTTTTCTTAGTGAAAGTATTTTTTGCCATATTTGCTGGGTTAGTATTTATATTTTTTATCTTTACTTGTTTCCATAAATTCACTTTTATTCAATTAAAAGATTTTTTTACTCGAAACTTTTGGTCATGGAACAATCTTAAAGTTGCCATCACTTGTTGTTTTCTGTTGTTTTTAGTTTTTATTTTGCCTTGGTTAGTTAGATCTTTCATTTTCACAGGTAGACTTTTAGATCCAATTGGCGCTCCTGGAATTGCTGAGGACGCCTATCGTTATGCTGGTTCTGACAATGCGGTTAACCACTGGACTAAATTTGTTTGGGTTCGGTTGGTAAAGTCTTTATCAGAGATATTTGTATATCAATATGGTTTGTTTTTTATTGTGGGTAGTTTAGCTTTTTTACAAAAGTCTTTTTGGGAAAAGTACAAATTTTTGTGGTTATTAGGCATCATTGGTTTTTGGTCTGTGTATTTCTTTAGTATAGTGACTGAGTGGAGATATTTTTTGCCTAGTGCTGCTTTGTTGGTATTTTTAGGTCTAGTCAATATTAATTTGGTTAATCATCTTTCTAAAAGGGTTATCGTGGCCGGTTTAGCCTTAGTGTTTAGTTTTCATGTAGGCTTTACCTATTATCTGAGCTACTACACAGACAACAGACATAGAGATATTTATATTCTTAAAAAGCAAACCTATGATGAGTTTTTGACTGAAAGAAATGGGCAACGGGTGTTTGATTATTATCCTGGGGCTAAAGCAGTGTTACCCTTTGATTTAAGCAAATCGGAAAAGATATTTGTGTTTGGAGTGCATAATTTAGCATATATCGAAAATCCTATAATTACTTATGACTCGCATTCTCGTTTATTTGTAGATGTACGAAGTTTTTCAGATTTTATACAGGTGCTGAAAACACAACAAGTTCGATTTATGTTGTTAAAAAGGACTAATGTTGACGATTTGTGTGCGCAGCTAATGACAGCTAAACAACTTGACCAAAATTGCGTGTCAGAAATTGAGTTAACAAAAGGTTTGCAAGTAGTGGCTGTAGATAAACCTCAGCAAGCCATTTGGGTAAAAATTATATAGCTACCGAAAGATAAGCTATTTTTACAATTTTATTTAATTGAAGATGGTATTATTTTCTAGACCCTTTATGTTTAGATCTAATTTCAGATGTAATTTTTATCAGCATGAAGATGTTATCAGGTTTTTCAAATATTTTTTGGTTGGATGTGTAACCACCTTGATGACTATAGTACTTTGGAATTTTTTGTTACAAGTAAGCCAATTGGTGACTGTTAATTTAGAATATAGGTTTTCGGTTACTCAATATCTAGCCTCTTTTTTAATGATTTTTCCGTCTTTTTGGTTACACCGACAGATTACTTTTAAAGATAAAACAATTCGCAGTAATTTTGGTTATACCACTACCAAAGTGTATATAATTTATATTATAGCTCCGCTTGTGGCCTCTGCGTTCACTTATTTTTGTTTGTTATGGTTCCCACATGTGGTTAATTTTTCTGTAAAATTCAACCTGCTTTTAGAGCACAACCTTCCTTTAGGTAAATATTTTCTACAAGCCACAAGTTTAGCAATTGGTATGCTAACCAATTATTCCGGACAGCGCTTTTGGGTTTATAAATAACTTTCTGGCCTAAAATTTTTTGGTGTGATCTAGTAACTTGGTAAACTAAAACTTCTAACCTATCCTGTTTAGGTACTTTTTCAATTTCATTTGACTTCTAAGAATTTAGAAAGTGAACGTAAATCCTAGCTTCAAGGTTAGTTTATAAAGTATTATCTGTTTAATTGATAACAACCAACTTACAGGTAAAATTTTGCTGCTGGATGTCTGACTTGTTTGTTTAGGTTAAATAACTATGGTATAACCAAGCCAATTTTTCCTGCTTGGCAAGGTGGTGCTGAATTAATTCTACGGTTCCGTAATCCTTAGCTTGCATAGCTATCGCCAGTAGTTCTTTTTCGTTGTCTATAATCACTTGCAAACTTGCTAGAGATTGTCTTAAATTGTTTACTCCATCTGTCAGATCTTGGGCTACTGGGATGGTGGCTTGGGCTTGAATTTCCGCAGGAGCAAAAATCGGGTTACCACCTAAAGTAGCGATTCTTTCAGCGACTTCGTCGATATATTCAAACAAATAAGTGTATAATTCTTCAAATTTTTGATGCAGTTCAAAAAAAGTATTACCTCGCGTGTACCAATGAAATGCTCTTACATTTTGGTAAAAAAGTTGCAAATTACACAAAAGCAAATTTAACTTTTGAATTAGTTGATTGGTAGACATAATTTATATGTTATGTGTCTACACACACTGGATCGACAACCAAAAATTGTCAATTAAATTTTCTAGTCGTCCAATTAATTTGTCTTTGGTAGACTATTTATCCAAAGCTACCTAAAAGTTTAATTTAGTTAGATAATATCACGGGAATAAGCATCCTTCATTTCCTCATACTTACCTCGGTTTTGGTTAATATCTGGATTTTCTTGAGGAGGAGTTGGTGATTTTGGGGTAGTGTCCGGCTGAGTAGACGGAGTAGGGTTATTCTCTGGGTTTGTGGTCTGGTCAGCGGCTGAAGTTGAATTTGAATTTATATTGGTTGATGATTCTGCTGGTTTTTCTGGCTGATCTAGATTTGATTGAACTGTGGTTTGTTCAGTTGGTTTAGTTTTACTAGTCCACAATCTGTTCAGATAAGGAAAACTAAACACCAAAATTACTAATATAATGGCTGTAACAATTAATAAATTAACAATTTTTTGTGGCATATTTGTTGTATAACAACCAATAAAGCTTGGGAAACTATTATTTACATTTAGTCAAATGAACACGACTTAAAACCAGGTTTCTCTGAGCGTGTTAAATTACTAAAATCTGGCAAATTTTAACTTGTTGTGGTTTAGATAAAATTTGGTAAGTATTGACTGGATTGTGTTAGCTTTTTATACTCAAACAATCAGTATGCCTGTTGCTAAATATTTAGTTTTAGATACTGAAGCTACTGGTTTATTGCCAGGAATTCATGGTTTAATTCAATTGGCTGGTTTAGCTTTGGACGAGCAATTTAACCCAGTAGACAGTTTAAATTTTGACATCAAACCACCTCAAAATACCGTAATTGAACCAGCGGCTTTAGAGATTAATGGTTTTACTTTGGAAAGAATCAACCAGGGGATTAGTTATCAGGAGGCTGCCGAGAGATTGTTAAGTTTTTTAGAAAAACATTTTATCCAGGAACCAATTATGATTGGACAGTTTTATCCTGCTGATTATGCTATGCTAGTTGAGCTTTGCAAGCAAACTGGAGCTGTGGGTCGTAAATTGCATGAGAAATTGGGTAATAATTTTTTAGATACTAAAGTAATAGTTAACCTGATCAATCTAAAAGCCCAGACACAAGGTTTACAAGAACCTTTTCCGGTAGTTAGTTTATCTAAGCCTGGTGGCGTTAAGGAAGTGTTGGGGCTACAAGATTATTTGTCTCACGACGCTATGGGTGATGTATTAGCTACGCGTGAAGTGTTGCTACGTTTATTTACTTTGATTGATATAAAACAATGACTAAATATTTGTATCGTTTGACTGGAGTAGGTAGTAACAACTGGTCAAAGTAGAGGTAGTAAGTTAGGATTTCCTACAATTAACCTAGCTTACGTTCCTGGTGTGGATTTTGGGGTGTATGCTTCTTGTATTGAGATAAATCAAGTTAGATATAATTCGATTACCAATGTAGGTCCGGCTTTAAGTTTTGGCGAAACTGAGCCTAAAATTGAAACTTTTGTGTTTGACTTTAATGACTTAGTATATAACCAACCAGTAGTCCTTTACTTAGTTGAAAAAATCATGGAACTACGCAAATTTAATCAGCCTCACGAATTAATTCAACAGATTTATCAGGATGTGGCTAAGGCTAAGTCTATTTTGGCTAAACTATGAGTATTTAGGGTAAAAAGCTGTAACAAGTAGGCAAAATTCGTGCTAAATTTAGTAAGAATATAAAACTTATCTGATTCGGTTTACTTAACTTAGTTAAAATTAGCAATTTATCTTTTTAATGATGACAAGTCATCTTATTTGAAAGAGCAACAATTTTAGCAAAATAGTTGACAAAAGTAGCCAACTTTTTCAAGAATTTTTTTCTTAAAATAAAAGTTTATGCAGCACTTAGTGCAAACTTTAAAGTGGAGCTTCACCATTAGAGGTATAATTTATACTCTTTTTGGCTTATTAATGTTATTTTTTGGTAATAATGCTTTAGAAGTGTTACTTTTAATATTTGGATTGGCTATTGTGGCAGACGGATTAGTAAATGTAATCAGTAGCCTAGAATTCAGAAGAGATTTGGACGATTGGCGAATCTATTTGGTAGAAGGTGTGTTTGTTACCGTATTAGGTTTTATCACCATTTTTTGGCCACAACTAAGTGTGTCGGCTTTTGTTTTAATTGTGGCCTTTTGGGCTATCGTTTCAGGAGTGGCTAAGATGGTTGTGTCTATAGGTTTACGTAGATTAATAGAAGGAGAATTAATTCTTTTGTTTGTAGGAGTGTTGTCAACAGTTTTTGGTTTTTTATTGCTGGTTTCTAAATCACTAAGCCTAACAGCCGTAGTTGTTTTGCTTGGTTTTTTTAGTTTGTTGCTTGGAGTGTTTTTGCTTTTTCTGGTTTGGCGACTGCAAGTAGAGCATGATTTAGTGATGGGTGATTTTTTAAATTGGAACAAGACCGAAACTACTGTTGATCAAATTGAAGAATCTGAACCAGCACCAGTCGAACCTAGGAAAAAAACGTCTACAAAAGCTAACTTGACCAAAACTCGCAGTGAGACCAGCACCAAAAAACGATCCAGGACCTAAACTAGTTTTAGGTAAGTAAATTGGCCAATCCCTCGACCGTGGTAATAGTTGAAAACATTTTTTGAAATTAGTTATTAACTATTTCTAAAAACTGACCTATAGTCAAATTGCATCTCACTTCATGAACAGACTTTTGCATTCAACAATCATCTGTAATTTGTGAGCTTTCTTTTTTAGCAGATCAATTTTACTATTATCTTATGTTGTGAAGATTTTTGTTGTAAAATCATTTTTGAAAATTTGCCGAGACAAGACTAACTAAAAGTATGAGCAAATGGTAAATACTCATATAAGTAAACTAAAAGACCAACTACTGTAGACAACTTTTCCAATCAGCCGCAAATTTCAATAAACCCTTGGTGGTTAAGGGGTGTTCAATGTTTATATCTTGCCAATTTAGACTATAATCTAAATTTTCGTAGGGAATAGGTGTTAAAGGTTGAGGCACATAGTGAGTAGAAGGTTGATTAACCCATTGTTGAATGACAGCTAACGGTAAAGTGACGATATCTAGGTTAATAGATAAACAATATTGTAAATGGTTTAAATTGCGAATACTAGCTCCTAAAATTTCCACTGGACTATTTAACTCTTGGTACATCTGCTGAATGTTTTTCAGTAAGTCAACCCCGTTTTGCCCTATGTCATCTAATCTACCAACAAAAGGCGACACAAAAACTTGACCCTTGGTTACCTTACAATGGCTGGCTAGTAAATGAATGGCTAAAGCTTGTGCTTGAGTAAAAACTAAGGTAAAATTAGCCCTTCCACCTTCATTAAGAAACTTTTCTGCTGCTAACAAGGCATTAGGAATAGTAGGAAACTTAATATGAGCGTTAGGAATCCACTGATTTAGGGTAACTGCTTGGTTGTATATTTCTTCTGGTGTGGTTGAATCATCGGCATAAACTTCAATGGAAACCGATCCGTGAGGAATTAACTCGGCAACTTTTTGCACATTAGTTTTATAAAATTCCAACATTTCTGATTCAGTCACTTTTACGTTGTCTCCCAAAACTTTCACAATCAAGCTAGGATTAGTAGTTTGTCCATCTAAGAAACCAAGTAACTCAAGCGCAACTTTAGTGTCCTGAGGATTAGCACTATCTAAAAAAATTTTAGTTTGAGGACGCGTAAACATAATGACTTTTATATTTCTAAATTAGAAGTAAGATGAGATTTATTCTTCAGCACTATTTATACTTTATTTTTCTGAGTTATCGGTTTCATCGTCATTTGTTAAACTAGTATTTGTAGCACTTAAACCAGCTGATAATTTGTCTTTAATATTGTTGGCAGCAATAGTTTTTTTGTATCTAGACAAACTTACAGTAGATAGATATCTAAGCAATCTAGCTCGTCGACCAACTTTTCTTAGTAAACCTACTCTAGAAGAGTAGTCTTTAGGGTTTTTTTTCAGGTGCTCGGTAAGATTTTTAATTTCTGCAGTTAAAATAGCAATTTGCACTTCTGGAGAACCAGTATCGTCATCGTGTATTTGATGTTGCTGAATAATACTGGGTTTTTGAGCTAAAATTTTTTTACTTGAGGACATAAAAACGTGATAATAACAAACACCACAAAATTAAAATTGTAAATATTAAATATCAGTTGACAACTGAGAACAAAGTTAGAATTGTAATTTTTGTCAAATCTTAATTTGACCTATGTTTTATATTACCACCCCTATTCCGTATACCAATTCTCGTCCTCACTTAGGACACCTATTGGAAGCCGTGTTTAATGATACAGT